>Ga0265293_10007924_pt1 | contig 16085 bp, 15 predicted proteins | sample Munlanlewell138R_FD_192505 | JGI IMG/M metagenome (GOLD analysis project Ga0265293, IMG submission 192505) | Leachate microbial communities from a municipal landfill in Southern Ontario, Canada - Leachate well 138R | ecosystem: Engineered > Solid waste > Landfill > Unclassified | place: Canada...
TTTTCGGGCCGATACCGGAGACCTTCCGGAAGGGCTTCTCGTCCTGGTCCGTCACGGCGCGGGCAATCTCCAGCGGCGTCAACGCGGCGAGCACACCGAGCGCGCTCCGGGGCCCGACTCCCGAGACACTTATCAGGTGACCGAACACATCGATCTCTTCCTGCGTCGAGAAGCCGTACAGCGTGAGTGAATCCTCACGAACGACGAGCCAGGTGTGGAGGGACGCTTCGTCCCCAGCATGAAACGGCGACATCCGTCCGCTCGGGATCTCGACGCGCAGACCTACCCCGCCGATGTCGATCACGACCCAGCCCGCGCCTGCGCCGAGCACTCGCCCACGAATCGAAGCAATCACACGATCACCTTAGAGGGACTCGTGGCCGAGCGCTCGACGCCACACCGGGCATTCGGAACTTTGTTCGAATGCTAGGCCCTGACCGTCTCGCGCTGTCGATCCGCGTTGCGCACGGCTCGGTTCACCGAAGAGACAATCGCCTTCAGCGTCGCCCGGCTCGTGTCGGGGTCGATCCCGACACCCCACAGCCGCTGCCCGTCGACCTCGAGATCGACATAGGCCGCCGCAACGGCGTCGCCGCCCGAACTCATCGCGTGCTCGACGTAGTCGAAAAGACTCACCTCATGGCCGCCAGCGTTCAGCGCGTTGAGGAAGGCATCCACGGGGCCATTGCCACGCGAGGTCGACTGGCGCGACTCTTCTCCCGAGCGGTAATCGACGGTGAGTTCTGTCTCACCATCCCCGGCGCTCGTCGCGACCGTCCGGAAGATCTCGTACTTACCCCAGCGCGCGTCATCAGTGGACGGCAGGTACTCGTCCTGGAAGATCCGCCAGATCTCGTCGCTCGAGACCTCTCCCCCCTCGGTGTCCGTTACGCCCTGCACGACCGCACTGAATTCGATCTGCAGCCGACGCGGCAGATCCAGATGGTGATCGGTCTTCAGGAGGTAGGCGACGCCACCCTTGCCCGATTGCGAGTTGACGCGTATGACGGCCTCGTATGAACGGCCGAGATCCTTCGGGTCGACGGGCAGATACGGCACTGCCCACTCCATCTCCTCGATGGGCTTCCCTGCAGCATCAGCGTTCGCCTGCATCCGTTCCAGGCCCTTCTTGATGGCGTCCTGATGGGAGCCGGAGAAGGCCGTGTACACAAGGTCGCCGGCCCACGGGCTACGCTCGTGCACCCGCAACTGGTTGCAGTACTCAGCCGTACGGCGCACCTCATCGAGGCGCGAGAAGTCGATCTCGGGATCGATCCCCTGCGTAAACATGTTGATGCCCAGAGCGACGAGATCCACATTTCCCGTCCGCTCGCCGTTACCGAATAGGCAGCCTTCGATACGGTCCGCGCCAGCCATGTATCCGAGCTCAGCCGCTGCGACCGCGGTGCCGCGATCATTGTGCGGGTGCAGTGAGAGGATGACGTTCTCACGATGGTCGAGATTGCGGCTCATCCACTCGATCGAATCCGCGTACACGTTGGGGGTCGACATCTCCACCGTCGCGGGCAGGTTGATGATCACCTTGCGATCTGGCGTCGGCTCGAAGACTTCCAGTACCGCGTTGCAGACCTCGAGAGCGTACTCCAACTCCGTACCCGTGTACGACTCCGGCGAGTATTCGTAATAGATCTGGGTGTCAGGGCAGATCGATTCCGCGGCGCGGCACAGGTTCGCGCCATCGATGGCCAGCTGCTTGATGCCTTCGCGGTCTTGGCCGAAGACCACGTCGCGCTGCAGCACACTCGTCGAGTTGTAGAGGTGAACTATCGCCTGCTTCGCGCCGATCAGCGACTCGTAGGTGCGGGTGATCAGGTGATCGCGAGCCTGCGTCAGCACCTGGATCGTCACGTCATCGGGAATCGCGTTCTCTTCGATGAGCTGGCGGACGAAATCGAAGTCCGTCTGGCTCGCAGACGGGAACCCCACCTCGATCTCCTTGTACCCCATTTTGACGAGGAGATCGAACATGATCCGCTTGCGCTCCGGACTCATCGGGTCGATAAGTGCCTGGTTTCCATCACGAAGATCGACGGCGCACCAGCGCGGCGCTTTCGTGATGCGGTTTGAGGGCCAGGTGCGATCGGGCAGATCGACCTTGATCGTCTCATGGTATGGGCGGTAGCGATGGATCGGCATCCCGGAGGGCTGCTGCGTGTTCTTCATGGGCTCGTACTTTCTCGTCTACATTCTCTCGCTCAGCCAAACACGAACACCGCGACGAGGGAGGCCTGAAGATTTAGGTCTCGTCGCGGCAGCTAAGGAGAAGCGAGCCGAACAGCATAGGGGAAGTATATCACCGGTGAGCTGCCTGCCGGGGCGGATCCCCTCAGCCGCGATCCTGTCAGCTTCGCCTCGTGTACTGGGATCCTCCGTACCCGAGAATCATGTACCCGATGACGGCGAACAGCCACAGCAGGAAGAAGGAGAAAGCCCCGCCCTTGCCAAAACGGTCGCCGGTGCGGATCGCGACAAAGATCGAGAAGACGATATTCACGATTGGAATGAGGTAGAGCAGCGTCATCCACGCGGAATAACCCGCAACCTTGACGAGGATGAAGACGTTCACGATCGGAATGATCGCGAGAATTCCTGGATATCCGGCCTTGGAGAAAACTCGCCACAGCGCGATCGCGAGGAGCACGTACCAGATGAGTCCGAAGATGCCGTAGGTGCCGCTGAGCGCCACCAGGTCTGTCCGATCAGTGATGTCGCCCACGACGTCCTCCCCCGCCGTTCGCTCGAACGGCCTCTAGAACCCGAGTTTACCGAGTGCCTTCGGGTCGCGCTGCCACTCCTTGAGAACTTTCACGCGGAGGGAGAGGTACACGCGTCGATCGAGCAGCGCCTCAATCTCCTTCCGGGCGCGCTCGCCGACGTCACGCAGTCGCGACCCGCCCCGACCGATCACAATGCCCTTCTGACTGTCGCGCTCCACGTAGATCGAAGCGTAGATCTCTATCAAGCCGGGCTCGTCGCCGTCGCCGTCGCGCTCCTCACGATCGTCAACGACTGCGGCCAGGGAGTGCGGCAACTCCTCGCGCGCTCCCTCGAGCGCTGCTTCGCGGATGAGCTCTGCGATTCGATCATCCTCCCTCTCATCTGTGCGTTGCTCTGGCGCATACAGAGGAGGGGAAACAGGCATGAGGCCGAGCAAGACATCCGCGAGGACATCGAGCTGATCCAGAGTGCTCGATGAGATGGGCACCACCGCATCCCACTCCCGCAGTTCTCCGATTCTCGCGAGCTGATCCACGATCTCGTTTGAGGAGGCGCGGTCAACCTTCGTGAGGATCGCAACCTTCTTCGCCCGCGGGAAATCATCGAGACGCTCGTTGATGAACCGGTCTCCGGGGCCGAGCTTCTCATCAGCGGGAACGCAGAAACCGATCACGTCAACGTCTCCGAGCGTCGCCTCAACGAGTGCGTTGAGGCGTTCACCGAGCAGAGTGCGGGGGCGATGAATGCCGGGCGTGTCCACGATGATGAGCTGGCCGTCCTCACGATGCACGATGCCACGAATCGCGCGTCTGGTGGTCTGCGGCTTCGGACTGGTGATCGCAATCTTCTCGCCAACGAGCGCATTCGTTAGCGTGGACTTTCCGACGTTCGGTCTTCCGACAAACGAGACAAACCCTGCTCGAAACTGCTGATTCAACGCATCATTCTCGGTCATCTTGCGTTCCCCTCCTGAGTGATCAGTCGAGCCTCGACCGTCACGAGTCTCTGGCGTCGTCGCAGCATCTCAACGGCCGTGAGTTGGATGCCTTCAACGATTACACGGTCCCCTGCCCCGGGCAGCCTTCCCAGGTATTTGGCGACGAGCCCGCCGACAGTGTCGACCTCCTCGTCGTCGAGCTCGATGCCGAACAGTTCTCCGAGTTGCTCGACCCCGAGTCGTGCGCTGACGAGGAAGCTGCCATCATCTCGGGGCTCGACCTCCGGAACTTCGCGATCGTGCTCATCCGCAATCTCGCCGAGAAGTTCCTCGATCAAATCCTCAAGAGTCACGAGCCCGGAGATCCCCCCGTATTCGTCAACAACGAGTGCAATATGCGTCGCCTCGGCCTGCATGTGGCGTAGGAGTCGATCGGCGCGTTGGAGTTCGGGAACGAACAGTGCGGGCTTCATGATGCGGGTGACCGGGGCCGTTTGAGCTTCCTCGGGCCTGCGGAGCACGAAGCCGCTCGCGTCGCGCAGATGGGCGATCCCCGCAACGTCATCGACTTCGCCCGAGAAAACCGGCACGCGGGAGTGCCGTGCGCTGAGCAGCTGCTCGAGAACTTCTCGGACTGACAGGTCGTCTGACACCGTCACCATGTCGATGCGCGGTACCATCACCTCGCGCACGAGTGTTTCGCCGAACTCGACGATCGAGTGGATGTAGTCTCGGTCGCCGTCCTCCAATACTTCCTGCTCAGCCGCTTGGTCCACCATCGAGAGTAGCTGCTGTTCATCGCGGATCCGCGCGACGCCCGTTCCCCGCCGCGGCGTCACGCGATCACCGAGCCGGATCAGCGCGGTGGCGAGCGGACCCAGAATCACACGAAGCGCGTGCACCAGACGTGCGGTGAGCCGGATGATCCGCTCGGGGTGGTGCGCGCCGACCGTTCGCGGGCTCGAGCCCACCAGCACAAAGGTCACCGCGGTCATCACGAGGCCCGCGATGATCAGCGTTAACCACATCTCGGAAAGCGAGTATGCGAGTACGAGCGTGATCAGTACCGCCGCGAACGTTTCCGTGAATACGCGCGCGAAGCTCACGGCGTTCATGTGCCCGCGCTCGTCCTCGGCGATCTTGCGGATGGATGTCGCCGCGCGTGGCGACTCATCCGCAAGCGCGAGGATCTCGGCTCGGGACCGGACTCCGAGGGCCGCATCTGCGGCCGTCAACAGGCCGCCAATTCCGAGGAGTGCGACCGCTGCGCCGAGGAGGAGCGCCGCGAGCCCCGGTGTCATCGCGCTCGCTCGCGCATGGCAAACGAGAGGAGGAGATCCCGCTGCAGCCCGAACATCTCCGCTTCTTCATCTGGTGTCGCATGATCGAATCCGAGCAGATGCAGCATCCCGTGCGCGAGGAGCACCCCGAGCTCCTGTTCGAGGCCGTGGCCGGCGGCTTCCGACTGAACCTCCGCAACCTGGGGACAGATCACCACATCACCGAGAAGGCCAGCCGGGGTTCTGGCGTCGGCGCGACCCGGCCTGAGTTCGTCCATCGGGAAGCTCAGCACGTCGGTGGGGCCGGGCTCGTCCATCCACTGAACATGCAACCGCTCGATCGCTCCCTCGTCGACGAGCATCACCCCGAGTTCCGTGTCCGGATGCACGTGGAGGGACTCGAGCACGAACGCTGCGAGGCGCATGAGCTTCGATTCTTCGACCGCGATTCCCGACTCATTATTGATCTCGATGCTCACTTGGAGTCCTTCCGCTGCTGCCCGGCGTCCTCGTATGTCGCGTAGGCGTCGACGATCCGTCCGACGAGGCTGTGCCGCACGATGTCGTCGGCCGAGAGTTCGGCGAAGTGGATGTCCTCCACGTCGCGGAGAATCTGGCTCACGACGCGAAGACCACTGGTTCCCCCGGGCAGATCGATCTGAGTAATGTCACCAGTGACCACCATCTTCGACCCGTAGCCCAGTCGGGTGAGGAACATCTTCATCTGCTCCGGCGTGGTGTTCTGAGCTTCGTCAAGAACGACGAATGATTCGTTGAGAGTGCGTCCGCGCATGTAGGCGAGCGGGGCAACCTCGATCGTGCCGCTTGCGAGCAGACGCGGAACGAGTTCCGGGTCCATCATCGATCCCACAGCGTCGAAGAGCGGTCGGAGGTACGGGTCGATCTTGTCTTCGAGGCTTCCTGGCAGATAGCCGAGTCGTTCACCGGCTTCGACCGCGGGCCGGGTGAGGACGATCTTCGCGACCTCCCGGCGCTGCAGGGCCTGAACGGCCTTCGCCATCGCGAGATACGTCTTCCCGGTGCCGGCGGGTCCGATGCCGAACACGATCGTGTTCGCATCGATTGCGTCGACATACGCACGCTGGCCGGCGGTTTGCGGTCGCACAGCATTTCCCCGGACCGTGAGAATCGGCTCGCTGAGGACCTGAGCCGCGGTGGGCCCGTCACCACGCTGCACCATGCGTGTCACCTCCTGCACGTCGAGGCCGGAGACCGCCCCGGCACGTCTCGCGACCTCGAGCACCTCACGCACGACCTCTTCAGCGGCGCGGACCTCCGCCGCTGGCCCGCGCAACGAGAGAACTTGATCACGAGCGTGAAATTCCACCCGCGGATGCTGCTCCTCCAGGTCTGAGATGAGCCGATCTCGATATCCGAGAAACGTCGGAAGATCGACGCCTGTCAGGTGGACCGTGCGGTGAAGCTCAGGATCCAACGAGGGTGCTCTCCGCGAGATCGCCGGCGAGCACGTGGGCGTGCACGTGGAAGACTGTCTGACCTACGCCTGCCCCATTATTAAAGATAAGCCTGAACTCCCCCGAGGCGTGCTCGTCGGCAAGCTGCTTCGCGACGGCGATCATTTCGGCGAGCGTCTCGGGGTCTCCCTCTGCGAGCTCTGTCACGTTCGCATAGTCCGTCGACTTCGGGATGACGAGCGCATGGAACGGTGCCTGCGGAGCGATATCTGGAAATGCGATCACTCGCTCGGTTTCTGCGAGAAGCTGCACCGGGATCTCACCCGACACGATCTTGCCGAATACGGTCTTAGCTGCCATGCGTGTCATTCTACCCGGCGCAAGGAGTGCGGAACGGGACGAATTCACCATCGGCCGAGCGCGGTTGCGAGCACCGCGAGTGCTGCAGGGCCGGCGGATGAGGTGCGCAGCACCGTATCACCTAGCACGAGCACGTGCCCGCCAGCAGCCCGAAGCGCTTCGAGCTCTTCCTCCGCGAAGCCGCCCTCGGGGCCGACCACGACGAAGACGCCCCTCACGGGGTCGCCCCACGCGCTATCGTCCGGCGCCGGGTCCACCGCGAATCGGGCCGCCAGCTCTTCGCGTGCGAAGGCGCTCAACGCATGGTCGCCCTCGGGGTGCAGGGCAATCACGACGGCGCCGGCTCCCGCCCATGCGCAGATGTCTTGAATGGTCACGGGGCCTGCGACCATTGGAATCCGCGGCCGCAGCGACTGCTTCGAGGCCTCGCGCGCGATGCGCCGCCATTTGGCGAGCCCCTTCCTGCTCTTCTCGCCGTCCTCACCATCCCATCGCGAGACGGAGCGCGCCGCCTGCCACGGCATGACCAGGTCCACCCCAAACTCAGTGGCCTGCTCCACCGCTCGCTCGTCGCGATCACCCTTCGCGAGCGCCTGCACGAGGACAATTGGCCGTGCGGGCAACGGCTCGACGCGGGCCTCATCAAGACGCACCGAGAACCGATCGCGATCCAGCGACACGACCTCGCCCGAGCCGATCGCTCCCGAACCGTTGCCCACCGAGATCCGCTCCCCGAGTCGTAGTCGTGAGACTTTCACGGCGTGCCGCGCCTCATCGCCGACGACCTCAAGCGTCGCCCCTGCAATGAATTCGCCCTCGTCGAGTTCCTCGGCGAAATACAGGTTTGCCACCGCTCAACCCTGCCTGAAGAAGCGGTCCCTGATCTTTCCGAAGAAGCTCTGTTGGAACTCGCCGAGGTGCGGGGCTTCGTCCTTGCGCAGCGCAGCGAACTGGCGCACAAGGTCCTGTTCCCGCTTCGACAGCTTGGTTGGCGTCGCAACTTGAACGGCGATTTTCAGATCGCCACGAACGTTCGTGCGAAGCGCCTGGATCCCTCGCCCGCGAATGTTAATCAGGTCGCCAGACTGGGTTCCCGGTTCGATCGTGACCGTAACTTCACCGTCGAGGCCTTCGAGCGTGGACTCGGCGCCGAGAATTGCATCCGTCATCGAGAGCTGCATGGTGCAGAGGAGGTCATTGCCGTCGCGACTGAAGATGTCGTGATGGGTCACTCGGAACTCGATGAACAGGTCGCCGTTCGGTCCGCCACCCGGCCCAACCTCGCCACCGCCGCGCATCTGCAAGCGAGTGCCGGTATCGATGCCCGAAGGAATATCGATCGGGATGGTCCGCCGTTCGCGCACCCTCCCTTTGCCCGCGCAGCTGATGCAGGGGCTCTCGATGACGGTGCCGAAGCCCTGGCAGCTCCCACACGGATGCATCGTGACGACGTTGCCAAACAGCGAACGCACCTGACGCTGCACCTGTCCCTGCCCACCGCACACATCGCAGGTCACGGGGTGGGTGCCCGGCTGGCAGCAGCTGCCCTGACACGTCTCGCAGAGCACCGCCGTGTTGATTGTGACTTCGCGCTGTGCACCAAAAATAACGTCCTCGAGCGAAACGTCGAGGCGAATCATCGCATCCTCACCCCGCTGCGATCGGGATCGTGGCCCGCGCTGTCCCCCTCCGAAGCCACCGCCGAAGAACGTCTCGAAGATGTCCCCGAACCCGCCCATCCCGCCAGCGCCGTCGCCCCCCATGTCGTAGCGCTGTCGCTGCTCGGGGTCGCTCAGCACGTCGTAGGCGTGTGTGACACTCTTGAACTTCTCGGCAGCCTCCTCGCTCGGATTCACATCGGGGTGCAATTGGCGCGCGAGTTTACGATAGGCCTTTTTGATCTCTTCGGCTGACGCTTCGCGCGACACGCCGAGGGTCTCGTAGTGGTCGGCCACTGGGCAACTCCTCGTGATTGTTGAACTTCAAAACTTCGGTCGGGTGGGGCGACGGTGAGCGAGCCTACCCGCTCTCGCCGAGCACCCGGTTCAGGTAACGGGCGACAGCGCGCACGGACGCGATATTGCTCGCATAATCCATGCGGAGCGGGCCGAGCACGCCGACGCGCGAGCCCGAACTGCCTTCCTCTTCGTAGCCGGAAGCGATGATCGAGGTCGTGGCGAGTCCGTACGGTTCGTTCTCGCGACCGATCGACGCGGTCACCCCGCTTCCGTCCTGGACGAGCTCGTCGAAGAGCCGGAGCAGGGCGACCTGCTCTTCGATGGCGTCGAGGACGACCGGGAGGGACCCCGCGAAGCCGCCGCCGCGCATGAGGTTCGCGGCTCCGGCGACGGCGATCCGTTCACTGCGGTTCGCGTCGAGTTGAGCTCGGAGCACATCGAGCACGCGTGCCACGACGGTGGCCTCGCCCGGCTGGGTCCAGTCGGCGATACGCTCGGAGAGCTGGTCCACGGCGCCCACGGCAGACTCTACGTCGATCCCGACAACCGACTCAGCGATGCGCTGACGCAGGCCGTGCACCCACGCGTCCGTCACCTGAGATGCCGGAAGCCAGGCCATCTGTTGTTCGACTACGCCGCTGCCCAGGACGAGGATGCACAGAACGCGGTCCTCGCCGACGGCGACCAATTCGATGTGTTTGACCACGGTACGCCGCATCGAGGGGTACTGCGCCATCGCGACCTGGTTCGTGAGCTGAGCGAGCAGACGCACCGTACGTGCCATGACATCGTCAAGATCGTCCGACTCCCCCAGGAATCGCTCGATCGCGGTTCGCTGTGCGGCGGACAGCGGGCGAATGCGGGCGAGCGTGTCAACGTAGAGACGGTACCCCTTGTCGGTTGGGATCCGCCCCGAGGAGGTGTGCGGCTGCGCGATGAGCTCGTCCTCCTCCAGGATCGCCATGTCGTTGCGGATCGTCGCCGCAGAGACACCGAAGCTATGCCGATCAACAATGGCCTTGGAGCCGACCGGCTCGTTCGACGCCACGTAGTCACTCACGATGGCGTGGAGCACCGCGAGCCCTCGCTCCGTGATCGGACGCTCCACCGGCATGCCCCTTCGCTTCTGGCACTCGTTGATACAGAGTGCCAGTCTACCGCACGGTGTTCGAGGAACTCGCAAGCAGACGGTGAACTACAGTATCGGCGAGCAGTCGACCGCGGAGGGTCGGCACGGCTCGGCCGGCAATCGCCGCTCGTCCATCAAGGAGCTCGTCGGCGATGAGACCGGGGATCGAGCGCCGTTCCTCCCCGGTCAACACGTCGAGCGGCAACCCATCTGCGATCCGGGTCTCGAGGAGCACGCGTTCATCACGTTGCGATTCCGGCGAGAGCACCTCTCTCGAGTGTGCGGGCGACTCACCGGCGGCGATCCGCTGTGCGTACGCGCCCGGATGCTTCACGTTCCACCACCGGGTTCCTCCAATGTGGCTGTGCGCTCCCGGGCCCGCGGCCCACCAGTCCTCCCCCGTCCAGTAGGCGAGGTTGTGGCGCGATCTCGTCTCCGGGGTGCGCGCCCAATTGCTAATCTCGTACCATCCGAACCCCGCCTCGGTGAAGCGAGCGTCGGCGAGTTCGTACATATCGGCGTGCAGGTCTTCGTCGGGCTCCGCGATCTCTCCGCGTCTGATGCGCGTGGCGAGCTTCGTGCCGCGTTCGACGATGAGTGCATACGCGGAAATATGATCGGGCTCGGTGGCAAGTGCGGCGTCAATGGAGCGTTCCCAGTCCGAGAGGGACTCCCCGGGCGTGCCGTAGATGAGATCGACGCTGACCTGCAGTCCCGCCTCTCGCGCCCAGCGCGTCACCAGCGGGATGCGCTCCGGTGTGTGGGTTCGATCGAGTGTCGCGAGAACGTGCGGTACCGCCGACTGCATGCCGAAACTCACTCGCGTGAATCCTGCGGCGGCGAGTTGCTCGAGAGCCGCGGCATCAACGGAGTCGGGGTTCGCCTCGGTCGTCACCTCGGCATTGGGGGCGAGCCCCCAATGCGAGTCGATCGCCGCGAGCATGTCGGCAAGGTCCGAGGGTGGAAGCAGCGTGGGCGTGCCACCGCCGAAGAACACGGTGGAAACCGGGCGCTGAGGGAGACCTGCCCGGCGCATCACCTCCGCGCCGAACGTAATCTCCTCACGAACCTGCGCCGCGTAGTCCCGCTGGCTCGTGCCGCCGAGTTCGCTCGCAGTGTACGTGTTGAAGTCGCAGTAGCCGCAGCGGACTCGACAGTAGGGAACGTGGACGTACACCCCAAAAGCGCGGCCCTCGGCACCGATGCGTGCCGAGCTCGGCAGCGCACCGTCGGCCGGGGCCGGCTGCCCCTCGGGGAGTGGGCCCGCCATCTCAGTGACCAGGGTCGGGTGAGCCCGACACCGGCGCGGCTCCCGCTGTAGCCGCGGGCGCGAGTGCTTCCAGCTGCAGTTTTACGGCCTCGATCGCCGTCCGCAGGTCGGCGCGCCCTCGTCGTCCGAGGAGGCCATTCTTCGGCGCCGTCAGGAACCCACGAGCCACCGCCCAGACCGTATCATCGTCGCGATGTTCGACAGTAAAACTCTGCTCTCCGATTGCGCCGTTTTCATCGCAGGTTCCCCACGCAAACCCCACGCGGTGATCCTCATCGACGGTGTAAACAATCAGCACTGCACGTGTGGCCTGTCCTTTGGCGGTGAGGCTCGCGGAGGTCCCCGCGTTGAGGTAGGGCTCACCGTCAGGCCCGTAGGTGTGCTCCCGCGGGCCCGCAGTATTGGCCTGGCCTGACGCGTCGAACTCCACGCCCTCGTATCCATCGTCTGGCCCAGGCACCACGTCTTCGACACCGATGCCCGCGCCTCGTTGCGCGCCCCAGGTCATCAGCAGGCTAGAAGCCAAGAGGAACCGCTCCTCCCCGCTTCCCAAGCGGAGCGATTCCTCGTATGGAGTGCTCCCCTCCGGGGGAAATCGCAGGAGGTCGACGGATCTTGATGCGCCGACCGCGGCATAGCTGACGGGCATGTCGACGTGAGTCTGGCGACGGCCCCCAGCCGCGTCCTTGCCGCCACTCACTTCTTGCCGCCTTCTTTGCCCTCGACGTCTCCTGAGAGCGCGGCGATGAAGGCCTCCTGCGGAACCTCGACCCGGCCGACCATCTTCATACGCTTCTTGCCCTCCTTCTGCTTTTCGAGCAGCTTGCGCTTCCGGCTGATGTCGCCGCCGTAGCACTTGGCGAGCACATCCTTACGGATCGCACGGATGTTCTCGCGTGCAATGATGCGCGAACCGACCGCGGCTTGAATCGGCACCTCGAACTGTTGGCGCGGTATGAGCTTTCGAAGCCGCTCGGTCATCATCGTGCCGTAGTGGTAGGCATTGTCCTTGTGCACGATCGCGCTGAACGCGTCGACTTTATCGCCCTGCAGCAGAATGTCGACCTTCACGAGTTCCGCTTCCTGCTCACCCATCGGCTCGTAGTCGAGGCTCGCGTAGCCTTGCGTGCGACTCTTGAGGTGATCGAAGAAGTCGAAAACGATCTCGCCGAGTGGCATCGCGTACCGTAGCTCGACCCGCTCGCCAAGATACTCCATGCCGAGGAGGCTGCCCCGACGGCTCTGGCACAGTTCCATAATGGTGCCGACGTAGTCCTTCGGCGCGAGAATCGCGACCCGCACCATCGGTTCGCGCACGCTCGCGATCTTCCCCTCCGGGTACTCCGACGGGTTCGTGACGGTGACCTCCTGGCCGTCCTCGCTCGTTACCTGGTAGACCACGCTGGGCGCCGTCGCAATGAGGTCGAGATCGAACTCGCGACGCAGACGCTCGCTGATGATTTCAAGGTGGAGAAGCCCGAGAAAGCCGCATCGGAATCCGAATCCGAGCGCCACCGAGGTCTCCGGCTCGTACTGCAGGGCAGCATCCTCGAGTTTGAGCTTGTCGAGCGCCTCGCGGAGCACGGGGTAATCGCTACCGTCGATCGGGTACAGACCGGAGAAGACCATCGGTTTTGGGTCCGTGTAGCCCGGCAGCGGCTCCGCAGCGGGCTTGAGCTTTGCGGTCACCGTATCGCCGACCTTCGACTGGCGCACATCCTTTACACCAGTGATGAGGTAGCCGACTTCACCCGCGGCAAGCCCCTGAGTCGGGGTGGGGCCGGGCGAGGAAACGCCGATCTCGAGGGCTTCGAGGTCGCTGCCGGTCGACATCATCTGGATCTTCTCGCGCGGTGTCAGCTTGCCGTCGACCATGCGCACGTAGGTGACGACCCCACGGTAGGGGTCGTACACCGAGTCGAAGATCATTGCACGCGCCGGCGAGTCGGCCGAGCCCACGGGAGCGGGAACTCGCTCGATCACAAGATCGAGCAGTTCTTCGACACCCATCCCGGTCTTCCCTGAGACTTTCAGGATCTCCGCGGGGTCGCCGCCGATGAGGTCGGCGATCTCGCGGGAGACGCGCTCGGGGTCAGCTGCGGGGAGATCGATCTTGTTGAGCACGGGAATGATCTCGAGATCGTGCTCCATCGCCAGATAGAGATTCGCGAGAGTTTGCGCCTCCATACCCTGTGCGGCATCGACGAGCAGGATCGCGCCCTCGCAGGCAGCCAATGAGCGGCTCACCTCGTAGCTGAAGTCGACGTGCCCCGGCGTGTCGATCATGTTGAGCGCATACGAGGCACCGTCGAGGTCCCAGTGCATACGCACCGCCTGCGATTTGATCGTGATGCCGCGCTCACGTTCGATGTCCATGTTGTCGAGGTACTGGGCACGCATATCGCGATCGGACACGGTGCCGGTGATCTGCAGCATGCGATCAGCGAGGGTTGACTTACCGTGGTCGATGTGCGCGATGATGCAGAAGTTGCGGATCTGTGCGGGGTCGGTCGACGCCGGCACGGGAGGGTTCACACTGCGAGGAGACATTGCGTGCCATTATCGCACTTCTGCAGGGCGACCGGACAATCGGCGTGGCGATCGGCGAGTAAACCGCGTCTGAGTTCTGCTAGAGTTGTTGATTGGCTTGCGTGTGGATACGATCCACACCCTCCGCGAGGTGCCCTCTCTCACCGAACGGAAGACCCAGTTATTGATCTCCAACTGAAGGAACCAACCCAACGTGGCAAATATCAAGTCGCAGCTGAAGCGCATCAAGACCAACCGCAAGGCGACCGAGCGCAATCGTGCCGTCAAGAGCGAGCTCCGCACCTTCGTGCGCCGTACACGCGAAGCCATCGCAGCCGGCGATAAGGCCGCTGCTGAGAGCAGCCTCAAGGCAGCGAACCGCAAGCTGGACAAGGCTGCTTCCAAGGGTGTCATCCACAAGAATCAGGCCGCGAACCGCAAGTCGAAGCTTGCATCACAGGTCGCAGCAATCTAAGCACCTGTAGCGGTTCGAAGCGAGGGATCCCGCCGATGTCGGTGAGATCCCTCGCTTCGTTTTTCCGCGCCTGAGCGTCCGGTTCGTGACGGCCGGTCAACGACGGCCGCGAGCCGCAACAAACATGAGGTACCGTTCCAACGCATACTCGGGGTCGCGGCTGCCGCCTTTCAACCGCAACTCCGTCTCGGCTGCAAGATCGATGCACCGCGCGAGATCCTCCTCACGCCAGCCGCGAGCTTCGCGGAGCGCCCGTTCCACCTGCCAGGGCGCCATCCCGAACTGCTTCGCCAGCTGACCACTCGAACCTGAGGCACCGTATACCCGAGCCATTGCGCGCACCTTCATGTTGAGCGCCGCAAGAATCGGAATCGGGTCGGTCCCGGTGGAGAAGGCCTGGCGCAGCAGAACGAGCGCATCGGCGGCACGCCCTGCGGTGGCCGCGTCGGCAACCTTGAAGCCCGTGGTTTCCACCCGGCCTTCCGTGGCGCGCCCGACCTCTTCCTCGGTGACTCGTGGCCCTGCGTCAGAAACGAGCTGTGCGCATGCGCCGGCGAGCTCGCCGAGTCCCCCAGAGTACGCTGCCGTAAGCATTCGCGCAGCCCCGGGTGTGATCTGCGCCCCCAGCCTGCGGACCTCCGACTGTACGAACGCGAGTCGATCCTGATCCCGCTTCACCTCAGCACACACGACCTCAATGCCGTCGCCGGCGCCGCCGCGCACAAGATCGAGCAGCGCCTTGCCGCGCTGGCCTCCCGCGTGCCGAAGCACGAGCACCGCGTCCTCAGCGGGCTGCTGCACGTAGCGCTTCGCGTCCTCGAGAAAGGCGTCCGAGCATTTCTCCACCGCTTCAACTCGAATCAGACGGGGCTCGGCGAACAGCGACGGACTCGCGAGCGTGAATAACTCCCCCGCGGCGTACGAGGCGGCATCAATATCGTGCACCTCGAGCCCGTCTTGAGCCTCTCGGAGGATCTCGCGGACTCGTTGGATCGCCCGGTCCGCGAGGAACCCCTCCGGACCGCTCACGAGAACGACCGGCGCCGCAGCCGCTTCGGACCACGCAACCTGAGGGATCTTATGCTTCGAACCTCGCGCTACTGCCACCCCTCAACCCTACTCGGCACCAGCGGCACCACTGCTCGACATCCGTTCAGCCCACACGCGCAGCTCGTCACCGTCGGCGCTCAACGCGATGGTTCCGTGCACATCGGTTCGCAGGGGTCGCGCACCAGCGCGTTCGTACAACCGCAGAGTCTCGGCGGTTGGATGACCATAGCCATTCCCCGCGCCAACCGAGAAGATCGCGTGCCGGGCCCCGACGACGGCGGGCAGCGCAGGATCCTGATCCCGGGAACCGTGGTGCGCGACTTTCACGACCTCGGCGCGGAGCTGCTCGTCACCAAGGGCCCGAAGCAGTTGCTGTTCTTCGCTCCCGGTATCGGCGAGGAGCAATGTGGTGACCTCGCCGCTGTCGACGCGCAACACCAGACTCGCGGCGTTCGAATCCAACGGTTGCGTTCCGTCCTGGGGTGCGAGAACTTCCCACTCCAACGCCCCAACGCTCCCCCGATCTCCGCGTGCGCCGACGCGAAACGGCACTTCGGCGCTGCGGAGCCGGTCGACCAGCGGGCGGTCCTCACCATCGCGGCGGTTCGCGGGTGCGATGATCGCAAGCTCGGTCCGGTCGATCACTGCACCGAGCGCACCGATATGATCACGGTCATCGTGAGTGAGCACGAGCAGTTCAACACGACGCACTCCGAACCGGTCGAGACAGGCGATGAGGCGTGCGTCGTCGTCGCCCGTATCGACGACGAGAACCTGTTCAGGCGTCGTCGCCGCACGCAGCAGCACGGCATCACCCTGACCGACGTCGCATGCAACGATCTGCCAATCCCGCGGCGTCGCATGCGAGAGCACCAGGGGCGCCACCAGGGCCGGCCCCGAAAGCGTTCCGAGTGCCGCGCCG
>Ga0265293_10007926_pt1 | contig 16082 bp, 16 predicted proteins | sample Munlanlewell138R_FD_192505 | JGI IMG/M metagenome (GOLD analysis project Ga0265293, IMG submission 192505) | Leachate microbial communities from a municipal landfill in Southern Ontario, Canada - Leachate well 138R | ecosystem: Engineered > Solid waste > Landfill > Unclassified | place: Canada...
TCACTGGAAAGATTTGGCTCCGAGCAATGATCTGCGAAAATGGTTTGATCATGATCCTGATAAATGGGATGATTTCAGAAAAAAATACCTGAGCGAGCTGAGCACGCATGAAAAACAGGCAAAAGAACATCTCGAAGAAGTGGGTCAAAAAAATCTCATACTTCTCTATGGCGCAAAAGATAAACAACACAGCCATGCCCATATCTTGAAAGAGTACTTAGAAAGACTGAACTAAGCACTCGTCATCCTCGTGCTTGACACTGGGATCCATTTATTCTGGTCAAAGCAGCTTATCGGTGTTTTTTGAATTACAGCATAGGTACCAGATGATGCTAATGCTATTCTTTCCTTGTCTCAAGGCTACAAAGAAAAAATATCATAACTCGAAAGAGAAGTTTGCAAATACCCCTTCGACACTTTGTGCGGTTTTATAGCTAGTGCGGAGCACCCTTACGTGTTTGGTCTTCATATCGCATACGGCTATGCGGAAGCTTATACCCATTTGCGGCTCAACGATACAGATGATTTTTCCTTCATACTCGCGTGTGGCGTGGATGATGCCCTGCAACTTAGGAAAAAAGTATTTAGGATAGCTCAGCGGTGTGATCTCTACGATCTTGGTAGTATCGCGTTGCTTAAGGGTATCTAGTATAAGCTGTGCATCCTCAAAACTCTCAAACTGTACACACCAATTATCAAAAACCTTATTGAAACTCTTTAGATCTTCATCCAAAAAGCCTCCTGCAAGCGATTGTAAAGCAAAAATTCCCATTCATTTCATCCTATTATAAAGGCGGAATTTTAACATAATTCGCTGGACTGAAGAAGCAAAATACACACAAGGGTTGAATTAGTGCTTTTTTTTGACATTGGGAGATACTTTAATAGCTTCCCTTATCCCTAGAATTTTCCTCACTCTCATCATCTTAATGAAAATGCACTTATGATCTGAATGAGCGAAGTGATAAAAAAGAACTGAATATATGAAAAAATAAATGACAAGTTTGGGCACAGTAAGCATTTTTTAAATAAAGATTGTAGTATATAGGGGAGTTTGAACTAGGTGGCGGACAGTGAGGGATTCGAACCCTCGGTACAGTTTCCCATACGCATCCTTAGCAGGGATGTGGTTTCAGCCAACTCACCCAACTGTCCGTGTTTTTGTGGATGTGATTATACTTGGTTAGACTTAAATCAAAGCTTAAATAAGCTGTACTTTTAAATAAAAAACTCAAAAATTTATAGTATTATTGTAAATATTACCGTGCCGAGTAAATATCTTAAATTTTGAGAGCATTAGAGGTGGTAAGATTTGGATGAAAAAAGTCGAAGGACTACCTATGGGTAATTCGAGACTTTTTTTGTTCAAAGATTGCTTATCTATCATGCTCCCTGAAAGGTACAATGCTTTTGCACATACTCATCGTTAAAACTTCTTAACGTAGCTTTGGCTATGCTTTCAAAGTTTTGCCTTGATTATGCACAAAATCATTTGTATCAAAATCGAGATATTTACTTGGCGCGGTAATAGTATAAATCAAAGGGGAAATTGATGGCTAAATATACACCGCTTATCATCTTGGCTATTTTTGCAGTAGCTTTCTATATAATGGGAAAAGGCATGAGTGATATAGTCAATATGACTAAACCGCCGCAACAGCAAGAGCAACCAAGCTCTGAGCCTAAAACGAATCCATAACTTTCAATATCTTTTCGACTTTCGCAGCCGGATCTGCATCTTTGTAGATCGGTCTTCCGACCACAGGAAAGTCGACTTTTTCTTCATGAGCCAGCTGCAAAGTAGCTACGCGGCTTTGATCTCCTGCATCTTCGCCAAACGGACGGATGCCAGGGCAAAGGGTGAGGAAATCATCTGATGTGATCTCTTTTATAGCCCTGCTCTCAAATGTACTGCACACTACTCCATCAAGCCCGTTTTCATAACTCATACGCGCAAACTGAGCAGCTTTTTCTATAATGCTTTTTTCGTATATGGATTTGAAATTATCTTCATCAAACGATGTAAGAGCAGTCACTGCTAGCACCAAAGGCCTATTTGGGATATTTGATAGTCTTTCCATTACGGCCTTCATAGCCGCACTCCCTGCGCTCGCATGGATATTGAACATATCCACACCAAGGTGAGCTATCTCTTCGGCTGCGTCAGCCATAGTGTTTGGTATATCATAAAGCTTGAGGTCCAAAAATATCTTTGCTTGAGGATTGATGGCTTTGATCTCGTCTATGAAATCTCTACCGTCTCTTATATAGGTGCGAAATCCGACTTTTAGCCACAATGGATAATCACAAGTGGCTCGTACTAGAGCAAGATTTTGGGATGTTGACGGCAGATCAAGAGCGACACATAATTGCATAAATAGACCCTTTTAGGTAATAATAGGTATAATAATAACCTAATTTGACTAAAGGATAAAAACCCATGTTCGGTAAAAAAATGAAAGTTTATGATTTAACGACAGATGAACTGTCAACTCTTCAATATGCCAAGATCACTACAAATAAAGGTGTAATATGGGTCAAACTATACCCTGATGAGACGCCAAATACTGTGGCGAACTTTGCTCACTTGGCTGAAGACGGATTTTATGATAATTTAAAATTTCACCGTGTAATAGCCGGCTTTATGGCACAAGGCGGATGTCCTCATTCAGGACCTAGCGGCAACCCTAGAATGGCAGGCACAGGCGGACCGGGTTGGGCTATAGAGTGCGAAACCGATACGGCCAAACATCGTCACAACAGAGGTGCATTATCTATGGCACACGCAGGACGCAACACGGGCGGCAGCCAGTTTTTTATCACTTTTGTACCAACTCCGCATCTTGACGGTGTACACACTGTTTTCGGCGGTATCGAAGAAGAGGACGTTGAGAGCCTCATGACACTTGACAGTATCGCACAAAATGATATAATTGAATCAATAGAGATTTTTGCTACGCGTTCATAATTTAATTTAAGGAGGCACGATGTATGGATTTTATCGTATATCAGTTGCGGTACCCAAACTATTTTTGGCAAATACGGCCAAAAATGCACAAAATATCATAGATCTTGTCTCTAGCTCATCGGATTCCAGCATCATGCTGTTTCCGGAGCTCTGTCTCACTGGATACAGCGTGGGCGATCTCTTTTTCAATCAAAATCTATATGACAATCAAATAAATGCCCTGCAATCCATTCTTAAATCCACCAAAAACAGCACCTCTATAATAGTGATCGGTATGGCGGTATTGGATGCCAATCGCCTATATAATTGTGCAGTAGTTTTGCAACAAGGCAGGATCTTGGGGGTAGTGCCAAAAACCTACCTGCCAAACAAAAAAGAATTTTATGAAAAGCGCCATTTTACAAGCGGCAAAGAGTGCATAGGGCATACTATAGAATTATGCGGGCAGGAAGTACCATTTGGCGTGGATCTGCTCTTCAAAGATGAACATGATCTGTGCTTCGGGATAGAGATATGTGAAGACTTGTGGGCGTTAACACCTCCTAGCAACCAAATGGCCACAAACGGTGCTACGCTGATACTCAATCTATCAGCCAGCAATGAACTAATAGGCAAATCATCATATCGCCAAAGCTTGGTAGAAACCCAAAGTGCCAGAGCCATGTGTGCTTATGCATACTCCTCTAGCGGTGTCGGCGAATCTACAGGTGATACTGTATTTGGCGGGGATGGCATGATAGCCGAATACGGTTCTTTGCTGGCAAGAACTGGGAGATTTGAGGGCGAAAGCCAGCTCATATCTGCCGAGGTTGATCTGCAAAAATTAGCATGGCTTAGACTGAGCGAAACATCTTTTGGAGACGGGAGTAGAACCGCAACTAGAAACATCAAATGCATTACTCCTCCAATGCCGAATAAACTAACTAGAGCTATTGATCAAAATCCGTTCGTACCGTCAAATCCTATACTCAAAAACGAAAGATGCAGCGAGATAATACATATCCTTAGCTATGGACTGATCGGGCGAATGCAGCGAGCGCGTATCAAAAAAGCGGTCATTGGAATATCAGGCGGATTGGATTCAACTTTGGCACTGCTGGCAGTAAATCATGCGTTTGGTATGATGAAATGGGACAAAAATGACATAATAGCCATAACCATGCCCGGATTTGGCACTACTAGCCGTACAAAAAACAATGCGGCATTGTTGTGTAATGCTTTGGGCCTAAATCCAAGAGAAATACCTATAGGAGATATCACCCTAGGAGAATTCGAAGCTATAGGCCATAACAAAGACCAGCACGATGTGACATACGAAAACGTACAAGCCAGGATCCGCACATCTACGCTCATGAACATAGCCAACAAAGAAGGCGGCCTAGTCATAGGCACAGGAGATATGAGCGAAATCGCCCTTGGGTGGAATACGTACAATGGGGATCATATGAGCATGTATGGGCTCAACAGCGGAATACCCAAAACTCTCATCAAATACCTCATCGAATATTTTCAAGATGATAAAAAAATCGCGGATATCTTGCAAGATATTCTTGATACCCCTGTATCTCCTGAACTTTTGCCGTCACACGATGACAACATAACCCAAGAGACAGAAAAGCTGATAGGCCCCTATGAATTGCATGATTTTTTCTTGTACCATATGCTCAAATACGGAGCAAAGCCAAGCAAAATACTGTTTTTAGCTACCCATGCATATAATGGAAAATATGACAAAGATACGATCAAAAAATGGCTTAGAGTGTTTGTAACTAGATTTTTCACTCAACAATTCAAACGCAACACAATGCCAGATGGCCCAAAGGTGGGCATGATAAGCCTGAGTCCAAGAGCTGATTGGCGCATGCCAAGCGACGCTGACCTTAGCGAATGGCTTGAGGATTTAAAATAAATTACCTATCATCTCTCTTTTTTTGGAGATATTCATAGATGGCTTTTGCCTCTTGAGGTGTGAGAGAGTATGTAGGCATCACATCATGGGTCTTGTTGATGCTGTTAATGATGTCTTGCAAACTTTTTGTATTGATATTTGGGCTATGTATCTCGATCAGGAGATCTTTTTTGGTTTTTTTATCTTTTTTATAATATTGGCCTATAAATTGACCTTCGCCTTTTTTGCCGTGACATTTGGCGCAGCTAATGCCTCTAGGGTTATCGTAGAGCATTTCTCCGTATTCGTAAGTCGACATGAAATCTTCTTGTGCCGTCAAAAATAGAGGGATCAAAAACAGTTGCCATTTTATCAATTCCATTCTCCTAAACAAATTTCGATATAATATCAAAAACAATGTAAAGAGAGTATGATGCAACTCATTGACGGAAAAGCACTAGCAAACAAAATACACACCCAGATAGCCTCAAAAGTATCAAAGCTAAAAGAAGAAAAAAACATTATCCCTGGACTTGCAGTGATACTGGTTGGCGATAATCCAGCTAGCCATGCCTATGTAAAAATGAAAGCCAAAGCTTGCAAAGAAGTCGGTTTTTACAGCATAGTTCATGAAATGCCATCGACTATCACACAAGAAGAGATACTAGCCACTATCAATATGATGAACCAAAATCCGCACATCGATGGAATACTGGTGCAGCTGCCGCTTCCAAAGCATATTGATACAAATCAGATCTTGGAAATTATAAATCCGCGCAAAGATGTAGATGGATTTCATCCGTACAATGTAGGACGTTTGGTATCTGGACTTGATAGTTTTGTGGCGTGTACTCCGCTTGGTGTCATGAAGATGTTCGAAGAGTACAACATTGACCTTCAAGGCAAAGATGTATGCGTGGTAGGTGCCAGCAATATAGTAGGCAAACCAATGGCAAATCTGCTCATTAATGCAAATGCAACCGTCACGGTTACTCATATTTTTACAAAAGACCTAGCTTCACATACACGCAAAGCTGATATCGTCATAGTAGGTACAGGCGTGCCTAAACTTATCAAAAAAGATATGGTCAAAGATGGGGCAATAGTCATAGATATCGGTATAAATAAACTGGAAGACGGTTCTATCGTAGGAGATGTGGATTTTGCCCAAGTAGCTCCGCTATGCTCATACATCACACCCGTGCCTGGCGGCGTTGGCCCTATGACAATTGCTATGCTGCTTTCTAATACACTTGATGCTGCCGCACAAAGAGAAACCGTATGAAAAGACTCTTTAAATCGTTTTATAAATTTTCAAGCACATGGACAGGTACTGTAATTATCGTACTGTTTTTGATATTTTTTGTAGCACAATCTTTTGTAATACCAAGCGGATCTATGAAAAGAAGTCTTCTCATAGGCGATTTCTTGTTTGCTAAAAAATACAGTTACGGCGTGCCTATTCCGCACCTGCCGTGGCTAGAAGTTCCATTGCTGCCTGATTTTAATAAAAACGGACACCTTATCACAGGTGATGGCCCAAAAAGAGGCGAAGTCGTCATATTCCGTAATCCTCAAACTCCAAAAGTCCATTTTGTAAAAAGATGTGTGGCCGTAGGCGGAGATGAGCTTATATATGTTGATAGGCAATTATATATCCGTCCTCATGAGGGAGATGAGTATATCAAGCAAAATTATAAACTCGAACAAATAGCAACTATCAATGAAAAATTATGGGTAAAAGATCCTTACAAAGATATATACCCTGGTATCAACTATACGCCTGAAATGGATTATTCTGTTTTTGAGATACTTCTTCAAATGTCAGATACTGTGGATATGAAACCTATTTTGGCTGAGGGATTGGTGGCTCCTACTTATGATATTGACGGCAAAGAGGTAAATGCTCTATACAGAAAGGTGCCAAAAGACAACTATTATATGGTTGGAGATAATCGTGAAAATTCAAATGATAGCAGATTTTGGGGGCCAGTGCCATATAGCTTAATAGTCGGCAAGCCTTGGCTGATCTATTTTAGTATAGAACATCGCAGCTTTGAGAGCATCCTAAATACTGAAAACGGCAAAGACCATGCTACGCTCAAAAGAGTATGTGGTGATGTGGAGATAAATTCGCCCGAATGTGCTGCCTTGTGGGAAAAAGAACGCTTCAAAGTCAGATGGCACCGCATAGGTCAATTTATAGAAACAATTGAAAAAGAGGCTCCTGTAGAATGACATTAGAACTAGAAATAGTCAAAATTATAGCTATCATACTTGCTCTTTTGCTATCTATTATCGGGCATGAGATCATGCATGGATGGACTGCTTATCGTTTTGGGGACAGTACCGCTAAAAGCCAAGGAAGGCTAAGCATAAATCCTATAAAACATATAGATCCGATCGGCTCTATTGTTTTGCCCGTATTTTTATTTGTAGTCGGCTCGCCTTTTTTGTTTGGCTGGGCAAAACCGGTACCTGTAAATATGCACACGGTAATTGCAAATCGAGGTACCAATGGGGCTATAGGAGTATCGCTAGCCGGTATAAGCTATAATTTTGCTTTAGTAGCAATATTTGCTTTTATCTATTCCATGATTGGCGAACCTTCTAGCCTGCTAGGTATCTTTATATCTATTTTTATCGTACAAAGCATTATAATAAATGCTGCGCTTGGCTTTTTCAATCTTTGGCCTATTCCGCCATTGGACGGTTCACAGGCGATTAGATATTTTGCTCAAGGTAAAAAATGGTATGGATTTGTGGCATGGATGGACAAGATCTATCCATACGGAATGTTCATACTAATTGCACTCATAGCTTCCGGTGCCGCTTCATATCTATTTAAGCCACTACTATGGCTTTTAGCTCAAATTTTATAATAAGGAACATAGATGAAATTCTATATTGCAACTGACCATGCCGGTTTTCCTCTAAAAGCATTTGTCATTGACCATTTAGCAAACAAAGGCCATGAAGTGATCGATTTGGGGCCCGATAGTGACGCCAGGGTCGACTATCCAGATCTAGCTCAAAAATGTGCCAATGCTGTCATTAGCGACAATGGAAGTTTTGGTATATTGATATGCGGCACCGGCATCGGTATCTCAATTGCGGCCAATAAAATCAAAGGCATCAGAGCGGCACTTTGCCACGATGCATACACGGCAAGTATGTCAAGAGCCCATAATGATGCCAACATTCTCTGTTTTGGTGAAAGAGTCGTGGGCAAAGGTGTTATTGAAAGCATGCTTGATGCATTTTGTGATGCATCATTTGAAGGCGGGAGACATGCCAATAGAGTTGGTAAGATAGAGGGCTGTTGCTCTATAGGTAGAATTGAAGAATAAAGGAGTTTACATGAGTCAAGAGTTAACCACACAAGAGAGATCTATACTATTGGATCACATCAGAGATATACCTGATTTTCCAAAACCCGATATTGTCTTTAAAGACATCACTCCGCTATTGGGCTCGCCAGAAGCTTTGAATATACTCATGGATCATCTTACTAACCGTTATTTGGGTTATGAGCTTGATTATATAGCCGGAATTGACGCTAGAGGATTTATCTTTGGCAGTATATTAGCTGATAGACTTGGTGTGGGCTTTGTGCCTGTACGCAAAAAAAATAAACTCCCATATACTACCGTAGCACAAAAATACTCTCTTGAGTATGGGTTTGATGAAGTCGAGATACATATAGATGCTTTTGGAGAGGCCAAAGGAGCCAAGGTACTTCTCATAGATGACCTTATAGCAACAGGCGGTACAGCCAAAGCAGCCAATGAGCTTATAGATAAAGTCGGTGCTCATTGTGTAGAGACATGCTTTATCATAGAATTAGAATTTTTAAATGGCAAAGAGAAATTTGAAAATCAATCAATCTATAGCGTGCTCAAATTTTAATCATCCAATTTTTATCAATTAAGGTAAGATAGCTCCATACAAAGGAGCTGTCATGAAAGAATTTATTGATATTTATAGACAAAATACAAATGAAATAGAGCAATTTGTTCGAGAAACGTTAGAAAATACAGGCGACTTAAGACGCCACAAAAACAATGATTTCAAAAAATTGTTTGAGATTTTTCCTTCATTGGAGCTGGTATATATCATTGATTCTAAAACAAATATACAAACTTCTCCAAATCTATATCGCCATAAAACTACACATATTGCAACCGGCAGAGATAGAAACTACCTGCTCAAAAATATTTCTCTAAAAAACAATGAGATATCAATAACAAAACCTTATGTCAGCAGTGCTACGGGCAATACATGCATTACTGCAATTAAGCAAGAAGGAGAAGAGATACTTTTTTTTGATTTTGACTTGGCAAATTTATTGCAAAAATTAGGCTTTTTGGAGCTCCACAACCAACTAAATATCATAAATAAAAGTTTTTATATAGGCGCTGGTTTTTCTATGGTTATTTTGGCAGTTTTTGCCATAGGTTATGCTTTGGTGAATTTTTTCCATACATTATTGTTCGAAGCGAATTTTTCTATAGAGGCGATCTTCAAACCGGTCGTTGCGCTCACTCTAGGTTTGGCTATTTTTGATTTGGCAAAAACTATTTTAGAACAAGAGGTTTTTTTCAAAAGTTACGGTAAAAATACAAAAAACGAATACAGACTGCTCATTAAATTTTTGATAACCATTATTATTGCTCTGCTTATCGAGGCATTGATGGTAGTTTTCAAGATCGCAATATCAGATTATACACAGCTAATAAATGCATTTTATCTGATCTTGGGAGTTTCAGTTATTATAATAGCTCTGTCTGTTTTTGTTTATTTAAGCCAAAGAGCAAACTGCTATGATTTAAAATGATGAGGATTGCATAAAAATCTAAAACTATTTTTTTTCACAACTCCAAAAATATTAAGATGGGTATTTGTTTGTTTGGCAATCTGCTCTATTTGCGGCAAGTTTGCCGGATCAAAGCCTATTAACATTTCGTACTCTTCTCCACTGCTGCCAACGCTTTCATCAATATCACATGATAGTTCCAATCCGATATTATTAGTATCTAAAAGTTTGTTTGTATCACAAAATAACCCATCTGATATATCCATACCTGCTCTTAGATACTCTCTTGATCTTTCTATGAATTCTTGGCGGAGCACAGGCTCGTAAAATTTTGAATTTAATTCTATGGTTTCGCCGGCAAAAAGTCTTTTAAGATCCCTTTTGCTTGTCCCAATCTCTCCGGTATATGCCAGTATATCACCTTCTTTCAGTCCTTTTCTGAGTAATGGATTATCGCTTTTTGAAATAATTGTAATAGATATAGTCAGCTTATCTGCAGAGATAGTATCTCCTCCTATGATCTGGCATCCAAACTCTTTTGCGCAATTTTTGAGCGCACTTGAGAGCTCTTCAATTTCGACTATTTTTATATCTTTTGGCAAGGAGAGTGCTACAAGCGCATAAAGAGGTTTGGCATTCATGGCGATCGCATCGGAGAGATTTACAAGCATTGCTTTCCTCCCGATTTGTGTCATATTCATCCAAGAACGTTTAAAATGAACGTCTTCAAAAAACGTATCAACGCTATAACAAATATTACCTATCAATGCCGCATCATCACCAATATAAGATGAATTAAACCTTGATATAATGTATGCTTCTAAATCTATCAATTTTTCTCCTGATGAAAAAATTTTCTTGTAAAATTGTAACACACATATGGTTGTTTACTGTTTTTATTTGGGTACTTTAACAAACTAATACGAAAGTAAAGATATAATTAAAACAAATTTGTAAAAAAGGATACAGTGGACATGGATGTTAAGATCTACGAATATGATGTGGTTGTAGTAGGTGCTGGACTAGCCGGGCTAGCAGCAGCAAGAGAGACAACCGCAGCAGGGAAAAAAACAGCTGTAATTACCAAGCTTCACCCGTTAAGAAGTCATTCCGGCGCTGCACAAGGCGGGATAAATGCAGCTCTGGGAGAAGAAGACTCTGTTGAGCTACATGCTTTTGATACCATCAAAGGAAGTGACTATTTAGCAGACCAAGACTGCGTTGAGCTCATGTGCAACAAAGCTCCAGAAACCATTAGATGGGCAGAGCATATGGGTGCTGTATTTTCACGCGATGAAAAAGGCGATATAGCTATCAGACCATTTGGCGGACAAAGCAAACCAAGAGCCTGTTATGCAAAAGACAGAACAGGACTTACGCTGCTTCAAACAATGTATGAACAAGCTTTTAGATCAGGCATTGAAGTATTTGATGAATGGTACTGTTCAGATTTGATCTATAAAGACGGCAAAGTTTCAGGTGTTGTAGCTTTCAATATCAGAAACGGAGAAATGGCTATCTTTAACTCAAAAGCAACGATGTTTGCAACCGGCGGATATGGAAGAGCATACAAGATCAACTCAAACGCTCATGCAAATACCGGTGATGCATTATCTATCGTCGCAAGACACGGCTTGCCTCTTGAGGATATGGAATTTGTACAATTTCACCCAAGCGGAATCGGCGGAAGCGGTATTTTGATCTCTGAAGCAGCTAGAGGGGAAGGCGGAAGGCTTTTCAACTCTAAAGGTGAGAGATTTATGGAAAAATATGCCCCAAATGCTATGGAGCTAGCTTCAAGAGACGTTGTCAGCCGTGCTATCCAACAAGAGATCCGTGAAGGCAGAGGCGTTGGGCCAAATAAAGATTCTGTCCATATAGATTTGACACACCTAGATCCACAAATTATCCTTACTAAATTACCGGAACTTAGAGAGCTTGCTATCACATTCCTGGGACAAGATATGCTAAAAGAGCCTATATATATAGCAGCTACAGCGCACTACTCTATGGGCGGTATCCCGGTTGATATCAATTGTCATGTCAGAAAAAATCCAAACGAACTCGTAGAAGGTTTTTATGCTGCAGGTGAATGTAGCTGTGTAAGTGTACACGGAGCAAACAGACTCGGTGCCAACTCAGTCCTTGAAGCGCTTCTTTTTGGAAGACATGCAGGTGAGAGTATAGTGAGAGATATTGAGAATCTAACACTTAGCCCGGCAAGCATAGAAGATGCACAAAATGCTATAAATGAGCTAACTTGGGCAAAAACAAATAACGGAAATGAAAGAGTTCCTGCTTTGAGATTAGAACTTCAAGAAAGCATGACACACGATGCCGGCGTATTCAGAACTGCCCAGTCACTAACTAAACAGATCAAAAAGATCAAAGAGCTCCTAAAAAGATATAAAAATATCAGAATTGATGATAAATCTCATACTTTCAATACTGAATTACAAGAAGCGATCGAGCTTGGCCATATGCTAGAATATTCATTATTTATCGTTGAAGGCGCATTGGCAAGAGAAGAGAGTCGCGGAGCTCACTACAGAGAAGATTTCCCTACTAGAGATGATGTCAAATTCCTCAAGCATACATATGCTTACATGGACAAAGACTACAATATTACTCAAGAATATGCCGATGTAGTACTTGGCAAGTTTGAAGTCAAAGAAAGAACATACTAAGGAGCCTATGATGAGTAACACAAAAAAAATTACCATAAAAGCATTTAGGTTTAATGCTGAGACAGATTATCTGCCTTATTACAAAAACTACGAGATGGAAGTAGGCAAAGATGAGCTAGTACTTGATCTTCTTAATAGAATTAAATGGGAACATGACGGCTCTTTTTCATACAGAAGATCATGCAGACATGGAATATGCGGGGCATGTGGTATCAAAGTAAACGGCAAACCTGTACTTTCGTGCAAACAAAATGCTATGGATTTGATAGAGCTTTTTGGTGATGAACTAACTTTTGAGCCTCAAAGCAAAAAAAGAGCTATCAAAGATATGATCATCGACAAAGGTGATTTTTGGGATAAACACGCTGCGATCAAACCTTATGTTGAAGGTGTCGTAGATGAGCATCCTGCACATGAGACCAACATGTCCCAAGAAGAGGTAGAAAATATCTTAGATGCTGATTATTGTATTCAGTGCGGTAACTGTCACTATGCTTGTCCTGCGCTCGAAGTAAACGAAGAGTATTTTGGACCTGCAGCATTTGTAGCAGCATACAGATTTACCGTGGATCCTAGAGACAATGCTGGTACTGAGAGACTTGAAATGACAAGCCAAATCGGTCCTGGCGTTTGGGATTGTGTCAAATGTTTTGAATGTGCCGAGGCATGTCCGAAAGATATCAATCCAATAGAAAAAATTACAAAGCTTCACAATCTTCAATTTGAACAAAATGTTGCTCAAAGAAATGTAGCGACCAAACATGCCGAAGGATTTGTACGAAGTATCAAAAAACACGGATTCTTGGATGAGGCCGACATTGTCAAATACAGTGAAGGCAACATTGGTGTACTAAAACACTTAGGAGATGCGATCGCTATGATGAGAGCAGGCAAAATTCATATAACGGATCAAATTCCGTTTGTAGACAATATGCCAAAATCTAAAAATCTTGATGAGATTCAAAAACTTATTAAAATCTCACAAACCAATAAACTATAAGGAAAAGCCCATGAGTCAATTAAGATACGCCCTATACACCGGATGTACTGCCAAAGAATCAACCCCTGAGCTTCTTTCCTCAACTTTGGCTGTGGCCAAAAAATTGGATATTGAACTTATCATACTTGAAGAAGCCAGCTGCTGCGGTGCTAGTCATTTACAAGATTTTGATCCATTTTTATCACATGTACTCAATGCTAGAAATATTTGTTATGCAGAAAAACTAGGCCTTACAATGGTAACATTGTGCAATACATGTCAAATAAATCTTGCTATGACAAAAGAGAAACTAGATCATGATGCAGACTATAGAGCCAAAGTAAATGAAAAACTTGCAGAAGTCGGCCTAGAATATCAAGGTTCAGTAGAGGTCAAACACTTCTTATATGCTTTGATAGATGACTTTGGACTAGAAAAAATCAAATCAAAAGTCGAAGTGCCTTTGAGCAATTTCAACATAGCACCGTTTTATGGATGTCACAATATAAGACCATCAGAGCTTCATCACAAAAGCAATGGCGGAGAAAATCCATACAACCCTACTTCACTAGACCGTCTCATAGATGCTCTTGAAGGACATCCGGTAAATTATGCCAGCAAAAATAAATGCTGCGGATTCCATGTGGACTTGCAAGCTCCACACACAAGTAATGCACTAACAGGCACTGCTCTGCTTGATGCTATTGATAACAACGCGGATGTTGTAGTAACGCCATGCCCATTGTGTCATTTAAATATGGATATCAAACAAAGAAGTGCCGGCAAACAAGCTGGACGCGATATCTCTATCCCAGTACTTCATATGCCTCAAATGGTCGCTCTAGCACTTGGCTGTACATACGAAGAGATCGGACTTAAATATCACGTAAGCAATGCAAAAAAAGTATTTGCACAAGCTTCAAAATAAATAATATATTTACCGCAAACTGCGGTAAATATAAGCTATACAAAGAACCTACTTTAAATTACAACTACTCATAATCTCACTCTAGCTTACGTTAAAATTCTTCTTGATAAACCAGACCTTGTGTGGCAATGTGCAACTCGAACAATCTTGATGAATAGCATCTTGCAATTTAAACGACCCACCCAAACCTTTTGTACATAGGCTATATACTACTCTATTTTCTTTGATTTCGATGCCATCATCATTAAATCTAAAATGCGGACATCCACACAAAAAGCAATTAAGATTTTTCATATCATGGCATTTGGAGTTTGAGGCATATAATGGACAAAAATCAGGATGTTTTGTGCGCATATTTTCATAGTCAAAATACTCTATTATCTCATCTATGTTTTTGTATTTAAGCTGATCAATGATAGCTTTATGTTTAGCTGCGTGCTCTTTGTACCATTGTATGTATTTCATATGATATTGTATCGTATTTGGGGCTATAAGCACCCTTTGGATATAATAATAACAATTATATCAAACTACAAGAGATGACAACAATATGAGCGACAATAGCAAGAAAGTTTACGATCCAAAAGAGATAGAAAACTCTTTTTATCCTATCTGGGAAGATAGAGGATATTTTGAGATAGACGGCAATGAATCTATCCAAGAAAACGGCAAAAATTTTGCCATCATGATGCCGCCGCCGAATGTTACAGGAAGCTTACATATTGGCCATGCACTTACTTTTACACTTCAAGACATAATTGTCAGATATAAAAGAATGGATGGATACAAAACCCTTTGGCAGCCTGGAGTTGACCATGCAGGTATTGCTACTCAAAACGTAGTCGAAAAACAGCTGTTAGCTGAAGGCACTACCAAAGAGGCTATAGGCAGAGATGCATTTTTGGAAAGAGCTTGGTTGCAAAAAGAAAATTCTAACAACACAATTACTGCTCAGCTACGCAAACTAGGAGTTTCTCCTGGATGGAAAAGAGAAAGATTCACCATGGATGACGGGCTTGCAAATGCAGTCAAAAAAGCCTTTAAACAAATGTATGATGAAGGATATATAGTACGCGGAAACTATATGATCAACTGGTGTACACATGACGGTGCATTGTCCGATATAGAAGTGGAATATGAAGAACATTCGGGCAAACTCTATCATATCCGCTATCCGCTAAGTGACGGTTCTGGGAACTTGATAGTTGCTACTACAAGGCCAGAGACATACTTCGGTGATACTGCAGTTATGGTTCATCCGGAAGACAAAAGATATACTAATCTCATAGGCAAAGAGGTTACATTGCCGCTTATCGGCAGAAAGATAAAAATTATTGCTGATGAGCATGTAGATATGGAGTTTGGTACCGGTGTGGTTAAAGTAACTCCTGCGCACGATCCAAACGACTACGAAGTAGGCAAAAGACACAATTTGGAATTCATTACAATATTTGATGAACAAGGTATGCTAAACGAATATTGCGGAGAATTTGTAGGTCTTGAACGGCTAGATGCTAGAACAAAAATCGTTGAAAAACTTGAGCACGAAGGCTTTATAGAAAAAATTGAAGAGCATATCCACCAAGTCGGCCACTGTTACAGATGCGGAAATATAGTTGAGCCGTATATATCAAAACAATGGTTTGTCAAAAAAGAGTTTGCTGCAAATGCTATCAAAAAAGTCAATGACGGGGAAGCTAAATTCTTTCCTGCTCACTGGATTAATAGCTACAATGCATGGATGAGTGAACTGAGAGACTGGTGTATTTCTCGTCAGCTTTGGTGGGGTCATCAAATACCGGTAATTTATTGCGAT
>Ga0265293_10007928_pt1 | contig 16080 bp, 15 predicted proteins | sample Munlanlewell138R_FD_192505 | JGI IMG/M metagenome (GOLD analysis project Ga0265293, IMG submission 192505) | Leachate microbial communities from a municipal landfill in Southern Ontario, Canada - Leachate well 138R | ecosystem: Engineered > Solid waste > Landfill > Unclassified | place: Canada...
TGCAAAAACAGATGCAGTAACAGCCACGACTGGCTTATCTACAAATCTTTCTTGACTTTTAATCCATTTAGTTAGTTCTAACCCACCGATATTTGGCATCTCAATATCAACTAAGAAAATGTCTATATTATCTTCATGCTCTAGCATCCTAATTGCAATCTCTCCATCTTTCGCCCATATAAGCTCAACAGGTTTCTCAACCTTCCTAAGATTTGATTTTACAATCATGTAGTTGTCTTCATTATCTTCTGCTAAAAAAATTCTCATATATTTTTCCCTTTGTAGATAGTTTATGCTATTTTGTGATGCTTTCTTACAATCTCATATGCATGTTGGATAACTTGAAACCTTCTCGTATATAGCTTTACTAAATCTTCGCCTTTGTTATAGACTATATCTGGATGGTATTTTTTTAGCATATTTCTATAGTTCTTTTTTATTTCACTCTCTGTGCTATCGTCTGATGTACTTAAAATCATATGTGACTTTTGTAACTTCTCTTCGTAAAGGTATTGAGCCAAATTCGTATCTTGTGGATGCAGGCGTTTAAAACTCAGTCCATGTGTTACAAAGATTATAGATATATTTAAAATCTCTTTCTTTTTTAAGATGCTTTTTAAAAGGGCTAGATGCGCTTTTGTTTTTATAATGAGATTAAAGGTAGATTTCTTACTTGAAAATATTATAGAATCTTTGAAGACTAATTTGAAATATTGGGCTATTTTATCTTGATACTGGTTACTAGAGATGGAAATTTCATTTTTACTTATCTGGTCAATTGTGATGGTAGCTAACTGTACAACAGAGTTACTAGGTGGCGTAATGACATAGATAGGAAGTGCATAAGAAGCGATTAGTAGTTGAAAAAATTTACTCTCTTTATATGGGAGGTTTTTTTCATATATTTTATATGCCCATTTTAGGAGGTACTTCTTTTTTACCTCTTCACTTTTTTCATTAGAGATAACAACACAATTAGAGAAGTACTTTACTTTTTGAAAATTATTATCTATAAAATATAAGAGAGGCTTTAAGTTAATCGAATTGTTTTCAGGTGTAAGCACAATTGCATTTTTTTTTAAACTAACAATCATCTAACCCTTCCTTTTTTTAACTTTAAGTGATTTAATTTACTTAAAGCCAAAAATGTACCACATTAGCACATCTTTAAAAAAAGGTTTTTAATTATGCCACTTTACAATTAGAAAAACTCCAAGTCATCATCATTTTCTTCAATTTTTTCTTCTTGAAACATAGACTCTATTTGCAGACAAGAACTAAGGAGAGACGAATCAAGATAGTGGATATCATTAGCCTCTTGTTTTATAAATATAGTTACTCTCCAACTATTCAAATCTGATATAAGACTAAACAGCAGAGTAATTAGATTTGTAGTTTTTTTATCTTCAAACTCAGATGATTCTAGATTTGATAAAAATTTAGAAAGTGAAGTTATAGCGTATGAGAGATGCTCAAACTCCATAAGTTGCTGTGTAATTTCTACATATTCTAAAAAGAGTTGAGATACTTTTTTTATATTTACAACTGTTCTATCTTTATCAAACTTAATTAAAGAAACATCTAAATCATCTTCAATAGCTTCTAACATTTCAATTCTATCCATAAAAGAAATTGCAGTCATTTCTACATATTCCATCGCGCTTATATTTTCAAAGTGTGTTTTTGAAAGGATCTCTTTGTCTTGCTTATCTATGCTTTTTGTATTCTTTTCTTGAACTATTTTGCCCATTTTACTCAATTTAAATGATAAAATATCATCTTTTAGGATATATACTGCATTTGGACAATGCTTTAATAATACATTACGAATAGCTACCTCACCCAGCGGATGTAGGGATGCTTGAGTTATATATATATAATCATTATTTTCTTCAACAGTAATGATAAAAGTACGCTTTGTCTTTAAAATCAGGAGACCTATTCCATATATTATTCTCACAATATCACTAACATTATGCGCTTTACAATCACTGTTATTGAGGCTATAATCCCAAAAAAAGGCAAGTTCTGCCTCTGAGTTAATTGCAAATTTTATAGACATTGGATATGCAGTATCACTAAAGAGCGATAGCATCTTAGTGGAGTGAGCTGGTTTTAAACGCATGGAGATGATAGACATATAATTTTTTACACGCTGTTTAAAGAGTTCTGCATCTACTGGTTTTGTAATATAATCCTCTGCCCCACTTTGAAGCATTGCATGTTTTGACTTTTCATCATATAACGCACTTAGTGCGATTATCATAGTTGAAGCGTGATGTTTTTTAATCTTTCTAGTTGCTTCAATGCCATCTATTTTTGGCATCATAATATCCATAAAGATTAGGTCATAGTGGCGCTCTTTACACTTATGAATAGCATCTTGCCCATCTACAGCTTCTTCAACTTTTATACCCTCTATATCCTCAAGTAAAAGTTCAATCGTCATTCTATTGTCTTGGTTATCATCTACAATCAAAATATTCATTTATTTAACTCCTTTATTGTTTGTACCAAAGAAAAATCCAAAGCTAGTTCCACCTAAACGCTTAGAATCTTTAAGACTATAGGCTATACCTAAATCATTACATAAAAGTTTTACAAAGTATAGGCCGATTCCTGTCCCCTGTGTCTCTCTTCTTATCAAAGATATGTTTCCTTGTTCGTATAGATCAAAAATAGACTCCTTATCCACAATACCCTTTCCGTTATCTTCTATATAAATAGCAATAGTGCTATCTATTTTTTTTATATCTATAAGAATCTTATTATCACCATATTTTATAGCATTTGAGATGATATTATTTATAACTTGTTTTACTCTATATACATCAGAGTAAATTGTAAATTCCTCTTGAGACAATAATTTAATCTCTATATTTCTCTCTTTTATCAATGAGTCAAACTGCTCCAAAATAGAGTCAATAAGTTCATTAATACTAAATAGTTTTTTATTATAGCTTAGTTTGTTAGTTTGAAGTTTAGATACATCAAGAATATTATTTACATTATCTAGCATATCATAAGCATTGGAGATAATAGATTTTAAAAGTTTGACTGCCTTAAGAGGTTCAAGATTTTGCGAATTTAACAACTTAGTGTAAATATACTTAGAGAAGTTTATTATAGCGTTTAGTGGCGTTTTTAACTCATGAGTAAACAGGACCAAAAACTCTTCTTTTGCCTCATTTATTCGCTGCTCTTCCTCTTTTTTTACTATGTCAGCATTCATTTTTCTTTTTAGATTTACATATTCTGTTACATCTTGGCGTATGGCAATGAATTCAGAAATTTTTTCTTCTTTATTTTTAAGTGGAATAATAATCGTATCTGCTAAAAATGAGTCTCCATTTTTATTTAAATTTTCTATACGACCACGCCATGCCTTACCTTCTAAGATAGTTTCCCACATCTCTTTATACATGTTTTCTGTATTTTGCGGATGTTTGAAAATACTGTGCGCCTTACCAATTAACTCTTCGCGTTTGTAACCAGAGACATCACATAGATTATCATTTACATAGGTAATTACTCCATTTATATCTGACTTAGAAACGATGGAAGACTCTGTTAGTACCCTAAAGTAAGAACTATCTTCATGCAAACCCTTAATAGCTCTGATACTATTTACAATCCTACTTAAAGTACTAAACAATACTATCTCATCAATCGGCTTAAGAAGGTAAGCATCTACTCCTATCTCAATAGATTCTATAAAAAAAGTATGTTTCATATGCGCACTTACAATTATAATCGGCACATCTTGTCTCTGTTTTTTTATCACACGAGCCATCTCTAGCCCATTGATACCTGACATCTCTATATCAGCTATAACAATATCTATATCATGCATAGCAAAAAGGTTTAATCCCTCATTCACATCCTTAGCAACATAGACTACATTAAATAGCTCTTTTAAAACTACAGTAAATGATTCTCTTACTATTTCGTCATCTTCAACATAGAGTAAATTAAGCATTCTTGAGCGAGGTAAAAGAGTTTTTATTGAATCTATCTTCATTTAAGATCTCTCCTCTTCCCCAATTAATTCAAGGATTTTTTTGGGGATATTTTGCAGTGGGGTTTGAATATCTACAGCACCTAACTCATAGGCAACTTTTGGCATACCATAAACTACACAGCTTTTCTCATCTTGACCTATTGTACGAGCACCAACTTTGCGCATATTTAACAAGCCTTTAGCGCCATCACTTCCCATTCCTGTTAAGATAACGCCTACTGCATTTGAACCTGCACTTTTTGAAACAGAGTTAAAAAGTACATCAATAGAAGGTCTATGCCCACTCACCTTATCACCTGTTCCTAACTGTACATAGTAACGATGACCGGAGCGGCGTAGCACCATGTGCACATCTCCAGGAGCGAGTAGAACTTGACCTATTCCAATAGTATCACCATTTTTTGCCTCTTTTACTTCCACCTCACAAAGGGAATTTAGTCGCTGGGCAAATTGGTTTGTAAAGTTAGCTGGCATGTGTTGGACTATGATAATTCCTGGACTGTTTCTTGGCAACTGCATCAAAACTTCTTTTAATGCTTCCGTTCCCCCTGTTGAAGCTCCAATAGCTACAATTTTTTGAGTAGTCTCAGAGAGTGCCCCTAGATAAGTTAAAGGTTTTGCTTTTATAGCATCTGTTGATTTTATTTGCACCTTTGCTCGTGCTGCTGATTTTACTTTAGAGAGTAGCTCTTCACGGATTTCATCAGATCCATCATAGATATTTGAGTGTGGTTTAGCAACAACATCTATTGCCCCAGCTTCAAGAGCATCTAGAGTTGTTTTTGCTCCTCTTTGTGTCAAAGATGAAACCATAACAACAGGAAGTGGCATATACTGCATCAGTTTTTTTAAAAAAGTTATACCATCCATTCTTGGCATCTCTACATCAAGGCAGATAACATCTGGTTTGGATTTAAGAATTTTGTCACGAGCTACATAGGCATCAACTGCTGTCTCAACACTACTAATATCAGGGTCACTTGATAGTATCTCTGTTAAAACAGCCCTAGCTGTAGCACTATCATCAACTATTAAAACTTTAATTCCCACTACTCTCTCTCTTTTATATATTTTAGCAGTACTTTGCTCGTATCGCTCATCATCAAAATACGCCTACCTTGGCTACCACCTACATCTTGTGCAGTGATTGGGATTTTATACTCTCTTAAAATTTCTTTAGCGATAATAATATTTTTACGTCCAACCATCATATCTTCATGCGCAATAGTATCTATTACATTTCCTCCGCCAAATATTTTTGCTTCTAAGTTATTGATTTTACAGCCAATATTTAGCATCCCCTCAACTAATCTATGAATAGCTATGTTCCCATATTTTGGACTTTGAAGCCCATTTCCATTCCAAAGTGGTACCAAATAGTGGTTCATACCGCCCATTCTCTCTACTTTGTCATAAAGGCACACAGAGATACATGAACCTAAAATTGTACTTATCTCCGTGGGTCTAACTCCAATATAAAATTCACCAACATGAATAAATTTTTTAGCTATCATCAAAATTCCATCATTTTACTCTCTGACTGCTCCTCAAAAAACTCATCTGAACCTAAACCCTCAGATATTGACAGAGTAGCTTCATCTATATGAGAAAGTTTTACTAAAAATACTGTTTTATCCTCTTCACTAAAATGGTCTAATGAACCATCAAGTGATTCTGCTAACTCTTTTACAACACTCAAACCAAGCCCAAGTCCTTGCCCCGGTCTTGTTTTTCCTGTGTTATGTTTGTAAAAGCGGTTATAAATACTTTTACTATGTGCCGCATAAACTCCCTCTCCATAATCTTCAACCCGTATAATATAATTGCCATCTTTTGATGCAAAAACTATATTGATATCCGCATGTGGGTAAGAGTATTCGCAAGCGTTTGAGAGAAAGTTAAGAAGTATAAGATAGAGCTTCTGTCCATCCGTAACCATCTTACCCCCAATCATATTTTTTACTCGTACTGTAAGTGATTTTTCTTTAATAATATGCCCAAAATATTCTACAGTCTCTTCTACCAAATCTTCTGGGGTAATTCGTGCAAAAGCACTACTCATCTCTCCATACTCGATTTCAGAAGCTGCAAAGATGTTTTTTAAACTAAAATCAAGATAGGTTAGTTCACTACGCATCATTGAGCCAATAGAATCAAGACGGCTAACATCAATATCACTTTTGATTTTTTTTGAAAAACTAAGTAGTGCAGTGAGCGGATTATTAAATTCATTTTTTATTAGAGATAAAAAATAACTCTTAGCAGCTTCAGCTTCTTTACTTTTCTCATTCAACTCAAGGAGTTTTTTTGTCATAAACTCCATCTCTGCAATGGAAGCACTCTTCTCTTCAAATCTTCTATCTATCTCTTTTAGAAGCTCTTCGTCACTGATATTTGTAATTCCCATTGTGCATCCTTATTGTTTCATATAGATTGATGATCTGACTATTTTTAAGTTTCTTACAGTTGGAGGGATAGATTCAGAATGACCGATAAATAGAAGTCCCCCAATTCGTAAAAGTGAGGCGAGGTGAATATTAATTTGTGTTTGGACTACTTTGTCAAAATATATCATTACATTACGACAAAAGATTATATCAATAGGATTACGAAACATGGAGTAGTTTCCATATACAAGATTGTACTTTCTAAATGTAACCATTTTTTTTATTGAATCATTCACAACAAACTCTTTTTTTATTGTACTTTTTTTTGCGGTAAAGTATTTATTTATTATATGTTTTGGTAATGCACCCATAACTTTTTCTGGGTAAACCCCAATTATAGCTTTTTTCAAAATTTCTTCTGAGATATCTGTAGCCAATATCTTTATATCCCATGTCTCTATATCTGGAATATTTTCATGCAAAAATATGGCGATGCTATAGGGTTCTTCGCCACTCGAAGATGCACTAGACCAGATGCGTAACTTTTTTTTCTCTTTTTTTAAAACACTACTATTTAAATACTCTTTAAAATATATCCACTGCTCTTTTTCACGAAAAAAAGAGGTCACATTAGTCGTGATAGCATCTTCTAGCTCATGATCAACTGCGCTACCACTATGTTGAACAAAGTATTCGTAAAGTTCTTTATAGTTTTTTAGTCCCTTCTCACGGACTAGTTTGCCTAGTCTGGATTGCATCATCGAGACTTTTTGGTCACTTAGCGTAATGCCGAGTCTATCATATATCAGCTCTCTAAATAGGTCAAACTCTTTTTTTTTTAATTCAAATAACATCTTAATAAATTTTTATCTTAAAGAGTGCATCTATGTTTAGTATAAGAGCAATATCTCCATTACCCATAACTGCACCGCCTGTAATTCCTTCTAGTTTTGCTAAAGCCTTACCTAAAGGCTTGATTACGACTTGTTGTCTTCCAACTAAATCATCAATAAGGAGTGCATATTTACCATCTTCACTCTCTACACAAATCAGAGTAGATTCCCAGATTTCAGGTCGTTTATTATTGATGGCTAAGACTTCATTTAGACGTATAACAGGAATCATCTCCCCGCGAAGGTCAACGAATTCACCCTTGTTTTTAGCAGTATGAACGATACTTCTAGCTGGTATAAATGATTCTACTACACTTAGAGTTGGGATAATAAATATATCTCCCTCGCTCTTAACTATCATTCCATCAATAATTGCTAAAGTCAGTGGCAGTAATATTGTAAATACAGAACCTTCACCCATTTTAGAGTCTATCTCAACCTTTCCCTGCAGTTTTTCAATGGAAGATCTAACAACATCCAAACCAACTCCACGGCCAGAGATATCACTAACAACATCAGCAGTAGAAAAACCAGCGCGCATAATCAGCCCATATATCTGCTGATCACTCAACACATCATCTTCAGATATAATCCCTCTCTCAAGTGCTTTTGCGTAAACCTTGTCTTTGTTTATACCACGCCCATCATCACGAACTTCTATAGCTATATTACCAGCCTTATGATAAGCACGAAGAGAAACATGACCTTTAGCACTTTTACCTTGTTCTATGCGCTCTTGTGAAGTAGCTTCTATTCCATGGTCTATTGCGTTTCTGATGATGTGAATTAAGGGATCAGAGAGTGAATCAACCATAGTCTTATCTACCTCTGTTTCCTCTCCCTCTATTCTTAACTCAATATCTTTATCTACTTTTCTTGAAGCATCTCTTGCAACTCGTTTCATTTTATCAAATGTGTCTTGGACTGGAACCATTCTCAAAGCCATTACACGATTTTGAATAAGGCGGGTAATTTTGCTAAGATTTTCTATAGTCCTAGTTAAGCTTGGACTGTGTAGTCTCTTAATCTCTTCATTCTCAGCCACAAAGTTTTGTGTAATTACCATCTCTCCAACAGAATCAAAAAGCTCATCAAGCTTTTGCGTATCTATCTTCACAAAAGAGCGTATATCATCTTTACGGCGGCGAGGCTCTGTATATATACTCTCATTAGGCTCTTCTTTTTTGCCCTCAGCAGATGCCTTTTTTTCAGCTACAACATTTACCTTTGGCACAACTTCTTCATCTTTAACTATCTGCTTTTCTACTGGTTCGTTTTTTTCGTTCTCAACTAAGGTAATTGAAAATTCTTCTGGTTCAATAAACAAAAAGACCTCTTCAATAGAGTCACTGCTATGGCTACTTTCTAAGTATAAAGTGACTTCGCCCCAGTAATTTATCTCTACATCAATATCTTCAATTTTTGGCACTTCTAAAAGTTTCCAACCTGACTGGTGTATCTTTCCCTTCTCATTTAAAAGCTGAAAGAAGCGTCCATGGTCATAACCTCTATGGTAGATATCACTATCTAGTTTGAGAGTGATTTTATATAAAAAATTTCCATCTTCTACCAAAGGCATCTCTATAGCTGTGTCTGTTTTGATACTAGTTTCTTCATTTTTATTTTCGTTTGTAGCTTCTTCTATTTCACCAAATTCTTCTGCTAGATTAGCCATCTCCACAGCATCTTGTGAAACATTTTTAAATTTAAGAAGCTCTTTGATAGATTCTAGTGTAGGGTCATAATTTGAAGGTATCCCCTCATCGCCATTTACTTCTAGCCAAAGGGTCTCTTTGATAACATCAACAGCAGTTAAAAAAACATCAATCGAATGTATTGGGACACTTGTTTCGCCCTCACGGTAGTAATCAAGTATATCCTCAAAGTGATGAACAAATCCGCCAAGACGGCTAAATCCAAAAGAGTTAGCACTCCCTTTGAGCGTATGAACACCACGGAAGAGTTCATTGAGTAACTCTTTGTTTAAAGGGTCCTCTTCATAATTGATAATATCAACATCAAGTTTCTCAATTATCTCTGTTGCTTCTTCAACAAATATAGCTCGTATTGTATCTCTAGTCATTATTTATCCAATGTATATCACCATAATGGACAAGCTTAAGTACGCCATCATCAATCATAGGGATGCGAATCTCAGGCTTACTTTTTTTGATACTAAACAAAAGAGTAAAGAGGGAAGAAGATGCAAACACTTCCTTCCCTCCTACTATTTCTATAGACTCAATATACTCTAGACGAGGTTCAACAAATTTTTTCAACTCAATTACTTCGCCTAAATCCATGTCTAGTTCTATCTCTAGAACATCACCATCTATAGTCATTTAGAACTCCTTCAAGTCCTCATCATCTAGTGGAAAAACATCATTACTATTTTTAGAGACTTTTTTAGGAGCCGCTTTTTTAGCTTGTGCATAAGCTATATGTTTTGTACTCTTACTTGAACGACTGCTTTGTGTTGTTTGACTACGCTCTGCTCCTACTATCCCAACCATAGCAGCTATAGTAGCAACCATATCTTGCATAGAAACAGCTTGAGCATTAAGCTCTTCAGATGCAGCTGCTGCTTCTTCTGATGTTGCAGCATTTTGTTGTGTTACTTGGTCGATATTGCCCATAGCTTGAGCAATTTGGTTCATTCCCTCACTCTGCTCTTTTGTAGAGATAGATATCTCACTAATGAGATCTGAAGTTTTTTTGATTCTTTCATCAATGTTTCCAAATGCTTCATTTGTCTTCTTCGCAACATCAAGACCATTTTCTATCTGCTTTAGAGACTGCTCGATTATCTCTGATGTCTCAGTCGCTGCATCTGCTGAACGCTGAGCTAAACCTTTAACTTCATCTGCAACAACTGCAAATCCTAAACCATGCTCACCCGCACGAGCAGCTTCAACCGCAGCATTTAGTGCAAGAAGTTTTGTTTGTGATGCAATCTCATCAATAGTTTTAATAATCTTTGCGATTCTTCCACTAGAGTTGTTGATCTCTTGCATAGCAGCCATAAGTTCTGTACCACGTGCAAATCCTTCAGATGCAGCTTGTTTTGTGTCTCTAGCTAAGATATCTGCTTCTCTTGAATTGTCAGCATTTTGAGTATTGATAGCTGTTGCCTCTTCTACAGTTGCACTTACTTCCTCGATAGAGCTTGCTTGTTCAGAAGCACCCTCTGCAAGAGCTTGTGAAGATTCTGAAATCTCACCTGCCGCACTTACTACTTGTGAGTTAGCACTTGTGATTGACTCTACTGCATTGATTAAAGGACCAGTAATGCTTCTAATTAGGTAAATTGCTAAAGAGATGCCGATAACAAGAGCTATAAGAAGTCCAACAATCATAATAAATGCTGCAGCAGATAGATCTGTAGCTGACTCTTTTGAGATGTTAGAAGTCTCTTCCATAGCAATTCTAGCTGTCTCTTGTGCCGCTTCTAGTACAGCTGCGCCAGCAATTTCACGCTTTGTAGCCAAGGCTTGTAACTTAATCATATCCTCAACTAAATTATTTAAGGCAGCTTTATTTTGGTTTGCAGCATCTTTAATATTCTCTAGTTGTCTTATATTATCAGCCTGACGCGTTGTCTTGCTAAGAGTATCTAACAACTTTTCCATTTTAGGAAAGTTTTTTTGAGCATCATAAATAATTTCGAGATCTCGTAGAGCTTGAGATCTAAATGTTTTAACTCTTGTATCTTGCTCTAGGTCAATAATATTATTTATAATTGCAATCTTTTGAAGTCTCTCTGTCAATTTCTCAGGAGCTACTTTAGAAGCAATTTCATTTTTCATAGCTAGATTTTGACTTGTTAAAAAATCATCACAGTTTATCAAATATTTTTCAGCACTATCAAATAGCACCGCTCTATATGTTGTTAGCTCATTGAAAAGAACTTCTGTATCATTGATAAGTCCTCTATATTCTAAAGTTCTTGCTCTCGCTTGTTTTTCAAGATTTTCAAGTCTAGAAAGTGAATGTTTTTCTGCAAATACTTTTTCTTCGTCTAGATAGTGCATCACTTCATCTAAGTTTTTACGCCCTGAGTCTAGGAACTCTTTATTCTCACTTAGGCTATATCCTCTAAAATTAAACATAGCTTGAATAATGTTTCTCTCAACATTATTTCCAAGCGCCAATTCTGGAACATATATTTCCGCAAGACGTTTAGAGTCTCCCTCAACACTCTTCATATTTACAATAGCCATCAAACCCAAAACTAAGGTAATTAACAGCATTAAAATAAATCCTAAACTAATCTTATATGTTAATGTCATATTTTTCATCTTTACTCTCCAATCTTTTGTGCTTTATTTATTTTACTATCTTCAAACGAACCCATCTGTGTTAGTTCATCATCCTCAAAAACTTTCTCCATATCAAGGATTAAGATAACATCGGAGCCTACTTCTGCAACGCTCTTAATAAAAGAGGTGTCTATATGTGATCCAAACTTTGGTGGCTCACTCAAATCTTTATCAGCAAATGTGAGTACATCTTCCACTCTATCAACAATAAAACCGATATTTACACCGCTAACTTCATTGATGATGATGGCAGTATTCATATCATGTTCTTTTTTTTCAATACCAAACTTTCCTCTTATATCTACTATCGGAATAATAGAGCCGCGAAGATTTATAACACCCTCGACAAAAGATGGAGTCCTCGGCACATGCGTAATTTTCATCATTGCAATAATTTCATTAATATGTGATATCTCTATCCCATACTGTTCATCTTGCACAAAAAAACTCAAATAACGCTGTCTATGTCCAGCTTCTTCACCTTCTAAACCTTTTGTTCTCATTAGATCCCCAATACCATTTTTATAGCCTTCATAAGCTTTTCATCACTAAAAGGTTTAACCATCCATCCGGTGACGCCTATCTCCTTGCCACGCTCTTTCATAGTGGGAGAACTCTCTGTTGTTAAGATCAAGATGGGCTTGTTTTTAAAGCGAGCATCTGCTTTTAATGCTGCTGCGAAATCTAGACCATTCATCTGAGGCATATTTATATCACTAATTAACATGTCAAAATCTTCACTTCCACTCATCAACAGATCAAGCAACTCCACTGGGTTTAGATATGTAACCAAAGTGACACTTCCACTATTTTCCATCTCTTCTAACGCCATCTTAGCCGTAGCTAAAATCGTTTTTGAGTCATCTACTAAAATAACTTTTTTTGCCAAAACCTACCCTTTTTATTGAAAATCTATCTTAATTAAAGTATTATAAAAACAAAAATTCTGTGATTATAACTCTATTATTTATATACAAACCTTAAATTAAAATATAATTTTAAACTTAATTTTCATTACAAAGTAAGATATATCACTTATAAAAACTATTTTTTGCTTATCAACTATAAGTGCTTTATCTATCATTTATTTCTCCTCTTGTTTATTTAGAAAAACTCCATCTCATCTTCGTCATCGTCTGCACTCACATCTTTGTTCCCGATAATGCTCTCAATCTGCATACAAGAGCTAAAGAATGAACTATCAAGATAGTGGATATCTGCTGTATCTTGTAAAACAAAAATATGTTCTCTCCACAAAGTAAGATCCTCGCCTAAGTGTTCAAAAAGCATTATCATTGTTTTTGTTTTTGAAGCATCTTCACTTAAAGTCTTTGTATTGTCTTTTATAAAAGCACCCAAAGAAGTTAGTGCATAAGCAAGAGCTGTAAACTCAAAAAGATTATTGATTACACGAACATAAGCATTAAGAACAACATCCACAAAATGTATGAAATTATTTTCACTAGGGTCTCTCTCAATCATACTTAATCCCTCTTTCCACTCTTCATCTATACTTGAGAGTTCAAGGACTTCATCTAAAATATCTCCTATCTCTTGTACATAATCTTGTGCACTTGTTTTATGGACAAAGCTTTGATGTAGAAATTCTTTTTCATTTGATTCTATAACTCTTACTTCTCTTACGCTCTCATTTGCACTCTCATTTGTGTGCTGAATGTTTATATTTTCTGATGAATTTATCTTTATTTGCATCTGCTGTGATAGGTCTTGCGCATCTGCCTCCTTCTCAATAGGCTTACTCAATCTTGCACAAAATATGTTTTCTTGGACTATAACTTCTGTCCCAAATGCACTAAGCATATCTAGAATTTTTTGTTCTAAAGTGATGGCTTGCTCAAACTTCATGGTAATGTAAAACTCTTCATAACTCTCTTCGACAATTATAGTCATTACCTCGCCATTTTTACTTCCTATGCTCATTAGCTTGTAAAAGAGTTCGATAACTTTGTCAAATCTACTAGATGTTACTCTAATCTTGCCGTTATATCTGTCAAAGAGCCACATACCAAACTCCATCATAGCTTCTGCATCTACGATATCAAAGATAGTTTTATAAGATGGAATATCTGAGTTAAAAGGGTTAAGTACAGTCTTTTTCGCTTTGTCTTTAAAACTACCTAATTTCAAATGAAATGAGGAAGCGACGCTTCTAAGCTTGAAACGGATTAAATCTCTGTCAATCGGTTTATGGATATATATATCTACGCCTATTGCACTCATCTTCTCTTCAACACGAGAATCAATAACAGCTGTCACTGCAATAATAACAGTTTGAGGATATCTCTCTTTTATAATCTTAGATGCTTCATAACCATCCATTCTAGGCATCATAATATCCATCAAGATAATATGAGGACGCCATGACTCTGTAATCTCTACAGCCTCAACGCCATCAACAGCATCTTGAATTTCAAAAAATTTCAAATTTCTACATGTAGCTCTTAGCACTAAACGGTTGTCTTCATTGTCATCAGCTATAAGAAGTCTTAATTTATCCATTTACAACTCTTTTATTAAATTTATTAAGCATATTAAATCAGACAAAAATGCAAAAAGAATGCAAAAGGTACTATTTTTGGTAAAATTGCTCCAATGTTTTAAAATGGATGATTATGGACTCTATAGTACTAACTTCAAAAATGTTACACGATATTCGTAATAGCTTAAATGCTATCTTGGGATATTCGCAAATATTTCAAGATGAAGACGATCTTTGCGAAGATCAGAGAAAAATGGCCATTTCAATGCAAAGAGCGGCTTCTAAAATAGCCACTATCGTATCTACAAAAACGAATGAGACAAATAAAGATGTTACGCAGAATAGCCCATCTTCAAGTAAGGCGAATAAAGATGCGCTAGGTTCAAAGATAGTTATCATTGATGATGAAAAAGACAATCTAACACTTTTTAGTGATATTCTTGCTCCTTATAACTACAATATAAGAGTTGCCTCAAATGCTAAAATCGGGCTACAAACCATTAAAAACTTTCTTCCTGAGCTAATTTTGCTTGATGTAGTAATGCCTGAAATGGATGGTTATGAAGTTCTTAAAAAACTAAAACAGAGTAAACTTACTCAAGATATTCCAGTGATATTTTTAACGGCAAAAGATACCAAAGAAGATGTAGTAAGAGGATTTGAAGAAGGTGCAACTGACTATATAGCAAAACCTCTGCATCCAAAAGAGCTTATCGCTAGAGTTCAGACGCATCTACAAAAAGCAAAACTCTATGCAAACCTAAAAAGACTTATGGAAGAGTCCTCCCATGAACTATATACACCCCTTAGCATCATAAGTTCAGCTATGCAGATGCAGGAGTTAGAATATAAAAAAACTCAATATACTCAAATGTCTCTCGCCGCATGCAAAACCATACAAAATATCTATGATGACCTTTACTACTCAATCAGCTATACAAATAAGTTGAGAAGAAAACAAATCTTTGACTTTAGCAAACTCATACATCAAAGAGTTCAATATTTTAGCTTAGTAGCACATAGCCACTCTTTAACATTTAAACTCAATATTCCAACGCAGATATCTATAGAATTCAATCAAGATGAATTAGAAAGGGTACTAGACAATCTTATTTCAAATGCTATTAAATACACAAAAGAAAATGGCGAAATAACTATCTCTATTAACAAAACCGATAATAAATGGGCATTTATGATTTGTAACCAAACTTCTCAAAATATAGACGTTAACAAAATATTTCTAAAATATAATCGTCAGCAAGAAGAAGTTTTTGGGCTTGGCATAGGTCTTGAACTTGTTTTGTCGATATGCAAAAAGAACAACATCAACATTATTGCCGAAATAGACAATGGGTTATTTTGTATGAAAATGGAGTTACCTCAAATAAAATGAAAATATTACTAATGGAAGATGAACTGCATCTAAGACAAAATATAAAAAAGTTTTTAAATATTAAAGGTCACATAGTAGATGATTTTGAAAATGGCGAGCAACTACTAAAATATGCAAATATTCATGATTATGATTTTATAATACTAGATGTAAACACCCCTGAAATCAACGGTTTTGAAATTCTCTCTTACATTAGACAACACGATATTTTAACTCCAACTATTTTTATAAGTGCTCTAACAGATGTTGAAAAAATCCTCAAAGCTTTTGAACTTGGAGCTGCTGACTACCTCAAAAAACCTTTTGATTTGGCAGAGCTTGAAGTGAGAATGTTGCGATCTAACCCTAAGCATAATTACTTACAACTTGATGATAACTTTAAATACAATCTACAAAATCGTACCCTGTTAAAAAATGAAGTTCCATCAGAACTTAGCCCCACACAAAAAAGACTCTTATATATCTTGATAAAAAATCAAAATACATTAGTCACATTTGACACCTTAAGGGAGTATGTTTGGGATGACAAAGAGATCTCACATAGTACGATTTTATCTACTATGAGAG
>Ga0265293_10007929_pt1 | contig 16078 bp, 15 predicted proteins | sample Munlanlewell138R_FD_192505 | JGI IMG/M metagenome (GOLD analysis project Ga0265293, IMG submission 192505) | Leachate microbial communities from a municipal landfill in Southern Ontario, Canada - Leachate well 138R | ecosystem: Engineered > Solid waste > Landfill > Unclassified | place: Canada...
CCCAGGCGATGGAGGACGGGTCGGTGAGAACGGCATGCGTTGCGCCGTCGGCCTCGATGGCCGCCGCCAGCCGCACCAGCTTGTCTTTCGCCAGTTCGCCGGCGAAGACGAGGGGTTGGATTTCCACCGGGGTGACGGGCGCTGCCGGCTGGTCCTCCCAGACGGCATCGACCGGGTTCGTTTCCAGCGGCACCAGCTCGACGCCGGCCTTCTTTGCCGCCGCCTTCAGCGTGTCGATCTCGCCGGTGGTGTGCAGCCACGGGTCGAAGCCGAGACGGGTGCCGGATTTCAGGTTCGGGCCTATCCATTTCGCCGGCGGATTGTCGACGAGGCTGTCATAGCTGAAGACGGCCGGATCGGTTTCCTTGCGCACCTGCAGGGTGTAGCGGCCATCGACGAAAATGACGGCGCTGTCGGCCAGCACCAATGCCACGCCGGCAGAGCCGGAAAAGCCGGTCAGCCATTTCAGCCGGGCAGCGCGCGCCGGCACATATTCGCCTTGATGCTCGTCGGCGCGGGGTACCAGAAAGCCGTCGATGCCGTTTTCGGCCAGCCATGTTCGCAAAGCGGCAACACGCGGCGAGGCAAGTGAGGGATCGCTGGACGAATCGAACGACTGGAACATGGCTGGAATTCCCGGAAGTGAATCTCCCGGGAACCTAGCCCTCCCGCGCCATGCTGACAATGCGCCAGCGGGCAGGGCGAGTCCGATCAGGCAGAAGGCTTGAGATGGATGGTGACCCAGCCTTCGCGGTGCAGCGTGGTGATGTGAGCAAAGCCCGCAGCCACATAGGCTTCCACCACGGCATCATGCTGGCGGTCGAGAATTCCGGACAGGACCAGCGAACCGCCGGGGCGCACATGCGCGGCCATTTGCGGGGCGATTTCGATCAGCGGTCCGGCCAGAATGTTGGCGACGATCAGCGCGAAGGGGCCGCGCTCCGCGAATACCGGATGGTCGAAGCCCGTCGCGGTCACGGCATCGACATGACCGGCGACGCCGTTGAGCTTCACGTTTTCTGCCGCGACTTCCGTTGCGACCGGATCGATGTCGGTGGCCAGAACCGGGATGACGGACAGCTTTGCCAGCGCAATCGCCAGAACCGCGCTTCCGGTTCCAAGGTCGAGCGCATTGGCAGGTTGTTCGGAAGCCACCACCTGTTCCAGCATTTCGAGACAGCCGGCGGTCGTGCCGTGGTGGCCGGTGCCGAAAGCGAGGCCGGCCTCGATCTCGATGGCGATGTCGCCTTCTTGGCGCTGGTCGCGGTCATGCGCGCCATGAACGAAGAAGCGGCCGGCACGCACCGGCTGCAGCCCTTCCAGCGAGCGGGTGACCCAGTCGATGTCAGGCAGTTCCTCACGCCCGAGTTCGGGATCAGCGGAGAGGGATGACAGCACAGCGCGCAGGCGGGTCTCGGCCTCGTCGATGTCGCCATCGGCGTAGAGTGAAACCTCGTGGATATCGCGATCCTCATCGACTTCCAGAACGGCAATCGGCCAGCCATCGTCTTCGAAGGCGGTTTCGAGACTGGCAAAAATGCGCTCGGCCTCGTCCTTCGAGGTGGTGAAGTGGAGGCGCGTCTGGGTCATGAGGTCGGAAACCTGTTGGTGTCAGCTACCGGCGGCCAGGCGCTTCAGCTTTGCCTTCGCCGTATCGGGGCTCTCGCCATAAGCGATGGTGCCGAAAAAGTCACCTTGCGAATTGAGCAGCAGGATCGATGCGGTGTGGTCGAGCGTGTAATCGCCGTCCTCGGTGGGCACCTTCTTCCAGTAGATGCCGAAGGACTTGGCCATATCAAAGACCTTGTTGGGCTCGCCGGTGATGCCGATGATCCGGTCGGAGAAGTTGCTGATATAGGTGTTCAGGATCTGGGGCGTGTCGCGCTCGGGATCGACGGACACGAAATAGGCGCGGATGTCCTTGCCCTCGTCGCCCAGCGCGTTCAGCCAGCCGGCGAGCTCGAACAGCGTCGTCGGGCAGACTTCCGGGCAATGGGTGAAACCAAAGAACAGGGCCGTGGGCTGGCCGCGGAACGCCGCCTCGGTGATCGGCTCGCCCTTCTGGTCAGTAAGCGCGAAAGGCGCGCCGAAGGGTTCTCCGCCGTGGCGCTGGTTGTACCAGCTGAAGGTTATGAAACCAATGCCGGCGGCGATGAGGATGAGAAGGCCGACGAGAATCTTGCGCATGGGAGGATAGTCCGCTTTCAGGCGGCACGGGCCGCATCGGTGAACAGATGAACCAGTTCTTGTAGCCGGTTCTAGTGGTTGGGCGCACACTGTCAAAGTGGGCCCATTGCCGCAAGGTCGAAGCGCTCACATCGTCGTGCTTGCAAAGCCGGTTGCAGCATCCCAAGTTGCAGGAAATTCCTGCCGCAGACGGAGACAGAAGTGCGCAAGACCATAGCCTGCCTGACAACCGCCGCCGCCATCGCCGCAAGTGCCGGTTCCGCTTATGCCGAGCAGGTCGGCAAGATCGGCGTCGACTGGTTCGGCAACGACATCAAGATCGAAGCCGTGACCGATCCGAAGGTGGAGGGCGTGACCTGCCATCTGGCCTATTTCGACCGTGGCGTCATCGACCGCCTCCAGAAAGGCAACTGGTTCGAGGATCCGTCGAACGCAGCGCTTTCCTGCCAGCAGACCGGACCGATCAAGATCGGCGACATCGATCTCGGCAAGGGCGGCGAAGAGGTGTTTCGCCAGTCGATCAGCCTGATCTGGAAGAAGCAGGTGGTAAAGCGCATCTACGACAAGGCCAATGACACGCTGATCTATCTGGCCCACTCGCAGCAGGTTCAGGACGGCTCGGCCAAGATGGCGATCACCACCATTCCCCTCTATGGCCAGCAGGTGGAGTGGGCGAAGGGCAAGCCGCAATAAGGGGCCGGGGGCGCGCGAAGGCTTGCCGAAGGGCAGGGGGCGTCGTACAGCCGCCTGATGGACGAGCCGCAGAACCCCGAGCCGCGCGAGCCGCAGCCGCGCATCCATCCGACGGCCGAACTGAAGGGCTGCCGGCTGGAGCCCTATGTGGCGATCGGCGAGCGGGTGGTGCTGCGCGAGGTGACGGTGGGCGCCTTCACCTATTTCGAGCGCCATTCCGAAGCGATATACGCGACGCTCGGCAAATTCTGTTCGGTTGCTGCCAACACCCGCATCAATGCGCTGGAACATCCGGTCGAGCGGATCACCCAGCACAAGGTCAGCTACCGGCCGAACGAATATTTCCGCTATCTCGGCGTCGATGCTGCTTTCCGCGAGCGCCGGCAGGCAAGGCACGTCACGATCGGCCATGATGTGTGGATAGGGCACGGTGCGGTGATCGTGCCCGGCGTGAACGTGGGCAATGGCGCGGTGATTGGCGCCAACGCCGTGGTGACGCGCGATGTGGAACCCTATGCGATCATGGCCGGATCGCCGGCGCGGCGGCTGCGCTATCGTTTCGCTCCGGGGATTGCCGCGCGCATCGAACGGCTGGCCTGGTGGGACTGGCCAGCCGGGAAGATCGGCCGCGCGGTTCCCGACATGCAGGCGATGCCGATCGAAGACTTTCTCAGGCGCTGGGAAGATCCGCAGAGCTGACATGGCATCTGCGCCGGTAACCATATCCCTTAACGTAAAACATTAGCGTTAAGATTCGGTTTATAGGTTGTTTGCGGGAATATAAGCAATCTATGGTTGTGTTTCTTTCCGAAATTCATATCCTGACATCGGAGGTATTCATCTGAGGCGCAAGTACAAACGGAACAACAGAGGAGAGTGTCATGAACAAGTTCACTGTTATTCTTGCAACCGCAGTCGTTTCTTTCACCGCAGTCAGTGCTCATGCCGGCGGATGGGGTTCCAAAGGCAACAACAACAATTCCAGTGGCGGTCTGATCAATGTGGCGCCAGCCGTGGCGCTCGGCGACATCAAGCTGCTGAACGGCCTTTCCATTCTCAACAAGTCGCCGATCCTTTCCGGCAACAACACCGTGCTCGGCAATGGCATCCTGAGCGGCATCGGGCTCGGCATTCTGGGCGTCGGCGCAGGCTCGGCCAACTCGCCCGTCGGCATCGCCGGCGGTGGCAACAGCTACACCGACAACAGCGGCAACAGCTACAACAGCGGAAACGGTAACTCGTCCTATTCCGTGAAGAAGCGCCGCTGACCCAACAAGTCGGATTCCGGATCCGGCGGCGGGCAGGAGGGTTCGCGTCCTTCCTGCCCGCATTCCGTTGTGTGTTTTCGCGCAATCATGCGCAGGCAGCATCCCACGGCTGGGATGCTGCTCAATCTGGAGCGGCAGATCGCCGGGATCGCCGCCCAAAGATTGCTTTTGTCCTCAGGCGATCAGCACTTCACGCCGCACGGCACCCACCAGCAGATGCCCCGGTCGTTGCAATACTGGGTTTCGCAGCGCCGCGTGCCATGGGCGATGACACAGAAGCAGTTTCCCGGACATGACTTCGGGGTTGCCCTGGCGGTGGAGATATCCGCTCCGATCGTCATCATCGAAACGCGCCCGCCGTTCGCTCGGTTGACCTCGTCCAGAATGGCGAGGGAACCAGCCTCGTCATGGGCGATCTCGCCGTCCCAGAAATAATAGACATTGTCCCCCTCGACGTTTCCGGCGGCAGCCTTGCTTTGCGGCAAAGTTGTCCCGGTTCCCAGTTCCTCCCACCCGCTGTAGTCTGACTTGAGCTGTACGGTACGCCACATGTCATCCTCCCCTGTGTTATGATGGCATCACAGGATGATACCAATTCAGGGTTGAATCAAATACAATCTTTGCGAGTATTTTCGGGATGGGATTCGAGCATGCGAGCGGACGGTTCCGCCTGAGCTATATTTGCGCCCGCAGACCCAGGAAGACGTCGGTTGTTCGCTCGCGGATGTCGAGGATGGTCTTGAAGGTTCTGGTAACGTCCACCCGGAAAACGGCGCTGAGGGGCTTGCTGAACGCATAGCTGGCCTCGGCATAGAAGCCGCTGCCGCGTTCCTCGTTTTCCATGAGCAGGTTCTGCTTCACCTCGCGATATACACCGGCCGACAGGGCAAGCCGTTCCGTGGCTTTCCAGCCGAGTTCCGCTTCCGCCCGATGAAGCCATGAGGCGAGCGGGTCGTCGCTGTCTCCGGTTTCGTAGCGTCCGAACCAGCTTCCGCGCAGTTCGAAATCCCGGGGCAGGGGCAGTGCGGCTTTCACCTGCCATGCAGGTCTGATCCCGGAATAGATGCCGTGCGCGCCGCGCAGGGATTCCGCGCCCAATGCCAGTCCAACCGTCATTCCCGCTTCGGTGCGCATTTCGAGCTGACCCTGTGCGCCGTAGAGCGCGTAGGACAGCGCCACGGGCGGCGAACCGAGCTTCTCGACCGAGGCAAACAGCGCTGAAAGCGATCCACCGACGGCAACGGGGCCAATCGTGCGCATGACGCGCGCTGCCAACCTGACCTTGTTGACATCGGGATCGAGTCGCGCCGGCCCGATGATGCCTTCCTCGAAATGCGTGCGGCCCGTCGTCTCGAAAACGTTCGAGGCGTCGATGACCAGCGCAGTGGCTTCATCCAGCGCGATGCCGGCCTGCGCCTGTGCCGCCGCAACCTGCTTCAGTGCCCTTGTACCGATGGCAACGGGGCCGATCTCCAGATGGTCGCCCTTGCTGACTGCCGAATAAGTCAGCGTGCCGCGCAGTTCCAGCACTGGCGAGATGCGGCGGAAGGCATGCGCCGACACGGCGATGCTGCGATCGTCCTCGATCACGATGCGGTCATGGCGCGTAAGCTGAAATTCGGCCGCGATGCCGGCGTTGGCTTCATCATCGCCCACATCCTGACGCAACGAGCCACGCAACAGCGTGTACCAGTCGGCGATCGCGAATTCGCTGTCCAGCGCATTGCTGGTCCAGTGGCGTTCGAGTGATGCGGAAATTTTCGGGCTTGCCTGCTCCGCCAGCGCGGGGCAGGAGAGGACAAGGGCGGGAAGAGCAAGAGCCAGCGCGGGAAAGGAAACCGTATGGGTCAATTGCCGCCTCCGCTTCGGCCTCTTCGCCATCCCGCTTCTCCCGGTTCCGGGACCCCTTCCGCCGTGCGGGGGTGGCGAAGCGGAAGGGGCCGGAGGTTCCGCTGAAGCGGAAGGAGCAGGCATCATTGCCTGCATGGAAACTGTGGCTCAATTGCTATAAGGTGTAATTACTTATTTTTACACCTTATGGTTGTGTAAAGTTGTGCATAGCCGCGGGTGCGGAACCGTTCGTCGCCATGGCGGTTGTTTCGTCAAGCGAGGACCCGACATGCTGGAAAAACTCTTCACCAAGGCAGCCAATGCCGTGGCCTATGTCACTGGTATGCCTATGACTTTCATTCTCTGTGTTGCCGTTGTCATCATCTGGGCGGTGAGCGGCCCGTTGTTCGGCTTTTCGGACACATGGCAGCTCATCATCAACACGGGCACGACGATCATCACCTTTCTCATGGTGTTCCTGATCCAGAACACCCAAAACAGGGACGGTGCGGCCATGCAGGCGAAGCTGGACGAGCTTATCCGCATCAGCAAGGCCAACAACCGTTTCATCGGCATCGAGCATCTGACCGAAACCGAGGTCGAGAAGATCCGCAGGGCCTGTGAGCGGGCCGTGAATCGTTCGGGCGGGCGGGCACGGAAGAAGGGAGAGCAGCGGGCCGGAGATTGACCTTTTCGTTCAAGCAGTCATGCTTGCCGGCTACAACAAGGGAACACCGTGGCAGACTGGATTGAAATCCTGCGCAAACAGACCGAAACCGGCGAAAGGATGGCCCGTGAAGTGCCGGGAATTCTTGGCAACCCGCATGTCACCGAAGCGCAGGTGAGAGCGCTGTTCGACGAACTCGACAAGCAAGCGGAATTCGTCGAGGGCCTGCGCGAGACATTGGAAAAGTTCGGCCACGACTTTTCCGTGATCGAGGCGGCGGAAAAACTGGAAGAACGCTTCGACGACCTCGCCGCATCCGCCGCTGAAAAGCTCAAGGCGATGCGCAGCCGGACATAGATCGCCGTGCGTCCATTCGGACGCACGAAGGGCGATCTAAGTTATTGATAGAGCATCGGAATAACCGAAAACCGGGTTCCACTTTTCCGTCCGATTATCCAGGGTCCAAAACCGGCCGTTGCCGATGCGCCGCGCGTCAGGCCGCGGTGACGAAGCTGTCCAGAACCTTTTTCTGCCCGGCGCGGTCGAAATCGATGGTCAGCTTGTTGCCTTCGACAGCCGAGACGTTGCCGTTCCCGAATTTCATATGGAAGACGCGGTCGCCGACGCTGAAAGCGGATGGGGTGTCCGCGACCGACTTCGCCACCAGCTCGCCTTCGATGGTGCGGCTTTTCACCGAGCCACGCCCCGCGCCATAGCCGGAATCGGCCTCGCCATAGCCGATGCGCTCAACCGCATGGCCCGAGCGCGTGCCCCAGTTGCGGCTTGTCGCTTCCGTGCGGTTCTGGCGGGCGCGCTGCCAGCCGGGCGTCGCATAGGTGTTTGAGAAAGCGCCGCCGCTGCCGCCCTGATCGCCGCGCTTGGCATATCCGCCGGTGGGCGAACCGATATTGTCGAAGCGCGAGGCCCCATAGGGATTGCCGTAGCCGCCGAAGCCTGACCCGCTTTCACTCACCTCGACATGGGCTTCCGGCAGCTCGTCGAGGAAGCGGGAGGGGATTGTGGATTGCCACAGGCCGTGGATGCGCCGGTTGGAGACGAACCAGATGTGCAGGTTACGCTTGGCGCGCGTGAGCCCGACATAGGCGAGCCTGCGCTCTTCTTCCAGACCGGAACGCCCACCTTCATCGAGTGCGCGCTGATGCGGGAACAGGCCTTCCTCCCAGCCGGGCAGGAACACGGTTTCGAACTCAAGCCCCTTGGCCGAATGGAGCGTCATCAGCGAAACGGCGTCGAGGTCCTCGTTCTTGTCGGCATCCATGACCAGCGCGACATGTTCGAGGAAGGCACGCAGGGATTCGTAATCCTCCATGGAGCGGATCAGCTCCTTGAGGTTGTCGAGCCGCGTCGGCGCATCGGCCGAACGGTCGTTCTTCCACATGTCGGTATAGCCGCTTTCCTCAAGGATGGTCTCGGCCAGTTCCGTATGCGGGGTGGTTTCCAGCAGATCCTGCCAGCGCGCGAAATTGGCGGCGACCTCGCGCAGCGCTGCCCGCGGCTTCGGCTTCAACTCGTCGCTTTCGGCAAGCGTGGCGGCCGCCTGCAGCATCGGGACGCCAAGCGCGCGGGCCGTGTCGTGCACCTGACGGATGGCGGCTTCGCCAAGGCCGCGCTTCGGCACGTTGACGATGCGCTCGAAGGCGAGGTCGTCGCCCGGATTGGCCACGACGCGCATATAGGCCATGGCGTCGCGGATTTCCTGCCGCTCATAGAAGCGCGGGCCGCCGATGACGCGGTAGTTCAGGCCGATTTCGATGAAGCGGTCTTCGAAGGAGCGCATCTGGAAGGAGGCGCGTACCAGAATGGCGATGTCGTTGAGCGCATGGCTGTTGCGCTGCAACGCCTCGATCTCCTCGCCGATGGCGCGGGCCTCCTCGTCGGAATCCCATGCGGCATGGACATTGACCTTGGGATCGTCAGGATCGGGGCTGTCCGTGAACAGGGTCTTGCCGAGTCTGCCTTCATTGTGGGTGATCAGATGGGCGGCAGCGCCAAGGATATGGGCGGTGGAGCGGTAGTTGCGCTCCAGTCGGATCACTGTCGCGCCCGGAAAATCCTTCTCGAAGCGCAGGATGTTGTCCACTTCCGCGCCGCGCCAGCCATAGATCGACTGGTCGTCGTCGCCGACGCAGCAGATGTTGACTTTGTTTTCGCTCACGGGCCGCACCGCCGCCTGCGGCGGCTGGCCCTCCGTTGGGGCGGGCGAAACGTCGCCCGGCGCACCGTCGCGCGCTCGGCCTTCGGCCGCTTGGGCAGAGCTGGTGCGTGGGCGCTGGGCCAGAAGGCGCAGCCACATATATTGCGCGGTGTTGGTGTCCTGATACTCGTCAACCAGAATGTAGCGGAAGCGCCTGTGATAGTCGGCCAGAATGTCGTGATGGGCGCGGAAGATGCGGATCGGGTGCAGGAGCAGGTCGCCGAAATCACAGGCGTTCAGCGTCGTCAGCCGGCCCTGATAGGCGCGGTAGAGTTCGCGTCCCTTGCCGTTGCCGAACGAACGCGCATCCCCTTCGGGAATTTCTTCCGGGCCGAGCCCCTTGTTCTTCCAGCCGTCGATCATCTGGGCAAAGGTGCGTGGTGCCCAGCGCTTGTCGTCCAGGCCTTCCGCCTGAATGAGCTGCTTGATGAGACGGATGACGTCATCGGTGTCGAGAATGCTGAAATCGGAGCGCAGGCCGGCCAGTTCAGCATGGCGACGCAATATCTTGACGCCGATGGAGTGGAAGGTGCCGAGCCACGGCATGCCTTCGACCGCTTCGCCGACCAGCAGCCCAATGCGCTGCTTCATCTCACGCGCGGCCTTGTTGGTGAAGGTCACGGCAAGGATCTGCGAGGGAAAGGCGCGGCCGGTGGCAAGGATATGGGCGATGCGGGTGGTGAGCACCCGCGTCTTGCCGGTGCCGGCGCCGGCCAGAACCAGCACGGGCCCTTCGGTGGTTTCCACCGCCTGCCGCTGTTCGGGGTTGAGCCCCTTGAGATAGTCTGGCGGGCCGTTCTGCGCCTGTCGCGCGGCCATGGCACGCGCGGCGATACCGGACGGCGCACCGGCGCTGCCGGAGGCAGCCGGAGGTCGCGCGCCCGGTTCATCGAAGAAGGGCATATCGTCGGAAAAGCCGGACATTGTTCCCGAATGTAGTGATTCGGTCCCGAAAGACCAGAAGTGTCGCCGTTTTGTTCTGTTTTCAGAGCATGGCTTAGCCCTGTCGGCGCGCGCCTGCAAGGAAAGCCTGTCGATGGAGGGAACATTGCGGCGCCCGCGCCATTATCCCTGATTACTCATTCCGGCACTCGAAGTTGGGGGATCAGCTTTGGCCATCATCATCACTTCACTGTTGTTAGCCTTGTTCGGCGCCTGGCTTGGCCTAGGGGGCGTATGGCTCATCACGCTTGGCGGCAGCTGGTATTATGCCGTTGCCGGCGCCGTTTTCCTGATTGCGGCATGGTTGCTCTACCGGCGCTACATGGCCGCGCTCTGGCTTTATGCCGCCTTCCTGCTGGCGACCCTCGTGTGGGCCATATGGGAGACAGGCTTTGACTGGTGGTCACTTGGCGCGCGCGGTGGCCTGCTCGTGCTGCTTGCCATCTGGCTGCTGATGCCGGTCATCTGGCGCAGGCTTTCCGGCACAGACGGCCGTGCGCCGCTGATCCTCGTGGTTCTGGCGTCGCTCGGCGTCGCCGGATATTCCATGACCACCGATCCCTACGACATGGCCGGAACCCTGCCGACGGACAAGGTGACGCCGGAGGGCGCCCTTGGCGCAAATTTCCCGGCGGGTGAATGGCACTTCTACGGGCGCAGTCCCTATGGTCAGCGCTATTCGCCGCTGGACCAGATCACGGTCGAGAATGTCGACAAGCTTGAACTGGCCTGGACCTACCAGACCGGCGATGTGCGCCTGCCCAGCGACGTCACTGAAACCACCTATCAGGTGACGCCGCTCAAGATCGGCGACAATCTCTACATCTGCACGCCGCACAACCTCGCCATTGCCGTGGACGCGGCGACGGGCCAGGAAAAGTGGCGCTTCGATCCGCAGATCGGGCCGGAGAACCAGCGCCAGCACCAGACCTGCCGCGGCGTTTCCTATTACAAGGATGCGTCGATCGCTGCCGGCGAAGCCTGTGCGGAACGCGTCTACCTGCCGACTTCCGACGCGCGCCTCATCGCCCTCGATGCGGCCAGCGGCCAGATCTGTCCGTCATTCGGCAATGCCGGCACCGTGGACCTGATGGAGCACATGCCGCATCCGAAGGCGGGTTACTATTATTCGACCTCGGCGCCGCTGATCGCGCGCGACAAGATCATCGTCGGCGGTGCGGTCAACGACAATTACTCCACGGAAGAGCCGTCCGGCGTCATCCGCGCCTTCGATGCGCGTTCGGGCGCTGTCGTGTGGGCGTGGGATCCGGGCAATCCCGATCGCACCGAACCGCTCGGCGACGGCGAAACCTATACGGCGAACTCGCCCAACATGTGGTCGACCGCCAGCGCCGACGAGGAACTTGGACTGGTCTATGTGCCGCTCGGCAACCAGACCCCGGACCAGCTCGGCATGGGCCGTAGCGAGCATGTGGAAAAATATTCGTCCTCGATCACGGCACTCGATCTCGACACCGGCAGGGTGCGCTGGGTGCGCCAGACGGTGCATCATGACCTGTGGGACATGGACGTGCCGGCGCAGCCATCGCTCATCGACCTCACCACGGATGCGGGGACGGTCAAGGCTCTGGTCGGGCCGACCAAGCAGGGCGACATCTATGTGCTGAACCGGGAAACCGGCGAGCCGGTCATTCCGGTCAACGAAGTGCCGGCTCCGGGCGGGGCGATCGAAGGCGATTTCACCGCGCCGACGCAGCCTGTGTCGGACCTGACCTTCATGCCGAAGCCGCTGACGGGCGCGGACATGTGGGGCGTCAGCCCGTTCGACCAGCTTGCCTGCCGCATCGAGTTCGCAAGGTTACGCTACGAGGGGCGCTACACGCCGCCTTCGGTTCAGGGAACGCTTGTCTATCCCGGCAATTTCGGCACCTTCAACTGGGGCGGCGTGGCGGTCGATCCGGTCAGGCAGGTGATGTTCGGCATGCCGACCTATCTGGCCTTCAAGTCGCAACTCGTTCCGCGCGATCAGGTGCCACCGGCCGATGCCGAGGCACGCGGCAGCGAGCAGGGGCTCAACCGCAACGAAGGTGCGCCCTATGCCGTGATCATGGGACCGTTCCTGTCGCCGCTCGGCATTCCCTGCCAGTCGCCACCATGGGGCTATGTGGCGGGCGCGGACCTGCGCACCGGCAAGATCGCCTACAAGCACCGCAACGGCACGGTCTACGACATGACCCCGCTGCCGCTTCCCCTCAAGGTGGGCGTTCCGGGCATCGGCGGGCCGATCATCACCGCGGGTGGCGTGGCCTTCCTCGGCGCGGCCGTTGACGATTATCTGCGCGCCTACGACCTTACCAGCGGCAGGCAGCTGTGGAAGGCGCGCCTTCCGGCGGGCGGACAATCCACCCCGATGACCTACACGACGGAGGACGGACGCCAGTTCGTTCTGATCGTGGCCGGCGGCCACGGCTCGATCGGAACCAAGGCAGGCGATTACGTTATGGCGTGGACATTGCCGAAGCGGTAGGCCGGCAACAGCAGGGGAGACGGGGAACCGTCTCCCTAAATCCACAGTTGCCGATTTCTCACAAGGGCAGGGGTCAGTTTACCCTTGCCCCTTCCGCTTGCTCGGTTAAGTCTGTAGCCAATGGCTGTTCCGGAATCGTCCCGGATGTGGCGAGTGATTGCAGGGAATGAATGATGGACGATAATTTCGACAAGGCCGGCATTGCGGTCATCATCGTGTTCGGAGCGCTGCTTCTTGGCGGGCTGATGGCGGCAAATCTGGTTGTCGGCGACCGGAATGGCTTTCTGCTCGCGCTGGGTGCTGCATTTTCGGCCTACATCGCCGGCTATGCGATCCTGTTCGATCTTCCGCGCGTCTATGCCTTCCTGATCGTGGTTGCCGCCGTCATGGGCGTGGCCTCAACCATCGCCTACGCTTTCTGATATTCTGAATCGGAAATCAGGCGTAAGATTTTGATTTTTTAAGATTACCGGCCGGAAAATTCAGGCGTAGCCACGCCGTGAGCGGGCCTGCTTGAGGATGGCGCGCCAGCGCACCATGTCGAAGGGGATAGGCTGGCCCTTCGCTGAAATCTCGAAAATCCGGTTGTCGACATTTCGCAGAGATCGCCAGAAGTCATAGTCCGACACGCGCGGGTCGGCGGCCAGCCTTTCGGCTTCCATTTTCACGCTGCGTGCTGTGCCAGCCTTTTCGACATGAGGCGGCAGGTTGTTCTGCGTAGCCATACAGCCTGATTGGCTGCTGGCGCGATTCGTTGCAACGGAGCAGGCAGCCTATCCACCCTTATTCATTTCTTAAGGTTAATATCGGCGCTGCCGCGCCTGAGGATGCCTATGGTGCGGCCTGCACGCTCCGGCCGGGGGAGATGACGGTGGGCGTCCTGAAATACCGCCACTTTTGCCGCCACATCTTCGGGAAAGGGCGCAACGCGTGGACCTTCCATGTTGACATGCAGCGACATGCTTTCCGAGGTCGCCGCCAGCCAGCCGTCGACATGGCGGATTTCCTGATAGGCATGAAGGCGCTTTTCGTCGGAGTCCAGCAACTGGAAGCTCACCTTCACCTGACTGCCCAGATGTAGCTCGCGCACGTAGCAGACATGGATTTCCGAGGTGTAGATTGTGTGCCTGCGTTCAGCGGCATAGGCGGAACCGATGCCGAGCAGGTCGAGCACTTCTTCCGCCCCGCGATCGAACAGCACGTTGTAGTAGGCCATGTTCAGATGGCCGTTATAGTCGATCCAGTTTTTCTCGATCTCCATGGTGCCGGAGACGAAGGGTGAAGAAAGGGGCATGAAAGGTCCTTGCGCTGCTGGACAAATCGGCGTGAAAAGCAGATCACCAATCCTATTTGCGGGCCACGTCAAAGAGCAAGCCGGTGGCCTTGCCTGTCCTGATTAAGGAGAAACCATGGCTCTCGGCGATATGATTGTGGTGGAACGCAACGAACAAGGCATCGCGCAGGTGCTGGAAATTCTACGCAATGCGTTCGGCGACCGCTTCCAGACCGGTAACTCCATTCGCGAGCAGCATGGCCATACCACCACCTATCTGCCGAATCAGATGCCGGATGGGGTCGTCTTCCCTGAAAATACCGAAGAGGTGCAGACCATCGTGCGCGCCTGCGCAGCCCATCGCGTGCCCCTGATCCCGTTCGGAACCGGAACGTCGCTGGAAGGGCATGTCAACGCGCCGGGTGGCGGCATCTCGCTCGATACCTCGCGCATGAACCGCATTCTGGCCGTCCATGCAGAGGATCTCGATTGCGTGGTGGAGCCCGGCGTGACGCGCGAGGACCTCAACCGCCACCTGCGCGATACGGGCCTGTTCTTCCCCATCGATCCGGGCGCCAACGCCTCGCTTGGCGGCATGGCCTCGACGCGCGCTTCCGGCACCAACGCGGTGCGCTATGGCACGATGCGCGAGGCGGTGCTCTCGCTCAAGGCGGTGATGGCCGATGGCGAGGTGGTGCGCACGGCTGGCCGGGCGCGCAAGAGTTCGGCCGGATACGATCTCACCCGGCTGCTGGTTGGCGCGGAAGGCACGCTCGGCGTCATCACCGAGCTGACGCTTCGCCTGCACGGCATTCCGCAGGCCATTTCGGGCGGCGTGTGCCCGTTCCCGACGCTTGAGGCGGCCTGTCAGGCGGTGATCGCCACCATCCAGATGGGCATTCCCGTGGCGCGGATCGAGTTGGTCAATGCGCTCCAGATGAAGGCCATCAACGCCTATTCCAAGCTCGATTATCCCGAAAGCCCCTGCCTGTTCCTCGAATTCCACGGCAGCGATGCTGGCGTGGCGGAGCAGGCCGAGCTGTTCGCCATGATCGCGGAAGAACAGCAGGGCGGCCCCTTCATGTGGACCACGGTGGCCGAAGAGCGCAACAAGCTGTGGAAGGCCCGTCACGATTCCTACTGGGCCTCGTTCGTGCTGCGGCCCGGCGCGAAGGGGCTTTCCACCGATGTGTGCGTGCCGATTTCAAGGCTCGCCGAATGCGTTGCCGAAACCGAGGCCGACATCGAGGCCAACGGCCTTGTCGCGCCCATCGTCGGCCACGCCGGCGACGGCAATTTCCACACGCTGGTTCTGATGGATCCCGAAGATCGCGACGAGGTGGCGAAGGTCGAGGCTTTCGTCGCCCGCCTCAACGAGCGCGCCATCGCCATGGAGGGAACCTGCACCGGCGAGCACGGCATCGGGCAGGGGAAGTCCGGCTTCATGCGCCGCGAGCATGGCCATGGCGTCGATGTCATGCGCACCATCAAGAAGGCGCTCGACCCGGACAATATCTTCAATCCCGGCAAGATGATCGCGGGTTAGAGCAATTCCAGCAAAAGTGCGCAGCGGTTTTGCGTCCGGAATTGCGTAAAACAAAGAGATAGAGCATTGCGGGCGATTCTTTTTTCACCGGAATGCTCCACGACGCCGGAAGCGCAGGTGCGGCATTGCCTCTTTATCGTCATCGATATCGGGATAGGATCGGTCCACCCTCTGGATTTGCAGTGAGGACATGCTCGCACGACTGTTCGTGATCATCGGCGGATTGGTGGTTCTGGTGCTGCTTGCAGCGCTGGCGGTGCCGCCTTTCATCGACTGGACCGGCTATCGCGCCGCGTTCGAGCGGGAGGCCAGCATCATTCTCGGCCGCAAGGTGACGGTGCGCGGCGATGCACGGGCAAGGCTGTTGCCGTTTCCGTCGGTGACGTTCACCGATGTCGTCGTATCAGGTGGTGCGGACGGCCAGCAGGCGATGGCCGTCGACACCTTCTCCATGGATGCCGAACTGGCACCGTTCCTGCGCGGCGAGGTGCTGATCTTCGACATGCGCCTGGAGCGGCCGAGAGCTGTAATCGCGGTTGCCGATGACGGGACGATTGACTGGGCCGTGCGGCCATCGTCGCCATTCGATGCGGGCCAGATCGCGATCGAGAAGCTGACCGTCACCGACGGTGCGGTGGAACTGCGGCATGGTCCGGGCGGGCGAGTCCACACCCTTTCCGGAATCGATGCCACGGTATCGGCAAAATCTCTGCTTGGTCCGTGGCGCGTCGATGGCAATCTCGTTTTCGATGGATTGCCGACGGAAATTTCCGCGACCACCGGGCGCGCCGGTGATGACGGCCAGATGCGACTGCGGCTGAGGGCCCGGCCGCAGGATTATGCCGCCACGATGGAAAGCGACGGCAACGCGCGCATCAGCAATGGCGCTCTCACCTATGCCGGCCAGTTCCGGTTGACCGAGGATGCAGCCCAGCCGGCGCAACTGAGGGGAGGCGACGGCGAGATGGT
>Ga0265293_10007933_pt1 | contig 16071 bp, 12 predicted proteins | sample Munlanlewell138R_FD_192505 | JGI IMG/M metagenome (GOLD analysis project Ga0265293, IMG submission 192505) | Leachate microbial communities from a municipal landfill in Southern Ontario, Canada - Leachate well 138R | ecosystem: Engineered > Solid waste > Landfill > Unclassified | place: Canada...
CTTCATATTAATTAGAGTAATGTAACATCAGAGGCAAGTCAATCAAACTTGCTCAGCTCAAAAGCTGTTGCAAGCGATATCCCGCAGCCCCTTCCTTTTCCAAGAGCTCTTGGATATAGGAAGCCGGGTGTTGCATCCCCTTGGCCACATGCAGGGAGAGGCTGCTGAGGTAGATGACCTCCTGCATCACCTCCTTGGTGTACCACATGATGCCCTGGTATTCATTTACATTGGCATAGGAGCGTACTCCACCATCCTTGAGGAGGGTGGTCAGGATTTGAAGTGGCGATAATGTGACATCGTCGACCATGTTGGCGGCAGCGGCGAGGATCGCCGCACTGTGGCACGCCTTGCGTGCCAGGTCGTCGATGAACCCCACATCCCTCAGCTCCTTGGAGAAGAAGCGGGAGAGGAGCAGGCGATCGCTGACCTTCATCGCCTCGGCGATGGTCATCCGTTCAGCGATGAAGGGCTTGAGGAAGAGGGAGGCTGCAACCACTACATCGAGTTCGTCGAGGATCTTTGCCCCATAGAGGGCAAGACGGCCCTCCTCACTGCCAAAGAGGGTGATCCATCGCTGGATCTCACCCATCATCGAAGCGGCTCCGATCTCCCTGACAAACGAGGGGAGGCTCTTTCGTGCCGCCGGGTGCAACGTCTCAACGGCAGCCGAGAGGTGGGCATACGCCTCGGCAAGGGTGAACAGAATCTTGCGCTCGCTCTTTTTGGTCGCCTCACCGCTGAGCATGGAGCGGATTTCCTTGAAGAAGGAGGGGCTGGCAAGGTTCTCCATCGCCTTGTAGACGGGCTTGAGGCGCAGTGCGAGGATCTCCATCTCCAAGTCGGCGATCCCCGTATCCCCCATCTGTTCATAGAGCATTCCATAGGTACCGTCGGCATCCTCGACCTCCCGGATGTTCAACAGCACCTTTGTCTCAAACCCCCTGAGGTGGACGAACATCCCCTCGTCATAGATCCTCAGCGAGGGGCGCATGTAGGTCAAACCCTCCTCAAAGGAGTCCCAGATGACATAGCGTCGTCCACCGAGGGTGAGGGCGAGGGCCTCAGCCAAGCTGGTGGTGGTGCTTCGCTTCCCGTCCCCGCTCCCTTCGGTCTTGGCTGACGAGCTCTTGATCCACCCTTCCACCGCCTCGTACTGGTTGTTGTAGAAGATCAATGCCCGCTCTCGTTCGGTGCCGTTGACGTAGCAGTAGGCACTCTCCTCCACGTGGTTGTCACGCCAGAGATCGAAGATCTCGAAGTAGTCGACGCCGCTGAAGAGGTAGCGCTTCTTGAGCAGCGGGAAGATCCGCTTCTCATGCTGCTCCACCAAGTACTGGTTTGGTCGTTCGTCCCAGTAGGAGCGGCGGTACTCCATGCCGTACTTCTCCCGATACCCTTCCACCTGGCCATGGCCGAACATCGGCAGGCCCGGCATCGTGGCCAACAGGGTACAGATGCCGAAGTACTTGTCCCCATCGCCGAACTGGGCGATCGCAGTCTCCTCATCGGGGTTGTTCATGAAGTTGACGAAGCGTTTGAGGATCTCGGCATCGAATGAGATCGTGTTCTTGATGGTGTCGCGGTACTTTTGGTTCTCCTGGTTCTTCAGCATGTTCATGAAGGCGCTGTTGTAGACGCGATGCATGCCCAGCGTGCGGACGAAGTACCCCTCCATCATCCAGAAGGCTTCGGCGAGCAGCAGGGTATCGGGCAGCTCCTCACTGATCCGGTCGACGACCTCACGCCAGAACTCCTGGGGGATGAGTCGGTTGAACTCGCCCTCGTCAAGGCCGTATTGCGAGCGGCCGGCGATATCCCCCCCGTGGCCAGGGATGGGGTACCAGAGACGCTGGATATGCTTTTTTGCCAGCGTCATCGCCGCATCGAAACGGATGATGGGGAAGTTTTGGGCCACGTGCTTGATCTGTTGGTAGACCGCCTCCCGTGTCGCTGGGTTGAGGAAATCAAGCTGGGCAGTGTCATTCCAGGGCATCGATGTGCCGTCGTTGCCGTGGAAGATATACGTCGTCTCCCCGGTGTAGAGGTCGCGCCTGCGGAAGGTGACCGCCGCATCGCTCTGATCGTAGTAGTGGTCCTCAACCTTGATCTCCACCCGCGGGTCATCGCTGAGGTTTGGTCCCTCGTAGGCATAGGAGGGGAAGGGTGGGTAGCTTTGACGGATAAAGTACTCGCTGTGGTTGATGACCCAGTCGCCGTCGATGCCGGTGTGGTTGGGCACCATGTCGCTGGCCAGACGGATGTTGTAGCGCCCAGCCCGCTGGCGCAGGTCATCGAGGGCGGTCCAGCCGCCGAGGGAGGCAGCGATCTCGTAGTTCTTCAGCGAGTAGGCGGAAGCCTCGGCGTCGGGGTTGCCGCAGTAGTTCTTGATCTTCTTGCTCGCCGAACTGCGCTCCCACAGGCCGATGAGCCAGAGGGCGGTGAAGCCACGGTCGGCGAACTTGGCCAACTCCTCGTCGGGAATCCTGTCCAGTGTGTGGATCGGGCGGTTGTACTCCTTTGAGAGCTGGTCGAGCCACACCAGCGTGGACTTTGCGATCATGACGACGTTGGGCATCCAATTGCGGTCGGCGGTGAATGCCTCATACTCGCTGTCGAAGAGGGAGTAGTCAGGTACCGTCATCGAAGGTTTGCCGCCAGCCCCCACCGGCAGAAAGTGCGGCTTCTCCTCCTCTTGGACGAAGTCGACCGCCCTGAGCAGCATCGTGCGCAACGCCTGGGGGATCAAATCACCCCAGTGTTCGAGGATGTAGGAGATCTGCTCAAGCAAGTTGTCGGGGTAGAGAGTAGCCGGGCGGGTGAGGAAACTGAAGATGTCTCCATCGGTGGAGCTGAGAGCCTGGTTGGATCCATGACCGCCAAGCAGGGCGGTCAACGCCTGGGCAGCCTGGGGAAATGTGAGCCCCTCAGGAGCGAGAAACGGCTTTGCCGCCTTGACCAATGCAGGGTTCTCGGCCATGACCTGGTGGATGAAGTAGCCGCGCATCGACTCCTCGTAGAAGAAGTCGAGCGGAAGGTTCTGTTCGACCAAGAGTGGGGAGGGGAACTCCTTCATGTAGAAGGCGAGCACCTCTTGGGCTGCGTGATTTTTGGTGATGAAGTTTGTCAAACGGGTAAAGTAATCGGGTTCGCTGTCGGCAAGGTGGTGGGTGAGCACACTCTGGTAGAGCTGGTGAAGCACTGCTGTGGCGTGGAGGCGTCCCGGGGAGACCCAGTCGTTGCCTCCCTTCGCCTTGACCTTGCTGTTGTAGAAGAAGGCGAGCTCAGCCGCCTGGCGGTGGAGGGCGGTGAGGTCCGAATCGGAAGCGAACAGCGGTGGAAAAAAATCCATCTCGGTCCGGGTGCGAACCGAAATGCGAAAATCTCGTGTTATCAAATCACGCCTCCCTCGGGGTGTGGATCAGCCCATCACGGTAGCCAAGTATAGCATGGGGGCAAAACCTTGTAACCCCTATCGTTGGAAATCGGGCTACTGGACCAGTGTTTTTGTAACTGATAGAAAAGAATACGGGTCTATGAGCATCGTTTCAGCCAAGACAAAGAGATCGGGCAGCAACGCCTCCTCATCCGGGTCGAAGCGGCTGAGCACCCACGAGGAGACCGAACCCCTCGCCGGCCTGCCGATGCCGATGCGCAGGCGCAGAAACCCATCGCCTCCAAGGTGTTGCACGATCGAACGCAACCCCTTGTGTCCGCCCAGTCCTCCTCCCTGCTGCAGGCGAAGGGTGGCGAAGGGAAGCTCCAGGTCGTCGTGGACGACCAAGAGCTCGTCAGGTTGGAGATTATAGTAGTCCATCGCTGCACGTACGCTCTGGCCGCTCTCATTCATGTACGTCTCGGGTTTGAGCAGGAAGATGCCCCCGCTTGAAGCCAGCTTCCCATGGAATTTGCTGCTCCAGGAGAGCGAGGGGTAGCAGTGGGCAGCGAGGCGGAATCCCACATTGTGGCGTGTGGCTGAATATCGGCTGGTCGGGTTGCCCAGAAAGGCCATAAGCTTTACCATGGCATCACTATACGAAGAATGCGAGGCAGAGAGAAGATGTACATCTTGGTCACCTACATTCCACCGTCCCACCTTGAAGCGGTCAAAGAGGCGCTCTTTGCCGCAGGGGCGGGAACGATCGCCTCCTATGATCGTTGTTGCTTCCAGCTGCTCGGCGAAGGGCAGTTCCGCCCCCTGGAGGGGAGTACGCCGTATATCGGCGAGCAGGGCGAGCTGGCTCGTCAGCAGGAGTGGCGCCTAGAATTGACCGTCGAAGAGGCGGTGGCCGAGGCGGTGGTCGAAGCGCTCTTGGCAATTCACCCCTACCAGGTGCCCGCCTACCACCTCATCCCTGTTTTGACAATCGAAGAGCTGAAGGAGAGATCATGGCAAAGACAGTAGCACAGATCAATGAGAAGATCAGGGGCGGAACGGTCGTGGTGGTCAGCGCCGAGGAGTTCTCCAAGATGGCCCGGTCCGTGGACCTTGCCACGTTGGCCGAGGAGGTGGATATCGTCACCACGGCGACCTTCGCTCCGATGTGCTCCAGCGGGGCGATCATCAACTTCGGCCACTGGACGCCTCCGATCAGGATGGAGGAGATCCGCCTCAACGGGGTGAGTGCCTACGAGGGCCTTGCCGCGGTGGATACCTACATCGGGGCAACCGCCGAGTCGAAGTTCGATCCCACCTACGGCGGGGCCCACGTCATCGAGGCACTCATTAGAGGCGACGATGTGCGCCTGCAGGCCCATGGCAAGGGAACGGACTGCTACCCCACCCGGGAGGTCGATACCTGGATCAACAAGGAGACGGTCAACGAGTTCTACCTCTTCAATCCCCGCAACGCCTACCAGAACTACGCAGCGGCGACAAACTCGACGGGCAAGATCAAATACACCTACATGGGAAGCCTCCTGCCCCGCTTCAGCAATGTGACCTACTCGACCAGCGGTGAGCTGAGCCCGCTGCTCAACGACCCGTACCTGCGGACCATCGGCCTCGGCACACGGATCTTCCTCGGCGGGACGATCGGGTATGTCGTCTGGAACGGGACACAGTACAACACGCGGCGTGAACGCACCGTCGACGGGGTACCCACCCTCGGGGGGGCCACCCTCGCCGTGGTCGGAGATGCCAAGGCGATGTCCACCGAGTACATCAAGAGCGCCTACTACGAAAAGTACGGCGTCTCGCTCTTTGTCGGCATCGGTATCCCCATTCCCGTCCTCGATGAGGAGATGGCCGCCCACTTGGCCATCACCAACGACCGGATCACGACCTCGATCGTCGACTTCGGAAAAGAAGACCACCCGCCGCTCAGGTCGGTCACCTACGCCGAGTTGGCAAGCGGGTCGGTGAAACTTGACGGGGAGCGGCAGGTGAAGACCGCCCCGCTCTCCTCCCTTGCCAAGGCCAGGGAGATCGCAGCGTTGCTCAAAGCGTGGATCGAAGAGAAACGGTTCTTCCTCACCCAAGCCGTCTCGAATCTGCCCACCGATAGCTTTGTCCGGCCGCTTGTCCCGCGAGAAGGAGGCAAATGATGAAAAAGCGCTACGCCCTCAGGTTCAGTCCGACCCTCGTTGAACAGCCGATCGTCAGCAAGTTGGTGCGGATCTACGACGTGGATATCAACATCCTCAACGCCGATGTTGCCAGTGGGCGCGGTGGCAAGCTGATCGTCGAGCTCAGCGGCGGCCAAGAGGCCCTTGAGGAGAGTGTGGCCTACCTCAACGAGATCGGTATCATCGTCAGCGAGATGGTCAAGGAGCTGATCTTTCTCGAGGATGCGTGCATCGACTGCGGTGCCTGTACCGCAGTCTGCTCGCCGAAGGCCCTCAGCCTCGATGAGGAGGCAATGTTGCGCTTCGATGCATCACTGTGCGTTGTCTGTGGCCTGTGCGTGCAGGCTTGCCCGCTGCGTCTCTTCTCGGTCAGCGACGAACGGGGGGCCTAGGGGTGTACCAGCGCAGGGCCTACCGCACCAATATGGGGAGCGGACGCTTTACCTCCCTCTCCTTGGCGGTGGGGGAGAGCGACCTCTACATTGGCTATCGGGGAGCGGTGGAGGTGTCAGCCATCGAGCAGTGTGCCCTTAAAAAGCTCCGTCGCCTCCGCCAGGAGATCCTCGACTACCCCGACCACCGGCTCCTGACGACACTGGTCCCGCTCTTCCAGCATGAGGAGCGCTCCCCGCTGCTCGCCTCGATGCTCGCCAGTGCCGAACAGGCCAACGTCGGCCCGATGGCCGCCGTGGCCGGAGCCATCGCCCAAGAGCTGGGCCGTCACCTGCGTTCTGCCTACCCCCTCACCGAGCTGGTCATCGAGAATGGCGGGGACCTCTACCTCTTCCTCACCGAGCCGCTGCCCGTCAAGCTCCTCGCTCCATCCAGTCCCTTTTCCAACAAGCTTGCCCTTATGGCCAACGGGGAGGTCGGCATCGCCACCTCCTCGGCGACGATGGGCCACTCCCTCTCCTTCGGCCGGGCCGATGCGGTGATGGTCGCCGCCCTCGACGCCGCCCTCGCCGATGCGCTGGCCACCTCCTACTGCAACCGGGTACAGTGCAACGACGATGCCCAGCCCCTCTGTCAAGCCCTCACCGCCGAAACGGGCGTAATCGGAGCGGTCATCGCCATTGGCGATACGGTGGCCATCGGGGGGAGTCTGGAGGTATGCCACCTATGAGGACCATCACGACACTGCTGCAGGAGCGGGTCCTGCTCCTCGACGGGGCGATGGGTACGATGATCCAGCGCCGTCACCTCCCCGAGGAGGCGTACCGGTGGCAGCACATCACGGCTGAGGGCTCAAGCGAGATCCTCAACCTGACCCAGAGTGAGGTCATCGCTGACATCCACCGCTCCTATATCGAGGCCGGAGCCGATATCATCGAGACCAATACCTTTTGTGCAAACCGCATCAACCTTGCCGAATATGGTCTGGAAGAGCAGGTGGCTCTCATCAACCGACGCGCCTGCCAAATTGCACGAGACGAGGCGAAGGAGCGTGCATTCGTCGCCGGGGTCATGGGGCCGACCAACCATGCCCTCTCCCTCGCCTCCTCGCTCGATGATCCGGCCCACCGCCGTTTTGATTTCGATGACTTTCATGCCTGCTACCTCGAGCAGGCACGCCTCCTCATCGAAGGGGCTGTCGACCTCATCCTCATCGAGACCGTCTTCGACACCCTGGTGGCAAAGAGCGCCATCATCGCATCCCTCGATGCGATGGAGCAGCTTGGTGTTCAGCTGCCCATCATGGTCAGCGTCACCTTCAGCGATGCAAGCCGGCGGACCCTCAGCGGTCAAAGCCTCGCGGCGTTCGTTGAAACGATGGCTCCATTTCCACTTCTCAGTCTCGGTCTCAACTGTTCAACGGGACCTGAGGAGATGGTTGACCTCATCGACGAGTTGAGTCAGACCAGCCCATTCTTTGTCAGCGCCCACCCCAATGCAGGCTTTCCCGATACGGATGGGCAGTACACTCTGAGCCCGGAGGCGATGGCAGCGACCCTCCGACCCCTCTTGCAAGAAGGCAAGCTCAATATCGTCGGGGGGTGCTGCGGCACCACGCCAGATCATATCAAGGCACTGAGGGAGGTGCTATCAGGCAGTCGAGTCCACCAGAAGCCAGAGAGGAGGTCACGGGGTGCCTACAGTGGCCTTGATGTGCACTATCAGGGCGATGGAGGGCCCATCCTCGTCGGTGAGCGGACCAATGTGGCTGGCTCGCGCAAGTTTGCCCGCCTCATTCGACAAGAGAAGTGGGACGAAGCGGTCCTCGTGGCCAAGGAACAGGTGGAGAGCGGAGCACAGATGATCGACGTCTGCATGGACGCATCGCTGTTGGATGCTGCAGCGAGTATGCGTACGTTTTTGCGCCATCTGGGCAGCGAGCCGGCGGCCAGCCGACTGCCGGTCATGATCGACTCCTCCGATTGGCGGGTCATCGAAGTGGGGATGCGGGAAGTACAGGGAAGGGGGGTGGTCAACTCCATCAGCCTCAAGGAGGGCGAGGAGCTCTTCCTCTCCCACGCAACGGAGATTGCTCGATTCGGCCATGCAATGGTGGTCATGCTCTTCGATGAACAGGGGCAAGCCGACACGTATGAGCGAAAAATGGCAGTGGCTGAGCGCAGCTATGCGCTCTTGCACTCCATCGGTATCCGGGATGAGGATATCATCTTCGATGCCAACGTACTGGCCATCGCCACCGGCGTCGCTGAACACGACCCCTACGCCCGCGCCTTCATCGAGGCGACGAAGGAGATCCGGCAAAGATTTCCCTCCGTCTCGACCAGCGGAGGCATCTCAAACCTCTCCTTCTCCTTTCGGGGCAACGATGCCATCCGTGAGGCGATGCACGCCCGCTTGCTCACCCATGCAGATCTCAACCTTGCCATCGTAAACCCCGCCTCCCTCATCAAGGGCGACACCCTTGATGAAGAGGCGAGCGCGATCATCGACGAGGCGCTGCTCAAGCCCAGTGAACGCACATCGTCGGCCCTCATCGCCTTGGCGATGCGAATGCAAGGAGAATCGGTCTCTCCGCTAAGAATAAAAGAGCTGGTCAGTGACGATCCCAAAGAGCGGCTGAGGCGTGCCATAGAGCGCGGAGAACAGCAGGGGATCTGTGAGGATCTCGCTCTCTTGAAAGACGAGAATCCCATCGCCCTCGTCGAGGGTCCCTTGATGGATGGGATGCGGGAGGTGGGTCGACTCTTTGGGGAGGGAGCACTCTTCTTGCCACAGGTGGTAAAGAGTGCGCGGGTGATGAAGATTGCCGTCGATGCTCTCCAACCCCGTATCAGCGCATATTTGGAGCAGAATAAGGCCAATATAGGCCATCAAAAGAAGCGTATCGCCGTCATGGCAACCGTCAAGGGCGATGTGCACGACATCGGCAAGAACATCGTCTCCTTGATCTTGGAGTGCAACGACTTCACGGTCATCGACCTCGGGGTCATGGTGGAGGCCGAGACAATCCTTGAGGCGGCCCAGCGACACAACGCTGACTTGGTCGGCCTCTCTGGCTTGATCACCCCATCGCTTGCGCAGATGGAGGAGGTCATCAAATGCTTTGAGGAGGCGGGGTGCACCATCCCGATCTTCGTCGGTGGGGCGACGACCAGCGAACTGCACACCGCGGTCAAGCTCGACCCACTGTACAGCCGGAGCATCATCCAAACCCCCGATGCCTCTGCAATGGCGGTTGCTGCCAATCGAGTCCTCTCCGAGCAAGGCTCGCACTTTGCATCAGAGATCGAAGAGCGATACCGGCTGCTTCGTGAGCAACACCCCAGCGCCCCGGCGACCGCGGGAAGCTGGGAGGAGGCGCTCTCAAAGAGTGTCCAACGCACACACGGTTCGAAGGCCAGACAATACGGCCTCTGGACGGCCGGGCACTTTTCGCTCTCAACCTTGGTGGCACACATCGGCTGGAAGCAGTACTGCAACGCCTGGAAGGTTCCCGCCGGCAGCCGGCAGGCTGAAGAGCTCATCGCCCAGGCACAGGAGCTGTTGGCGCGCGACGATGTGACAGCCGCCTTCGAGGCGGGCAGTCGTATCGTCTATGGCCTCCACCGTGCCCAGAGCGACCGCCTCTGTGTGCAGGTCGGCCAAGAGGCGTTGTACTTCCTGCGCAACGAGAGAACCGGCAGGTGTCTTGCCGACTATATTGCCGGTGAGGATACCATCGGCCTCTTTGTCGCCACCTCCTCGCTCGCCCTTGCCCCGCTCATTGAACGGGCCGAGGGCGCCGGAGAGCTCATGGAGGCGCTCGCGCTGCGCCTCTTGGCCGATCGCCTTGCCGAAGTCCTCGCCGGTGTGGCCGAGCGGTTGCTACAGGAGAAGTGGGGCGTAGCCTTTCCTACATGGATCCGGCCAGCTCCCGGGTATCCGATCTGGAGCGACCATAGTGAGAAGGCGACGCTCTTTGCCCTGCTGGATGCCACGAGCCGGATCGGAGTGCGCTTGACGGAGAGCTGGGCGATGGATCCCCCCTCCTCGGTGTGCGGGATGCTGCTCGGTGGCGAGGATCTCCAATACTTTACCATCGGCAAGGTCTCACAGCGCCAATTGGAGATGTATGCGGGAAGAAAAGGTGTGCACATCGACGAGCTTGCCTCCCGTATCCAAGGTATGGGATACTGAGCCATGCGTGTATGTGATATCCTTGCTGAGGCGAAGAAGCCCCTGTTCACCTTTGAGCTGGTCCCTCCCTTGAAGGGGGGGGATGCCCAGACGATTCTGGAGACGGTGCGCACCCTCAGCCAGTTCAGTCCAGCGTACATCAACGTGACCAACCACCAGGAGGAGGTGGTCTATATCGAGCGGCCCGATGGGCTGCTCGAGCGCAAGACGGTACGCAAGCGCCCGGGGACGCTGGCCCTCTCTGCCCTGATCCAATACACCTTCTCTGTCCCGGTGGTCACCCACCTTATCTGCGGCGGCTCGACGGCAGACCAGATCGAGAACGACCTGGTGGAGCTCCACTTCCTCGGTCTGGAAAATGTGCTCGCCTTGAGGGGAGACCCGCCTGCCGGTATCAAACGCTTCGTTCCCACCAGCGGCGGGCATACCTACTCCAACCAGCTTGTCCGCCAAATCGTCGACCTCAATGCAGGGATCTACCTCGACCCGACGCTGAAGAATGCCCAGCAGACCAACTTCTGCATCGGGGTCGCCGGCTACCCCGAGAAGCATGGCGAGGCACCCAATCTCGAGTTCGACATTGCCATGCTCAAGAAGAAGGTGGAGTGTGGGGCACACTACATCGTCACGCAGATGTTCTTTGACAACCGGGTGTACTTCCGTTTTGTCGAACAGTGCCGCGAGGCGGGCATCACCGTCCCGATCATCCCCGGCCTCAAGCCCATCGGGAGCAGACGCGACCTGGCCACGATCCCGCAGACCTTCCATGTCGACTTTCCCCCGGATTTGGTGGAGCAGCTCGCCCGTGCCTCATCAGTGGCCGAAATCCGTGAGGTAGGGGTCGCCTGGTGCATCGAACAAACCAGGGAGCTCTTGGATGCAAAGGTCCCCGGCGTACACTTCTATACACTGGGCAAGGCGGAGAGCGTGGCTCGTGTGGTGAGGGCCTGCTACTAACGACTCTTGGTCACCCCGACACGTGGGCAGCGCTCACGTTCGGGGCATTTGGAGCAGAATGGGCTTACCGGCGTGCAGATGACCTGGCCGAACCGGACCAGGAGTTCGTTGAGCGGGATCCAGAAGCGCCTCGGCATGATCTTCATCAATTCGACCTCGCTCTGCTCGGGATTCTTTGTCTCGATCCACCCCAGACGGTTGGCGATTTGGTGGACGTGGCAGTCCACGCAGATCGCCTCGATGCCGAAGCCGAGGTTCAGCGTCAGGTTGGCCGTCTTGATACCCACGCCAGGAAGGCTCAGCAGCTCCTCTCGACTGGAAGGGACCGTGCCGTTGAAGCGCTCGATGAGCAGTTCGCTGATGAGGCGGATGTTGCGCGCCTTGGTCTTGTAGAATCCCGCCGGATAGATTGCTGCAGCGATCTCCTCTTCACTCTTGAGTACCATTGCATAGGGATCTGAGGCCAAGTCGAAGAGGCGCCTGCTGGCGGCGAGGGTGACCTCATCCTTGGTCCTCAGCGAGATGAGGGTGGAGAGCAGGACATGGTAGGGTTCTTCCCGCTCTTCGGCGATGAGGCTCACCGAGGGCAGGCTCCGCTTCTCGCCTGCGATTGCCAGTTGAAACCGCGCAAAGAGATCATCCCAGTACTGCTCATCCATCATGGAAGACCATCTACCACAGGCAGTGAGAAATGGCAAGACCGGCTCAATGCGCTGTGCCCGCGCGAGGTGGTTGCCTCACAATAAGAAACCTAACTCAAAACCTAGCTCTAAGTGATTATCCTTAACTATAAGATAAGATATTGTATGATTCACACCAAGGAGCGATACCTCGGGTGCCACAAGGCCATCTCACGCTGAGACCTTGACCTTTTATGTACGACTCTTTAGCGTTTGGACTATGATAGTCGTACTGCAGAAACAAATCACCGATAAGCAGAAGGATGCGATTCGCACCCTCCTCACCGAGCGCGGGTATACCATCAAGGAGATCGTAGGCAGCGAGGAGACCGTCTTTGGGGCGGTGGGCCGCCCAGCCATCGATCTCAGGGAGGTCGAGATGCTCGACGGGGTGGCCAGCGTCATCCCCATCTCCAAGCCCTTCAAGCTTGCAAGTCGGGAGCTGAAAAAAGAGGATACCATCGTCACCGTCGGCAGGGTGAAGATCGGCGGTGGGCGGATCGCCATCATCGCCGGTCCCTGTGCTGTCGAGAGCCGCGACCAGATTATGGAGATCGCGGCCTCGGTGCGTGAGGCGGGGGCGGTGGTCCTGCGCGGCGGCGCCTTCAAGCCCCGCACCAGCCCCTACTCCTTCCAGGGTCTTGGAGAGGAGGGGCTCGGCTACCTCAAGGAGGCGGGAGAGGCGTACGGCATGCCCACCACCAGCGAGGTGGTGAACCCCTCCGATGTCCCCCTCATGGCACGCTACATCGACATGTTCCAGATCGGGGCGCGCAATATGCAGAACTTCGAGCTCTTGAAGGCGGTGGGCAAGACCGGTATGCCGGTGCTCCTCAAGCGCGGCCTCTGCGCCACCATCGAAGAGTGGCTCATGGCCGCCGAGTACCTCATGGCGAGCGGCACCGACCAGGTGGTGCTCTGCGAGCGGGGAATCCGCACCTATGAGCGGGCCACCCGCAATACGCTTGACATCTCCGCTATCCCGGTGGTGCAGAAGATGACCCACCTGCCGGTCATCGGCGATCCCAGCCATGCCACTGGATTGAGGGAGATGGTCAGCCCGATGAGCCTGGCCCTGGTGGCCAGCGGTGCCTCAGGCCTCATGGTAGAGGTGCACAACCACCCGGAAAAAGCACTCAGCGATGGACCACAGTCCCTCTATCCTGCCCAGTTTGAGAAGTTGATGCGGGACCTGCAGGCCCTCAGTCAGGTCGTTGGCAGGTCCCTGGAGCGAATCCCCCGCATCACGATGCCGACCAAGGGCAGAGAGGAGGGGGTCGCGCCGGCAGCCGATCACCTCATCGTCTCCTTCCAGGGCGAACGCGGTGCCTACAGCGAGCTGGCCATCCGCCGCGCCTTCGGAGAGGAGTGTGAGGTGTTGCCCTGCAAGACCTTCCAAGCCGCCTTTGATGCGGTGCTCGATGGGCGGGCCCTCTACGGCATGATCCCGGTGGAGAACACCCTCGGGGGCACCATCTTGGAGAACCTCGACCTCCTGGACCGCCATCGGGCCATTGAGGTGGTGGGTGAACAGCAGATCAGGATCATCCACAACCTCATCGGCCTTCCCGGTTCCACGGTCGAGCAGATCCGTGAAGTCTACTCCCACCCCCAGGGCCTTGCCCAATGTACCGAGTACCTGGCAAGTACCCTCTCCCACGCCCAGCCGATCTCCTTCTTCGACACCGCCGGTGCAGTGGGCTTCGTCAAGGAGAGCGGCGATCCCACCAAGGCAGCGATCGCGGGAGTAACGGCAGCAAAGGTCTACCAGATGGAGATCCTTGATGAAGGCATCGAGTCCAACCCCCGCAACTACACCCGCTTCTACGTCATCAGCCGTGAGGAGAATGCCCCGGCGGTGCGCAGCAGCGCACCAGTGAACCGCGCTTCGCTGGTCTTCACCGTCTCCGACCGCCCCGGATCGCTCTTTGAGGCGCTCCTGGTGCTCACCAAGCATGGGCTCAACATGAAGAAGTTGGAGAGCCGTCCGATCGCTGGAAAGCCGTGGGAGTACTCCTTCTTCGTCGAGACCGAACTGGGCGATGAGGGAGCCTTTGAGGTCGCCTTCGACGAGCTCGAGTCAATCTGCAAATCGGTGCGGGTCCTGGGGACCTACACCTCCACCCTCTGAAGATGGCGACGGCCCAGACCTTTCCACCAAGCCGTCTGGTTGTAGGGCTCCTGATCGCTCGGCGTGCACTGCTCGACGCAGTCCTCACCGAGCTTGAACACCGCTACGGTCCGATGCTCTATGCCAGCACCATCCGGGCCTTCAGTGAGAGCGACTACTACGACCGGGAGATGGGGGGCCAGCCACTGCGCCTCTGGGTGGCCTTTGAGGCCATGGTCGACCCATCGCTTCTTGCAACCATCAAGGGAGAGACCAATGATCTGGAACAGCGGTTCCTCAATGATGCGGGAGGACGCGAGGTGAACCTCGACCCCGGCCTGCTCAGCCTGACCAACCTGGTGCTGGCCACCGCCAAGGGTCGGGCCCATCGCATCGCACTGGCCGATGGCATCTGGGGTGACCTCACCCTCATCTGGTCGGCAGGCTCCTTCGTCCCCTTACAGTGGACCTACGCCGACTACCGTGATGAAGGGGTGAGAGAGCTCTTTTCACAGTGGCGTGCAGCGTTGAAGCAACACTAGCACCGATTCTCCTATGGGGGTGTGAGATACCTGTTGTTGCTCTGTTCTCTGCTGCTGTTGGTCGGCTGTGAGGTGAATCCGCTGACCGAACAGAAGATTGTCGTCACCATCGAAGAAGGGCATCCGTGGAGGGAGGTCCTACACAAGATGCCCTGGAAGACCCTCGTCTACACCGATGGAACGGCGCTGAAACGGATACACCTGACCAGTGACGAGAATCGGACGGCCATCACCGTCAGGCGCGACCGACCCACCATCATCTGCGCCTATCCGCTCTCATCGCTGGCCCCTTGGGGTGGTTATCATGAACCGGGCTCGAAGGATCTTGTTGTGTTGACCCAAGACCAAGGGGTGTTCGCCGACCTCTTGGTGGAGAGCTGGGCGCTCAACAGCCAAGCCTTTGAGACCATCCGAGTCAAGGCACTCTTTGAAGCCATTGGGGATGCGACGCTCATCGACCAGCACTACGTGCTCCTCTCCCTCCTCGATGGAACGCTCCAAGCCCAAGATATCAGGTATCTTGACCGACTGGAGGTGACGCTCTGTGACCTTCCAGCCGGCCTGTGGGTCAGCGAATTGATCACCGGTCCCTCCTTCTTTGCCCTCTGGGATGATGAGATCACCCTCGCCGTTGGCGGGGGAATCCAGCGCTGGATCAACAAGGAGCACGCACTGTGCCTCACCCTCTATGCAGATCTTGTCCAGCGGCAATGGGTGGCTGGAATCAGCGCTGCACCCAGGTGGTAGGTCCATCTTCACATTTGCCCCAAATCTCTCTACAGTAGAGGTATGGAATCAATCAGGGAGCTCTACCGAATCGGACATGGTCCATCATCAAGCCATACGATGGGGCCGCGCAACGCAGCCGAACACTTCTTGTCGCTGCACCCCTCAGCCCCACACTATGAGGTGTCGCTCTACGGCAGCCTTGCCTCCACCGGCAAGGGACACCTCACCGACAAGGCGATCAGGGAGGTCTTCGCTTCCCATGCCAAGGAGGTGGAGATCTACTGGTACCCTGACGAGGAGAAGGAGGCCCACCCCAATACGCTGGTCATCAAGAAGAGCGATGACGGGATCGAGCAGGCCTACTACAGTGTAGGAGGCGGCAAGATCGTCATCGAAGGCGAAGGAGAAGATCCCTCTTCCCACCCCTATCCTCCCGACTTTGCCAAGATGAGGCAGATCCTCGACTACTGTGCCCATGAGGGGATGCAGCTATGGGAGTTCGTCCTCGAGTGGGAGGGGGAGTCGATCCTCGCCTACATCGAAGAGGTGTGGGCGGTCATGGAGGAGGCAGTGGCACGGGGGCTGTGTGGTGAGGGAGTGCTCCCTGGTGGACTGAAGCTCGCCCGCAAGGCAAGCCAGTACTATGCCAAGGCGCAGTCCATGGGCCAATCGGCCCTCCCGCTCTGCTATGCGCTGGCTGTCAGTGAGGAGAACGCTGCCGGTGCCAGGATCGTCACCGCCCCGACCTGTGGCGCTTCGGGGGTGCTACCCGGGGTGCTGCACTACTTTGCCGTCCACGAGAAGGTGGCCAAGGTCAAGATCATCCGAGCTCTCCTCACCGCCGGCCTCATCGGCAATCTGGTGAAGAGCAACGGCTCCATCAGCGGCGCGGAGG
>Ga0265293_10007934_pt1 | contig 16067 bp, 34 predicted proteins | sample Munlanlewell138R_FD_192505 | JGI IMG/M metagenome (GOLD analysis project Ga0265293, IMG submission 192505) | Leachate microbial communities from a municipal landfill in Southern Ontario, Canada - Leachate well 138R | ecosystem: Engineered > Solid waste > Landfill > Unclassified | place: Canada...
TTTTTCAGCCTGTCCTTCAGACCGTCAGCGCCCTTGCGTGTGTCATCTTCAACAATAGGCACAACCTCGAACCAATCGGCAGGTACGCTCATACCGTCCTTCAGGCTGCGGCGGCGGCCTGGTCGCGGGCTTGTTCGCCTCTTGGCCTTCGAGCCTCGGAACTTGGAGGGACATTTTCCTCCAAGTCGGTTCGCGTTCCTCGCCTCTTTCTTGCCTCCTCCGCAAAGTGCGGCTCGATCTCCAGGGCAAGCGCAATCTTCTGCCCCTTGTCTAGGTGTCGCCTTGCAAGATTTGACGCAATAATAAACGCGACAGGACTATCTCCGGCGTACTGGATGAACCGTGGTTCGACACCAGCCAACTTACATGCCGCTATCCGGTTGCGGCCATCAAGCAATACATCACCTTGCAACACGCAGGGATGGAGCAAGCCTTCACGCTTGATACTGTTCGCCAATTCCTGCAACTCTGGTCCTGATAACATCGGGAACATATCGGACACTGGGTGGACCCTATATGCCTTATTCATGCAACATCACCTTAATTAACTTACGCAAATGGTCGCTTGGTATGCGCTCTCCCTTTATCAGATATACCACATATCGCCGAGATATTCCGAGAGCATCCGCCACGCCGTCGTAGGTTTTATATTTCCTATGTAGGCGTTTCATATAGGTTTTTACGGTTTTTGTTTCCATGGTTAAAAGCATATAAGAACAGTGTGCAAAAGTCAAGAGGAAAATGATAAATAAAAAAAAAGAAATGAGTGCACTTTTTTCTTGACACACCCAAAAAGCTATGCATAATCAGGACAAACAATAAATAGAAGGGAGGGAGTCATGGAATCAACCTGCGAGGAGGATCACCATGAGATACTGCGAAAATTGTAAGTGGTTTAAGCGTAGCTGGGTGGTTGGAAAGGAATATGGCCGATGCAGGCATCCTGGAGCAGAAGCGACAACTACGGCCCTTGTCTCCAGAAAACACGCTCCTTTCGCAGCCTTGGAACGGGAGTATGGACATTGTGGAAAAGAAGCGAAGTTGTTCGAGCCTCGTGGGCATGGTTTTTGGCATTAAGGGGGAGAAATCATGGAAATTAAATACTCGTGCGACTATTGCGATGCTGTTTTCTGCACTGAAACCCCGTGCCGCGATCACGAGGCGGGCTGTTCATTAAATCCGAGCAACAAAACATGTGATACGTGCAGGTTCTACAGCATCACATATTATGAAGACACAGAGCAGATCATTACAAGGTGTATGATACGAGAATTCGACCCCTTTATGCGCAACTGTGACACATGGGAATTGCTGACGCGCGATGGTGGGAGAAAAAAAGCGAAAGCGAAAGAGGTAAAATCCTAGTTCTATCATAACCTGCCTGGCCTAGTCGGTCGGGCACAGCCGGGAGGGGCTTTCCTCCTTTCCCCCCCTCCCGGCCACTTTTGAAAAGATGAAGAAACAAGAGCATATCAACCCGCGGGTGTGGGCCCGGATCGGAACTACGTCGGGGGGCTGCAACATATACCGCTCCATCCTCGGCCACTACGCCGTTGAGCGCAGCCACCTACGCTTAGATTCGCCCACGGACGAGGAAAAGAACGAAATACTTGTGGGGGAGCTTGGCCCGTTGGAATCGCGCCCGGTTTCCGAGAAGGATGAAGGAGATCAATCGTGAAAAGAAGAACCTCAGTCCTATTTCCCGTCGCAATCGGGATCAGTGTACTGATGACGGCACTGGCGACGGCGACTTTAAGTGCCTCGCCTGTGGGCATTGCGTCAGATAGGCGAAATTAACGGTGTCCCGCTCGTGGCGGGAGAAAGGAGCGGATCATGAAAAATACAGCGAAGAGGGTCTACTGGATACTTTCCGGCGAGGGCGAGCTTGGGACGTGGACACGTCACTACGTCACGCCCCGCGGAATCAAGCGCATCGCTACTCGTGAGCGGTGCGGAGGCGATCGGTGGGCTAAGGTGTTTGTGGAGGTCCCGGAGACATGGACGTCACAGGCTCACCTGATTGACATCGTAACTGGGGACACGAGAGAGGTCCCTGAACTCTGAGGGAGGTAGGAAAAAATGAAGTGCTATGTATGCGGGAAAAAAGTTTCGACGGCAATGCGTATCTTAATGCCTCCGAAGGACAGGAGGTATAAAGAGACCTATCGTGACGTCTGCGATGACTGCTACGAAAAACACATGCGCCGTTGTGGTTATTACTTGGATAACGACGGAATTTGGAAGAAGGAGGCATAAAATGAAATACCATGAAATTGAAACGGAAGGGACGGAACTGGGAACCTACCGGGGCTTCACGATCTGTGAGGCCGAGGACGGCATCATAGCGGTGTCGCCCGAGTTTCCCGACGTCTTGGGAATCCGGGCGGATTTTGCGCAGGCAGCCGACCTCGTTGAGGTCCTCGACGCCGACGGTGAATGGACTGCTCATCCTAACGGCAAGCAGGTCGCAGACTTCCGCCACGACGAAATGGCGGCAATTGAGGAGCAGATTGACTGCTACCTCGACGAAGAATGGTGAATCGGAGGTGCGCAAATGGGTAGTTCTTATACTATACACGTCATCGGCATTGGTGCCTCAAATCGAGTCTGCTACGCCATGAACAAGGTGGAAATGGCGCAGCAGAAGAAAATAATGGCAGACGAGGGTACGCCCGTTGTCGAGTGGTACGCGCAAACCAAGAAGGGGGCGCAGATGATAAGGTGAGGATTAGAAAGGAGATGACGAGAATGAAAAAAATAGGACCGATAATATCAGACACCGCGGCCGAGTTCTACCCGACACTGTTTCCGAGCCTGCACTTCGGGGCAACGTATGTGCTCAATGCGTTCCCGCGGCTTTACCGGCGTACACTACATGACCTGCGAGGGATATTTTCAGAAAACGAGTTATCATTGATCCTTGAATCAATGAACTCGGCTATACTCAGCCCGCATTCCGCAGGATACCATATTGCAGGAAACGTCGCAGATGGAATTGCTCTCGACCATCGCGACAAAAAGTGGCAGGTCGATGGACAGGCACTCAGCGAAAAACTTGCTGTCCTGTCGCCTTTTCAACTTGCGTGCCTGGAACTGTGGGCAAATGGATTTTGGTGCGCAAAAAAACAAGGTTCCCGTGATATTAAGGGATGGAAAAATCAATTATTGTAACACCTGATTAAGTTACCGCCCCCGGTGCCATGCTGACCGGGGGCTTATCATAAGGGAAGCGCCCCTATTACCGACAGCGTTTTTTCCGTTTTTCCTCGTAACCATCCGAAATAGCATTATAATTCTTGTGTAAGTTTTGTGTAAATTCCGCAGTTGTGCGACAGGGTCATCCCGACTTACACATGATGATCCTCTGATCCGCCATTATCCCACCGCCGCAGATCGTTGTGCATCCATGTGATTAGGTCAGCACGCACGGCAGCCCAGGGAGCATTAAGACCTTTCCCACGTCGCACGGCAGGAAGCCCGCGTTCTCGCTTCAACTCCCCTATGCGTCGATGCGAGTACTTAATTATTTCTGCGATATTTTTTGCACCTACAACGATTTCACTATCCTGAACATCCATTTTACACCCCCTACAGCATTATGTGACCGTTCCTTTCTACGCATTTACTGCATAGCCTATTATGACGTCGGTCCCATGACCAAAACATCTTGCCGCACCGTAGGCACGCCACCTTCCCTGCCCATCTATCGCTGGTTTTCTGTCGTGGTTTCCGCTGATATTCAGTGGGACGTTTGGTATAACCACGAAAAAACTTCCGCACGGATGTGACGTGGCAACCTATTTCTTCCGCGATTTCTCTTTCATGGCTCCCCTCTTCCCTCATGATACGCATTATCTGTTTTTCATGATCCGTAAAATGTGCATACTTTTTCCTTTTTTGTTGTACTTTCATCATCATATCATCCCCTTGTAGGACGTACACCGCTCCGCCTGAGTATATAGCTTGAGTTCGCGCGGCCGCGAATTCGGAGCACTACCCTCAAACGGCCGTCGCACCACGTGATCCTTGCCATTATCCATGCTTAAGTATCCCATCCTGCATCGTGCCGTCGCACGCTGATAAGATAGGCGTCCACTTTTCGGCGTTATGACGTCGCATGCACGTATGGGAGGACACACAGGTATCGTGACTACCAAGTGCGCACAATTGATACACGACCTTTTTTCCCTTTTCATCTGTCCCCGCCCTCCTGTTAGCGTGTGAGTTCTGGGGTTCTTTCACTCGACGTGATAGGTACTGGCGCTGGTATGTAATCAGGATGACCGTGCGCCCGGTTATTTATTTCGTGCTGGCCGGCGAGATATTGAGGATGTTCCTCGCTTTGAGACAATACCTCGTACAGCCTTACAAACTCTTTTTCCCTCCACTTCAGCTCATCCCGTGGCGACCTGCATAACTCAACCCATCCGCCCATTGCCTCAATTACCGAATGTATCACGGGATTTGGGAACCGCACACTTTCGCTGTGACCATATCGTTCTATTGCTTTTCGCACGTCCACCCATGCCATCATTCCCTGTTCTTGCGAATTACCCCGAATTTCCTGAATGATTTCCGCAGGCTTTGGGAATGATGGATAAACTCGCCCCTTCAGCATTTTTTCAACGCCGCGCTCAATTTCTTGTATTTCATGCTCTTGCAGAGCTTCCCAGTAAATGCGCATTTTAATTTCCGATAGATCGTTGCCCTGATCGAATACCTCGGCGAGGGCTGCCATCAGCCCGGCGAATCGCTTCCTGTCGCGTTCAACCATGCTTTGATCCCTCCGTGTTTCTGCCGGTGATAACTCCCATTGAGTACCTTCGTCATATTCCTTGGCCTCACCAACCACTCAAGGTTCGCCATCCAGTCCTTTTCTTTACCAAGCAGAAATGGTGATCCCCTGACATATTCAAAATACGATTGCCACCACGAGAGCTCCTGCCGTTCGGGGTCTTCTTTCCATCGAGCCCTAAGAATTTTCTGATTGGTCTCGGGCCATACCCGGACTTTCGGCAGTTCTGGCAGTATTTCGTGATAGAGCTGTAGGATTTTCTCGTGAGGACACGTGCCGTTTTGTGGTGGTTTAAGTTCTTGAGCGGGCGTCATTTTGGGTTTTGGAATATCTTCTTGGGGGGAATTCCCGTGAGAACTTGACGTAGGTGTGTAAACACCTACATGGGTTTTATCAGGATTCAGAGAATCAGGATTCAGAGAATCAGGATTCAGAGAATCAGGATTCAGAGAATCAGCAGGATTGCTCGCTCCATTACTGGAGTCCTCGCGTAATGGAGCGAGTACTTGTGGGGGCTCAGGTAATTGCGATGCTGTTTCGTTTTTGTGGGGGTTTTGATGTTCAAGGAATTTACGTACTTGTATGACCTTTATGCCGTTGACTTCGTATCGTAGTATGTGGCGGACAGCTGCCAACTCTTCAAGAATGGCCTCCATGTCAATGTCGTCGCATGGCGCGAGTTCCATCTTGATTTGTTTCGGGTTGTCTATGAGTCTGCCCTCACGGTCGGCCATCATCCATAGTCCAGGTGCAATATATCGTGCGGTGATGCTACACTCCGCCAGGTCTGCGTCGCGGTAAAAACCAGGTTTTATATTTCTTGCTCTCACTGTCACGCCCCCTTAATTCTTTTCCAGCAAATACCACAAAAATACCTGATTACCCTATCTGGATCATCAGGAAACATTTCAACGGATGTGTACATAGCTTCTTTAATCACGTTAATTGGTAGTTGTGATAAAAATCTCTTAAGGGTAGTATTGATAAATATATCGCCAAGTCTCTTGTCACTAAAGCATTGCTTAAAAATGCCATTAATAACATCGGCATCCTTTTGCATTCTTTCTTCTATCTTTTTTATATATTTCCTATATTCTTTTATCTGTTCCTCTTTTTCTTTCAATGTTTGTAGATTTTCTATCAGGCGTGTTGGAACTTTAGATAATGGGACATTAGACTTTCCACGGTTGCATTCATAACAAGCAGTTATCAGGTTATTAATGTCGTCTTTTCCCCCACAAGACTTTGGATCAATATGGTCAATCTCCAGTATTGCGCTCGGAGGCGAGGCTCCACAATACGCACACTTAAATCCATCACGCTTAAAAACTTCAAATCTAGTTCTTTTTGTAATTGCCATGATTTTTCTCCTTATCTAGTCTTTGTATTAGCTCCTCCACGTCTTCAAACGCATAGCGGTAGGCCCGCTTCAAATCCTTCTCCAGTTCAACGGTGAGCTGACCGGTTTTTTTAAGGTGGGCCAGGAGCCGTGCTAATTGGCGGTTTTTGAGTTTTTCTATTTTGTCTGTCTGCTCCATATCTCGTCCTCACATCACCAAGAATCATAATTATTTGTCATTGTCAAGGTCGTTTGCTGTAATCATTTTAGCGATTCTTTCTGCCGCACAGCTTGCATCGTGACCTCCGACCGAGTACCCACACCATGCACACCGTATTTTCGCATCAACCCGTTCCGGCTTTGTGGTGGCAAAGAACAGGTGCGGATAATCATTTCGTCGCTGATCCCGTTCTACACAAGCGCAGCACCAATACCCCTCCTGTCCTGGCACGTAATTACGATATGCGAGTGCTTTCATTGTTATTCCCTCTCATTCTCTTTATTATGCTTCATGACTGTAATATTCCTTTTCTTCCCTTGCATAGTTTCAGTTACTGTGTATCCCATTTTTTTATAATATCCCGTCGGGTCCCCTGTCGATTGATCTGATTTTACCCTTATGATTTCAGGGTTTATTTTTTCGATAAGACTTCTTCCTATTCCTCTATTTCTGTATTCCGGATGAACGTAAAGATTCCATAAGCAGGATTTGCGCTTGAAGCCACTTATTGAGAAAGCAACCAGCTTACAGCCATCAAACACAACCCATATATTACCACGGGCGATGTTATTGATTAAGTACTGGCGAGTTATTAACACGTCTTTGTCGAGATAGATGTCAGAAAGTGCCAATATTTTTGCTACGTCGAGCAAGGTCGCTTTTCTGTAACTCAGATTGCTTTCATCCTCGCTTTCTTGTTTCAGATCACCGTCTATTATTTCTAACAGATACCTTTCCCTCCATCCCGCTCTAGGCTCTTCGTTTGCCGCCTCTCTCGCTGCGTGCAATAGCTCCATAATACGGACAGCATCATCTTTTTTGAACTTTAATTTCAGCATGTATGTTTCTGTGTCCATATCACCGCCCCGATAAACTCCGCCGCAACCTGCGGGACAATAGCATTGCCCGCTCCCCGCAATAAGCCCACCCTACCGGGTAGCCCATCGTCCAAAGGGAAAAGCGATGATTCAATTTCCCATTTTCCGGCAGGCTCCACCCATCGGGCAGGAACTCTGCGATACTTTCCATCACGGCAGGGCCACCAGATAGAGTCAGCCCAGAAATGGAATCTATCGCAACCGTGGTCAGGCTCTTCTGAGTCCCTTTCATGCCCCGTTTCCTGTCCTGATACCCTTGTCGCGCTTCCGTTGCTGCTGGTGTCGGCCAACCTGCTGTCATCGCCGCGCCCGGTAATTTCAGGATCATCTTGTCGTGCCTTCCTCGGCTGTAGGCATACTGACTCCCCGTTGCATCGTTCACCGTTGTGGTCGGCCAGCCAGCTACAAGCACTGCTGTCTGTAAGTTTTTCCCTCCCTGCCGGCCTTGATTCCCCGGCCCCGTCGTGTTGTGATTCGGTGTCGGCCATCCACCATAATCGTTGCCTGATGTGCGGCGCACCGAGGCTGTGTGCTCCCAATACCACAAACCGGAAGGCGTAACCCGCCTTTTCCAGGTCTGCTTGTATTCCATCGACCCACCGAGGCCAGTAATGGAAGGACTTGCTTTGAGCGAGTCGTTTAGCGAGCTTGTTTGCTCGTGCATAATCGCCGCTTTGAACCGACTCAAGGAAAGCAGTCTCTTGCTGAGTTCCGACAACTTCTGCGGATGCGACCTGCTCCCCGATGACGAACGGCGGGTTGAGTCCTTCGATGAGCTCCCGGACAATGGGCCACAAGTGTCGGTCATCGCGGATTGATTTTTGCTTGCCAGCCGCCGAGAATGGTTGACAGGGCAGAGAGGCTGTGAGGATTGGACTGTCTCCCCATCCGGCGAGATTAAGCGCTCTTTCCCATCCGCCGATTCCTGCGAATAGGTGTATTCTTGTGTATCCTCGTAAGTCTTCAACTCGCACCTCCTGTATTGGTCTATCGTCTATGTCGCCGGCAGAAATCAACCCCTCGGCCATCAGTGCTTTCAGCCAGGCCACTGCGTGAGGGTCGTTGTCATTGTAATAATTCATCGTTTACCCAGTTGCTGCCTTGAGATACTGCTGCAAGATCGCCACCGCCTCGTCGGCACCCCTGCATACCTCGACTGCGTATCCCTGATCCCGTAGTGCAGCAATCATCGTTTTTTGGTCGGCAGTAAGCGATGATCCCTTCCGCCGCTTCATTTCGATATACAAACCGTGGTGCCCCCTGCGAGGGACTGGCAGGAACATATCGGGGATTCCCCGTTTGACACCTTCGTGCTTCATTTTCCGGCCGACAATAACATGCCGCTGCCCGCCGTTTGGAATTGCATGCAACAATGACAGCTCGGGGTATTCTCGTTGTGCCCATGCAGCCCATCGGAAAACGGCAACCTGCTCGTCATGTTCGGTTGGTACTCTCCCTTTCATAGGTCCGTCCCCCTATCGTTTTTACCGTCCAAGGTAAACTACTTGCAGCGTTTGTCTGCCAAATTCCTTTGCCGCTTTAACGTCTCCCATGTAAAGGTCTATGGAGCGCTCATATCGAGCGTTCATAAGGTCATCGACCTGCCATACACCATAGCCTTCAATGTAAATTCTACCACCAAGCCAGTGGAGCAGGTCCCTTGAGACGGCGCAGGTCAGACCTGGAACCGGTTTGCTCATCGTGGCCGTGTGCTCGGGATCGTGGTTGGTTTCTTTTACCCTATTAGTATATGCCGTTACTGTCGCTTCAATTGAAGTAACGGGCATGTTAATAACTTGATATACCTGCTGAGCAGTATCTTTTTGAGGATGATCCCATCCTATTGAAAGGAATACTGCTATACCAAGGCTTAATACTGCTATCGATAGTATCAATGTTGATTTATCCATCGGACATCTCCTCTTCTTCCCACTCAAACCTCAACTTATCAGCTATATTAGAATATTCCCAGAATGCTCTATATTTATGTAATTTGGCATAAAGCTCTTTGTTAGCTGCACAAGAACGAACCGCCTCGGCCAGTCAGACAATACGGAATCCAGCCATGACGGAAAAACATAGTCCGCACCTCAGCCAGTTTGTGAATGCCGGTGCTCACCGCCTCTCCTTTTGGCATAGTGTTGTATGCCCTTCCGATTCCGCGCACTCTCGCCAGTACGAAATAACACCAGAACTTGACTTCCTGCATGGCTCCACCTCCCATCGTGGGCACCCTGGCCCAGGTTTGCATTTTATTACCTTGTCACCGTTGATATCTGCTGGCAGCTCCAGCCCATTTAGGCAGTATTCGCCGTCATCGTCGCTTCTGAGCAGCGGGCAAGAATATCCGCATCCATCATCCTCCATCGGAGGTATCTCCACCGCCAGAGAAAAGGAATGTTTACCTTTCTCGTCATGCCTCGCACCACACAGGCTGCACTCCCAAAGTTCAAAATATTCTCTACCGAGCATTGTTTTCATAAATCACCAAAAGCAGCTAACAATGCAAATCAACTCGGACGGCTTCGCCGCCGGTTATTTGCGGCGTTATAAGCAAGGGAAGATGACAATTGATCCTCAAAATTGGATGCTCGATCTTCCCAGAATCTTAGAGCTACTCTAAGATCAGAAACCTCAGCTCTTAATTTACGTAGCTCCTGGTTTGCTTTAAGCAGTTGTTGTTTTTCGACCTGTTGTAGTGCAAATTTGTCCTCTACTTTAGCCATATTTTACCCTCACATTCATGATATGCTGCGTAAGGATAAAGATCACGAACCTTATACTTATCGCCGGCCACAACCTCAAAACGATAAATACCACTTGCGTCTCCGCCGACACGGATTTCTAACGTGTCGTTGGCGAATGTAAAAGTGTATTTGTAATAACTGCGAAATTCAACTTCGTGATCACCATATTTTTCAAGAAATTCTTCTTCGTTCATTGCATTTTTACTCCTTTCGCTGTTCGTTGTCTCTGAATTTTTATTTATGCCTCTCATCAGTAAAGTCGGCGGTAGGAACTAATAATGATTTTCTGCACAAGTCGATGCCTGTGGTTCCGCCGTAATATAATACCGGCTCACCGAACATGACGCACCAGTGACCACATTGTACGCCGCCGAGATGCAGCGGACATAGCGCACCCTCCATCCTTCCCGCACGTTCAATATGTAGGTATCCATAAGAATCAATCTTTACCTTCATTGCCTCAGCCTCCTTCCAAAGGTCAGTAATGTTCATTTAATTAACCTTTTTGCGCATTTTTGCCGCAATAACGGCCTCCTTGAGACTCCATATACGCTGGCATCCCAAGTGTAATAATTTCAGGATTTGTTTGTCTGTTAGTTTTCCCGCACTTTTATTGATCCGCGGCGGTCTGAGGGTTTCGCACTTAAGCGTTTGGTCAACAGCTATCAATCCACAATCTTTTGGCAGCTCCGGACAGTCCGCCAAATAGTCAGGGACGGCAAAGCTGAATCTTTTGATTTTATTACTTATGTGCCTGTGCCATTTCTTCTGATCAGCCTTTATATCTGATCGTGATGTTTTTATTTCTATCTCCATTGCATACCCCAAAGGCGATACCACCAAGAGATCACATTCATGGCGTAGCCCGAAACCCCAGGAGACGTTCGGCACTATGACATTGATTCTTGGATTTAAAAATCGCGCTACCGCAATCTCAATGTCGGCAGTGGTCAATGTTTTGTTGTGCCCTTCTTTATTCCTCATATATCAGTAATCCTTGGCCATAAGGGTTTTTTGGACTATTTGGATGGTATTTGCTGCCAAGTCCGTAAGGATTGTTAATTGAGTCGGGCGAGTACGGACTCCCATATCTCCCGTATGGATTTGACGTTGAATCGGGATGATATGGGTTGCTACTCAACCTTCCGCGATACTTTAATTGTTTTTCATAGAGTCCAGGAGCGTTTTGCCCTGGTGCTAGCAAGTCCGTTGCCTGCGCAGTTCCCGCAAGAAAGAACAATATCAATGCTGATGTGATGATCTTTTTCATTTTCCTTGCCTCCCCCGTCACTACAGGGGCAAATATTGCCATTGCTCGCATAAGATTTTCCCTTCTTACAATCATTTTCATCACTCCTCCTCCTTTCGGTACACTGCCCAATACGGCCCCACTCGAACATATTTGGCCTTGAGTCCCTTATTGTTCAACCACTGATACCAGTCGGCCAAATCGGCCTTGTCCCGAAACACTTTGGTTACGGGAATGTACCCGTTAATTAGCGGGTAAGAAACATTATGACTTTTAGGCAAATCATAATCTCTAACCCCGCATCGAGGACAGCACTTCGGCCGCTCTACTCGGGCCCGCCAAGTGTATCCACACCGTTCACAATATTTTACGGGCATGTTAGCCTCCTATTTCACACGGGTTAGGAACACAAATATACCCTTAACCCGCACGTAACCGGTTTTGTTGACCGCAAGACGTGGCCTCCGCCACCTTTTTTTTACCTTCTCTATAATCCTCCTTGTCAGAACGGGATATCATCTTCGTAATCTGATGGCTTTGAATACGACGGGGCACCGCTGGGCCTACCATGATCGGTGCCGTTGCTTTCTTTATTGCCGCTGCCGGACGGCAGCATTTTCAGTGTAGTTGCCACGATTTCCGTAGCGTATCGCCTCACTCCGGTCTCCCTGTCATCCCAGGAGCGCGTCTGTATTCGGCCTTCGATATAAACGAGACTCCCCTTGGATAGGTACTGACCGCATATATCGGCCAGCCGGTTGAAGGCGACCACGCGGTGCCACTCGGTTTTTTCCTGTCGCTCGCCGTCTTTGTCTTTCCATCGTTCGGACGTGGCGATAGACATACTTGCGACGGGGTCACCTGACGGCAGATACTTCACATCAGGGTCCGCTCCAAGATAACCAACTATGATTGCTTTGTTTACCATTTTAATTTCTCCTTTTGTTTATTATTTCGGTGCTACAAACACCTGGGCACTCGGCGCAGCGGTCCGAACTGCCTCTTTCATTGCCTCCTCATCACTGAGTCGGTCCGACAAGTGCAGCAGATAGATTTTGTATAGGAGGGTCTTGTCCATCTTGCTGATATAATTAACCACTTCATCCACACTCATGTGTGAGGTAATAATCCGATGCGCCAGCCGTTCGTGTATCTCTCCCGAGGCCGCTCCTGCGCGTAGTTTTTCGGGAATGTAATTGCACCCGATTGCCAGTAGCGACAAAGGCGGGAGACGATGCGGCATGTAAGCAGTATCAATAATATACGCAGCCATGTCACCGTCCTTCCCTCGCAGGAGATACCCATAACACTCCACGTCGTGAATCAAGGGGAAGCCTACCATGCGCATACTTCCCACGGTGTATGTTTTTCCTTGCTCAATGACACGGATACGATGGTCAGATAGCTGCAACGCCTTTGCGGTTTCCGCCGGCAGGTAAATGTCATTTTGGCAATGGCTATCCAAGATGCCTCGGCAATGGTCACGATGCTCGTGTGTCACAAGTATTGGCAATGACCAGGCTTGATCGTACCCGACCGCTTCGACTACCTTCTTCCAGGGGAGACCGCAATCAAGCATGACCGCAGTCTCTCCGTCGGAAAGAAGGTACAGATTACCGGCACTGCTGCTGGCTATCGATCGGAAGGTCAGCATTATTAAAACCCCGGACCTTCGGCTGGCGAAATATCGTCATTGGAGGCGTCATTGACAGTTTGGTCATCAATATCGGTGGTTTTGTCATCATCAAGAGAGACGACAATTCCCTGCGAATCGTCCATAAACTCATCCCTTTCTGTATCTACCGTGAAAGCCTGCTGCATTTCCACGGACATGATGCCGTACTTGCCAAGCAACTTTCGCAAGCACGTTTTGATCGCCATGGCGTCAAAGTCCGTTTTCCATGGAGAGTTTGCGGAATTGTATGACGCGGAAAACCGCTTCGCGTGTTTTTCCGCATCGCTGCGTGTGATGTAGGTGGTCTTCTGAAAACCGTTAAGGGTCTCAAAGTGAGCGAAATATCCAATCACTTTGTCAGACCTTTTATTGCCGGACAGGTCGATATGCCCGGTCAGCTTATCGACATTCAGCAATTCCCCCTCGTACACTACGTCGGCATTTATATAGCGGTACTGCCCAGTTCTCATGGACAACTGAATCAGCCCCCGGTAGCCGATCTGGAATGTCGGGATATACTGTCCCTGTTTGTTTTTGTAGGGAACGATATAGGCAAAGCCCAGGGCCTTGGAAATCGGGAGCCTGAGCGTTGCTGCCTTCAGTGCTTCTTTAACAACGTCTCCTGGCGCGCATTTTTGCAGATAATTGTCCCCACTATAGAGGTCAATCAAGGATGCAACAAAAAGCGGCGCAGAGTCGGCCAAGGCATTCCGGAACTGTTCCTCGACAGACTGCATCGACAGGATGCCCTTCATTCGGTCTACCGGCGTTTTCTCTCGGACAGCCACATCGTTATTAGTTTTTGATTTTGCCATGTTACACTGCCTCCTTATTTTGTTTGTTGTCGCGCTCGACATACTCGACGCGCAGGCTCTTGTCTTTCTCAGAAACGATCATGCGCACCAGCTGCGCTTCTGTTGCGATTAAGGACGTTACACTCTCGGCACCGTCAATCACAACGGGAAGCGTGGTACCGTAATGACGCGACATGGTGTTGATAATATCAAGCCCGACATTGATCCGGGCTCCGTTATTTAAGTTGGAGCTGTAGGGGACGCCTTGATACAAAACTTCGCAGCAAGGTTCTAATCCGCCATTTATGTGTTGTTTGAATAGCTTGAACCGTGCCAGGCGGAAATGCTCCGCAACGCGGTCTTCGAGAAGAACCACCTTTGTTTCGGTGAATTGTTCCAGCATTTTTAATTCGTGGGCCAGCCTAGCATGCTCAGCGGACAGCGCTCTGAGTTCTACGCGCAGTTCTTCGGCCCGCGCTTCTCTCTTTTCGATGTCCTTTGCCATACTAACCCGTTCGTGGGCTTCTTTTGCTGCTGCTTCCATTTTTGATAGCTCAGCATTGATCCTTGCCACTTCCTCAGCCTGATCTCCCGCCTCCACCTTTGCCAGCCGGGCCATAAGAGCACCGCGTTCCGCAATCAGTTGCTGTATTTCCTTGGTCGGCTGTGTAAGTTGCCGCAACAACGCATCCCGTGTACCATTGGCTTCCGCCACTGCGCTTTCTTTTTGTTTGATTGTTCGAGCGATACTCTTCAGCGCCGCCTCCAGCTCGGCAATCTTGTTGGCACGTTCGCGTTCTTTACGTTCGTACTCCGCAATCAGCCGTTCTTTTTCTTCCTTGAGTTTCATGCCCTTTGCGTTGATCTCTGCTAACAAGCGAGCCTTCCGGTCTTCAAACTTAGCTGCGGCGTCCGGGTCTTCCGGTATGACCTGACCGCACATTGGACAGATTGTTTCCTCGTAGCAATACTGTGACTTGTTGACCTGCATCCACTCGTCACGCAGTTCTTGCATTTTTGCGTCGAGCATATCTGTATCGGGCGGAGGCACGCCCCTTTTTAACTCCGCAATGTCAGCCTCTATATTGTCGGCGTTGCGCTTGTGGTCTTTTATTTCTCCCGTTAACGCCCGTATCAGGTTGTCCTGATCGTCTACCTGTGCCCGGATGCTCCGCTCGTAATCCGATTGCGTCCGGGCTATCTTTGCGTCCAGTTCGGCCAGTTGTTTCTTCAGTTCTGCTCCCTGACCGCTATTTGTAACCCTGTTTAGCTCACCCAGCAGTGTTTTATATGCCTGATTGATGTCTGCGTATCTTGCCTCTTCTGCTACGCGATCAATTTTCTCGGTAGGGATGCCCTTGATGACTTCGTCAATCCTGGTAGGTATTTGTTTCAATTGTTCATTTATCTTTGCCATTGTTGCTTTGACGACCTTCATGTGGTCGTCTTGACTTCGATTCTTGAGAATGCTCCGAAGTACTTCAAGGTCGGGATTGGAATCAATCACCTCTTCATCCGGCACATCGCCGCAGATAGCCATCAAGATTTCGCGGCGCTTTTCCCAATTCAGAGTTGATGGAAAGTACGAGGGGACAGTCAACAACCGAAACAATTCTTCGGGAACTATCTCGGCAACTCGTTCCTGATACCTCTTCTGTTGGACCGGCACATTGTCAATGTAATGGTCCGTCGTGTGCCCTTTATGCGTTTCCGCCGGCGATCCTCTCTTTTTCGACCATTCTTCTTGATACACTTTTTTCAGGGTAATGGTCTGCCCGTCGCCCAGGTCGAACACGCCTTCTACTTCATGATGCAGGTGATGGACCGGCTCCCCCGTCGGCTCCAGCCTCTTGATCTCGAACTTGGCATTGCCGTTATAGTCCCTGTTGAATAACAACCAACAGATTCCGTCTGCGATGGTTGTTTTCCCTGTGCCGTTGTCTCCGTAGATATTCACATCGCGCCCCTGAGCGTCTAATGTGAAATCTACAATCCCTTTGAAATTCTTCAGCCTCAATGTTTGCAGCCTCATACTATACCTCCTTTGATTGTGATAGACCTATCGGCCTTCGTGTCAGATGGCCTATAGGATCGGCTCCCGACTCCGCCTCGGCCTTGCTTCGCCATATCAGTTTTCGTTCTGTTTTCCTCCATTCCTCTTCGGCATACCCATCTGCTAGCCCCTCAATAATGTCATCACCGAAGTCTTCGGTAGTGGCAAGGTGCGCCTTCTGCCCTTCCAGTTCAAAGTAATACTCATATTTCTCCTCTGTGGGTTCGGGTACGCTCCTACTGTTCATCTCACACCCCTCTCATCGCAGCTTCTACCAGCTCGGTCAGGCGGGTGTTTTGTGCACCCCGTGCCGCAGC
>Ga0265293_10007935_pt1 | contig 16067 bp, 13 predicted proteins | sample Munlanlewell138R_FD_192505 | JGI IMG/M metagenome (GOLD analysis project Ga0265293, IMG submission 192505) | Leachate microbial communities from a municipal landfill in Southern Ontario, Canada - Leachate well 138R | ecosystem: Engineered > Solid waste > Landfill > Unclassified | place: Canada...
GCTCTAGTACATTCTGACCATAACTAGTTCTATATTTCAGTCTACCGATTATTTGTGTAAGTTTTGGTTCAAAAGCAGTTACTCCAACATTATATACGGCTTCTTCTCCAGCTTTGTTTATATCTATACTTATCTCTTCTTTTGCTTTTTGAACAGCGTCCTCAATCTTTGTTGGGTGAATTCTACCATCTTTAATTAAATATTCTAAAGCTTTCTTAGCTACATGCCTTCTTATTAGAGAGAATCCAGAGATTGTTATAGCGCTAGGGGTGTCATCTACTATTATTTCTACACCAGTCATTTGTTCTATTGATTTAATATTTCTTCCTTCACGACCAATAATTCTGCCCTTCATTTCGTCACTAGGAAGGTCAACTGTGGTTGTTGTTAGTTCTGCAGTGTAGCTTGGAGCTAATCTCTGAATAGCAAAAGCTAGAAGATTTTTGCCTTTTTCATTTACAGCTTCGTTTGATTGATTTTGAAGTTTTGTAATTCTAGACATTAAATCTTCACTGTTTTTTTCTTCTATGTCTTTTATAATGGCGGCCTTAGCTTCTTCTGGACTTAGATTGGCAACCTCCTCTAATTTTTTTATTTGCTCTTCTTTTATTTCTTTAATTCTTTCTTTTATTTCTTGAACTTCATTCACCTTGTCGTATAGCTTTTGTTGCTTTTCTTCAAGAGCTAACAGTTTTTGAGAGAAAGAATTTTCTCTATCCTCTAATCTTTTTTGTAGATTATTTATTTCCTTCCTTCTATTTACTTCCTCGGATTTAGCTTCGTCTATTATTTTGATTGATTTTTCTTGAGCTTCTAATTCTAATTTTTTTTGCTTAGCTTTAGCCTCAGATATTATTCTTTCAGCTTTTAGTTCTGCTCCCTCTATTTTCTTGGCTGATGATTTTTTTTGATAAAGAAATCCAACAAAAATACCACCAATCAACAGGGCGATGTAAATTAAATATTCCATATTTTTTATTTTGTTTTAGGAAGATGCGAACAAATACAAAAATATTAGGCCTCTATTTCCTGTGTTAATAGTCCCTTTTTTTGTATTATATGAGTTTTTATTTGATTTATTTTGTTTAAAACTGTCATATTCGCTGATTTTCCTAATAAACTTTAATTCTAAATTTTCCTGTTTTTATTATATCAGAAGAATTTTAGCTTGTAAAGAATATAAAGAGTCTTTTATAACTTTTATTTTTGTGCTATTATTTACATATTAATCATAATATTAAACTAAATATATGTTAAAAAATTTAAAATTTAAGCCTTTTCTTATTTCTTTTTTTGTCTTTGTGATATTTTTAAGTTTTTTAGTCTTGAAAATAGGTGAAAAGCTTGATTCCAGGGACTTTATTGACACTAATACTTTGCCAGAGCGGACTATCGAAAAGTCAGAAGCCTTAAAAGTCAAATATTCATCACAATTAAAGAAGTTTTCTAATTTTGAAGAATTTTCAACTTTTATAGAGGATAATAGGGAGAACTATAGAAACGACTATGCTTATAACAAGGAGATGGACACGGCGGCTCCACAGTCTTCAGAGGCTGGAAGTGATTCTTTGGATTTTTCAACTACAAACATCCAAGTTCAGGGAGTTGACGAGGCTGATATAGTTAAAACAGACGGTGATTATATATATTATGTAGCTAATAATGTTTTGTATATAATTAAATCATATCCAGCTGAAGAGACTGAGGTTTTAAGCAGGATAGAGTTTAAAGAACAGGTTTCCGAGATATATCTAAAAGAAGATACTCTGGTCGTTTTTTCAACTATTTGGGATTCACCAGTTTTTGATGAGCCTACTAAAATGATGGCTGTAGATTCAATGATTTGGAGAGGAAATAGTAAGCTTTCTGTTCAATTTTTTAACGTTTTGGACAGGTCAAACCCAGAGAAGATAGAAGAGATGACTATTGATGGTTATTATACCGATTCACGCTTGATAGGTGGTTACCTATATTTAGTAGTTAATAATTATAGTCAGTATAATTTGCCAATTGTTAGGTATGGAAACAAAGAGATTAATTTTGATTGCCAAGGTGGTGTATCTTGTGGACAGGCAGATATATATTATGCAGATAGCCATTATGATGGTTTCAGCTTGAGTACCGTAGTATCTTTAAATATTGATAAGCTTGAGAATGGCCCAAAAGCTAATTTCTATTTACTACCAGGAAGTCAAAATATTTATGTTTCCAAGAGTAATATATACCTAACACACGGTAAGTATTTAAATGAGTATGAAATAGAGACAGATATTCTTTTGGATATGGTTTATCCTAGATTGTTGAGTAGCTATAGGGAATTAATAGATGAAATACTAGCAACCTCTGATAAGGTTTTAAGTTTGGGGGAGAAAAGAGCTAAGGTCAGAAACGTTTTAAATATGTACACAAATCTTCTTAGTCCAGCGGAGCAAAATGAACTTGAAGCATCTTTAGTTGAGAAAATTAAAAATGAGCACCCAAACCTTTCTGATGAAATTGAGAAAACTGTAATCCATAAACTATCAATCTTTGAGGATAGAATAGAGCCATTAGCTGTGGCTGAAGTTTCAGGCAGTGTTTTAAATCAGTTCTCAATGGATGAGTATGATGGATTATTTAGAATTGCCACAACCAGAAATAGGGTTTGGTCTAGATTTGTAGATAGCGGAGAGGAAGAGTCTTCTAATAACTTGTACGTTTTAGACGCCAACATGGTTACAATCGGAGAGCTTAAAGGACTAGCCTCTGGTGAAAGAATTTATTCAGCAAGATTTATGGGTGATAAGGCATATTTAGTTACATTTAAACAAGTTGACCCATTATTTGCTATAGATTTAAAGGACCCATATAATCCAAGAGTTTTAGGAGAGTTAAAAGTTCCCGGTTTCTCAAACTATTTACATCCTTATGATAATAATACTTTAATTGGTTTGGGCAGGGACGTTATTGAAGATGGTGATAGAATTTTAAATGGTGGAATTAAACTTTCTCTTTTTGACGTGTCATCTGATGTTCCTGTTGAGTTGAATTCTTATATAATTGGTGATTCCTCCAGTTATTCCATAGCTCTTTATGATCACAAAGCTTTTATGTTTTCAAAAGATAAAAATATTCTAGTTATTCCGGCAGTTTTAAATGACCAATCTTTTAACGGACTACTAATCTTTAAGGTGGTTGATAATAAATTTGTTTTATCTGCTAGAATATCACACAGAAGAATGGATAGCAGTGAAGAATATTTTTATTACAATAATTCAGTTAACAGAGGTTTGTATATAGAGGATTATTTGTATAGTCTATCAAGCTCTATGCTTAAAATTAATTCTTTAGAGGACTTTGAAGAGTTTAAATCAATAGATCTTGAATAAAAAATATGACAGTTTCTAAAATTAAAAAGATATCAATTTTTGTTCATTTTTTAGTGTTTCTTTTGTTTTTTATTGTTATTCTTAAACCAAGCTTTTTTTATTGGTCTATAGCTATTAGCAATATTATAATTATTATTTTTTCTTATTCAATAATAAATTTAAGAGGAAGAAGTGGTTTTGCTAGATATTTAATATTGCCAATTTTCTTTATTAATTTGTCTTTTCTATATTCCAGTCTTTTAGCTAGTAAAGCTGTGGCTATTTTTGTTTTGTTTTCTGCAACTTTTCTTTTGTTTTATTATTATAGAAGTGCTCTGAAATATTATTTCATAGAATCTGATAAAAAGAAGAATCTACCTGTCTGGTCTAACTTATTTGGATTTTTAACCGTCTTTATTGGGTCGGCTTTTATTTATGGATTGCCTTATTTTCTTAAGATAAATTATTTCTTATTGGCAATATTTTTGTCAGTTTTGATTTTTGTATCCTTGTTTCACAATATTAAAATTGAAAGTGATTCCAGTAGAAAAGCTTTTATGTTTTCCTTGGTAGTCTTGTTTTCATTAATTCCTATTTCTTGGTTTATTTTCTTCTTGCCTTTTAATTATAACGTTTTAGCCTTAATATTGTCTTTATTTTATTATAATGCTTTAATGTTTATTGTTTTATATGCTGAAAAAAGTTTAAGCGTTAAAAAGATTAAGTATAATATAGTATTTTCATTGATATTTTTATTTCTTATTCTTGTTAGTGTTAATTGGAGGTAGTTTTAATATTAATAATAATTTTTTATGTCAAAAATAAATAATACAAATAGGGGTGGTTTTTGGTTTATTGCTCTAGTTTTATCCCTTATTTTGGGTTTTTTGGGGGGAATAATATCGTTTTTTTATTACAAGGATTTTTATTCAGATTATACTTTTTCTTCTAATTTAGACCTTGATTATTGGCAGTATGGCGGAAGTAGTTTTGTAATTCGTGATGCTAAAAATGTAACAATAAGCCAAGACTTAAAAATTGAAGAAAATTTAAATTATTTTAATGAGGCTGTTGTTTCTTTTTATGATAATAAAGACCTTTTGTTATTGGATGATGGTCTTTTTTCTGGAGTTGTTATAAGTAGTGATGGCTGGGTCCTGGTGAATACTTTAGGACTGAACTTGGATAAAAACCTAGATAGCAAAATTAAAGACTATATTGCCATCTCTAAAAAATCAAAAAAATCTTACATGGTTGAGGATTTTTCTTACAACGAAAAGTTTGGTTTTTTAATGGTTAAATTAAAAGGTGTTAACAACTTTAGTGTAAAGAATATTTCTGGTTTTCAGGATTTGAAATCTGGTAAATCGGTTTTACTTTACAACTTTGCAGGGGATGTTGATTCTGCTATAATTAGTTCTATCAATTCCAAAGACTCTTATATAAACACAGATAACTTCATAAGAGAAATAAGTATAAGCAAAGATGTTAAAGATGAGTTTAAAAATTCCTTTGTCTTTGATTTGGATGGAAATTTGCTAGCTATGGTTTCTAGTGATTTGGGTGTTTATTCTCTTAGTAACTATAGGTCTGCTATTTTTAACTTCTTTAAGAGTAAAAACTTTGTTGATTATAACTTTGGCTTGACCTATGTTAATTTATCCAACGTATTTAATGCCGATTCCAATGCCGTCTCAGAGGGCGCTTGGATATATAACAATAATTCACTAGCAGTAACAAAGGGATCTTTAGCTGATTTGTCCGGAATTAAAACTGGAGATATAATAACCATGGTCAATGATTACAAGATTGATTCTAGGAATGACCTTTTTGATGTTCTAAATAGTTTTGCCACTTTAGATAATATAACCTTGCAGGTTGTTAGAGGGGGAGAGCTTTTGAATATTAGTATGATTTTGGAATAAAATTGTTCAATATGAGAATAAAAAAAATAGATAAAAGCATTTCCAATAAGAGAGTTTTATTAAGACTCGATCTTAACGTGCCAATTAAAAACTCAGTTATTAGAGAGGATTTTAAAATTAAACAATCTCTAAAAACTATAGAGTTTTTGTTGAGAAATAATTGCCAGATAATTATTGTTAGTCATTTGGGTAGACCAAATGAAGGTGTTTTTAATAAAAAAGAATCTCTTAACCCCATAGCTAAACATTTATCAAATCTTTTATCTAGGAGAGTAGAGTTCTTAGGATTTGATAAGTATTCAAAGTTTAAGGATATTAGAGATAAGATTTCGATTTTGAGTAAAAAGGGTTCTAGAGTTTTTGTTTTGGATAATATTAGATTTTTTAAGGGTGAGGATAGAGATTGTTTAAAATTGGGTAAATCTTTGGCTAGTTTGGCCGACGCATATGTCAATGATGCCTTTGCTGTCTCTCATAGAGCTAACTCTTCAGTCTCAGCTGTTAGGAAGTATATTGATTCTTATTCTGGTTTATTACTTCAAAAAGAAATAGATAATTTAAATAAAGTTTTAAAACCCAAGAAGCCATTAGTTCTAATAATGGGAGGAGCGAAAGTTTCTAGCAAGGCTCCAATTATAAAAAATTTGTATAATAAAGCTTCATATATTTTATTAGGTGGAGCTTTGATAAATAATTTCTATTTGGCTAAGGGTTTTAATATAGGCGACTCTATTTTTGATTCAGAGTCTAAAGATTTAATTAAGGGACTTATAAGTTCAAAGAAAATAATATTACCGATTGATGTTGTGGTTTTATCAAAAAACTCTAAAGGTAAAGAAGTTAAGCTTGTAAGAAAACCTTCCGAGGTTCAAGATGGTGAGTCTATTTGTGACATAGGGCCAGATACAATAAACCTATTTTCTTCATATATTAAGAAGGGTAAAACTATAATTTGGAATGGCCCAATGGGTATGTTTGAGGATGATAGATTTAAAAATGGTACAATATCAGTAGCCAGTGAAGTCGCGATTTGTTCTAAGGGCGTAGTTTTTGGTTTAGTCGGTGGAGGCGAGACTGTAGAAGCTTTAAACTTATCAGGATTTAGTTCATATGTAGATTGGGTTTCCACTGGTGGTGGAGCTATGCTTGATTATCTTTCTGGTAAAAAAATGCCTGGCTTAGAATAATTAAATTCATTAAAAAATTAACAATTAATAATAAAAAAAAATTATGACAAAAATTAAAGAAGTTAAAGCTAGAGAAATATTAGATTCTCGCGGCAATCCAACTGTAGAAGTTAAAGTTTTTCTTGATAATGGTATTTCAGCTAAAGCTGGTGTTCCGTCAGGAGCATCAACTGGAATTCATGAAGCCTTTGAACTTAGAGATGGAGATAAAAAAAGATACGGAGGTAATGGTGTGTTAAAGGCGGTTAAAAATGTAAATACAATAATTAACAAAGCCCTAAAAGGTGAAGATGTTTTTTCTCAAGAAAAAATAGACAAAAAAATGATAAAGTTAGATGGAACTAAGAATAAAAAAAAGTTAGGAGCTAATGCCATTTTAGGTGTTTCTATGGCTGTTGCTAGGGCAGCTGCTGCTGCTAAGAATCAAGAGCTTTTTCAATATTTAGCTGAAACATATTCTTTTGATAATAGTTACAAGATACCAACTCCAGCGTTTAATATATTTAACGGAGGTAAGCATGCTGATACTAATCTTGACTTTCAAGAGTTTATGATTATCCCAAATGTTAATATTGAGACTTTTTCAGAGAAATTAAGAATGGGTTCTGAGATTTTTCATGAATTAGGAAGAGTTCTTAAAGAGCACAACCTAGATACTGACGTTGGAAATGAAGGTGGTTATGCTCCTAATATTAGCTCAACAGTTTCAGCTTTAGAATATATTATATCGGCTGCTGAAAGAATGTCTTATAAGCCGGGAGCTGATGTTTTTTTAGGTACTGATGTCGGTTCTTCTGAATTGTATAATGAAAAGGAGGGTAAATACGTTTTCTCATTAGATGATACAAAGTTAAGTTCACTTGATCTAATTACTTTATATCATGAATGGGCAAAAAAATATTATATGGTATCAATTGAGGATGGACTAGCAGAAGATGATTGGGATAATTGGGTTACTTTAACTAAAGAGCTAGGGGATAATGTAATGTTGATAGGTGATGACCTTTTTGCCACAAATGAAAACAGACTGAAGAAAGGCATTAAGAGTAAAGCTGCCAATGCAATTTTAATAAAACTTAATCAAGTTGGGACTGTTAGTGAGACAATGCAAACAATTAAGTTAGCTCAAAAGAATAACTACAAGTTAATGGTTTCGCATCGTAGTGGAGAGACAGTAGATGATTTTATAGCTGATTTAGCTGTAGCCGTTTCAGCTGAATACATTAAATCTGGATCTCTTTCAAGAGGCGAAAGATTAGCTAAGTATAATAGATTATTAGAAATAGAAGAGCTTTTAGCTTAATTTTTATGAATGATTTGGCAAGAAAAAAAATTGTATTATTAACTATAAACGGTTGGGGTATCTCTTCCGATTTAAAAAATAATGCTATAAGAAAGGCTAATATAGAGGACTTTAAGGACCTTGTTAGTAGTTATCCCTCTAGTTCTATTAACTTGCCTTTTGTTAAGCTTAGTGATAATTATAGGTCTATGGGCCTTGGCTCTAAAGAGTTGAAGTCTTTGAATAATAACTCTCTTTCTAGAATACTAGAATCTAATAATTTGAATCAAGTCAAAATTGCTGATAGTGAAAACTTTCCTCTGGTTTCAGTATTTTTTAACGGATCTGAAGATAGGCTTAATAATGAAGAGTGGTGTTTAATTGAGCAAAACGAAGGAATTTTTGATAGGTTTCTAAGCATAGACGAGAGAATAACTAAGAAAACTATTTCTTGTATAAAATCAAATCAATATGATTTTATCTTTTCTAATTTGTCTGAGATAGGTAAATCTGTTTTTGGGGGTAATTTTGACAATACTGTTTCTTCGGTCGAAAGGACATCTTCAAGTCTTAAAAAGATAGCCAAGACAACTTTAGATAGTGATTATGTTTTAATTGTTATAGGTGCTTATGGTTCTGCTGAAGACTCTTTTAATGTGAACACAAATATTTCCAACACGTCTAAAAACTCTAACCCAGTCCCCATTCTTATTATAAGTAATAATTATAGGGGTAAATCTATAGGCTTAGAGGAAGCTCCTAATAATGATTTAAGCTTAATATCTCCACAGGGTGACTTTACTGATATAGCTCCTACAATTTTAAATATAATGGGAATAGATATTCCAGAAACTATAACCGGAGAAAGTTTCGTATAGACTAAAATAATAAAAAAGAGAAAGCTTTATAAGTAGCTTTCTCTTTTTTATTGTTTTGATAATTCTTTTATATAAAGAAAAATTGATATATTAAGATAGATATAATAATACCAAGCAAGCTTCCAGCCACAACCTCTTTAAGTGTGTGTCCTATTTTGTCTTTCATTTTTGGATATTTCTCATTTAAGAACTGATCATCTTTTAAATCTTTAACCAAGACATTTATAACTCCACCTTGTTGCCCTAAATACATTCTTAGTTTTAATGCGTCATTTATTATTATAACAGCAAAGGCTAAACTAAGAGCAAATAAGCCAGACTGAGCTGTTTCAACTAACCCTATAATAGTAACCAAAGAGACAACAAAAGCACTGTGTCCAGATGGCATGCCGGCGTATGTAAAGGCGAAGAAATCCCTTATCTTCATTTTGTTTTTCTTGATCAGTACTATTTTTATAGCTTGAGCAGTAGCGGCAGCTATAAAAGGGGTTATTAATATTATATAGTTTTGCATACTTTTATACGTCTAAATTTGTAACATTTTTAGCATGGGTTTGAATAAACTTTTTTCTCTTACTAGCATCATCACCCATCAACATATCAAATATTATATCTGCAGCAGCAGCATCTTCTATACTAACTTGTTTTACTATTCTACTTTCTGGGTTCATTGTTGTTTCCCATAGTTGGTCAGGATTCATTTCACCTAAACCTTTATATCTTTGGATGAATAGTTTTCTAGCTTTTTTTTCTTTACTTTCTTCTTCGGCTTCTTCAGTTTCTTCTTCTACAATATCCTCTTCTTTTAAATCTCCTCCAAGCTCTTTAATTATTTCTAGCTTTTCATCTTCGGAATATGCATATTTATACATACTTCCTTTTTTTATTTGATAAAGTGGAGGTTGAGCAATATATATATTGCCATTTATTATTAATTGATTGAAATATCTAAAGAATAAAGTTAGAAGTAGAGTTCTAATGTGTGATCCGTCAACATCGGCATCAGTCATTATAATTATTCTGCTGTATCTTAATTTTTCTACGTCCAATTGGTCTCCAATATTTGTTCCTAGTGCTATGATTAAACTTTTAATTTCATTGTTTACTAGCATTTTGTCTAGTCTAGCTCTTTCTACATTTAAAATTTTACCTCTTAATGGTAAGATGGCTTGGAATCTTCTATCTCTTCCTTGTTTTGCACTTCCACCAGCAGAGTCTCCCTCTACAATGTATAATTCACATTCTTCAGCTTTATTACTAGAACAATCAGCTAATTTACCGGGCAGAGTCATTCCTTCTAAAGCTCCTTTTCTTAATATTGAAGCTCTAGCTGTTCTAGCTGCTAGCCTAGCTTGAGCTGATAGAAAACATTTTGATATTATATTTTCAGCTTCCTTTGGATTTTCTTCTAAGAAGGTTAAAAAGGTATCACCAAAAATTTGCTCAACATGATTTTTAACTTCAGCATTTCCTAGCTTTCCCTTTGTTTGTCCTTCAAATTGAGGGTTTTCTATTTTAACACTAATTATGGCAGTAAGACCCTCTCTAACATCTTCTCCCGTTAAGTTTTCGTCTTTATCTTTTAATATGTTTTTACTCCTAGCATAAGAATTTAATGTCCTTGTTAAAGCAGTTTTAAATCCGACTAAATGAGTTCCTCCATCAATATTATATATATTATTTGCAAATGGTAAGGTTGTTTCATTGAACTCATCGTTGTATTGAAGGGCTATTTCTACTTTTGTTGTTTCTGTTTCTTTTTCTGTATAAAAAACTGTTTCATGTTTTACATTTTTTTGACGATGAAGCGATTTAACGTAAGACTTGATGCCACCCTCGAAATAGAACTTGTATTTTTTCGCTTTATGACCTGGCCTTTTATCTATTATATTTATTTTAATACCCTTTGTTAGATAAGATTGTTGTCTTAATCTTTCGAGTATTCTTTCCCAGTTAAATTCAGTTTCGGAAAATATTGTTGCGTCTGGTTTAAAGGTTATTATTGTTCCGGTTTTTTTAGTAGTTCCTACTGCTTTAATATTCTTTTGTGGTTTTCCTATTTTATATTCTTGCTCCCAAACCTTACCTTCTCTATGTATTTCCGCTTTTAAATATTCACTTAAGGCGTTTACTACTGAAACTCCAACACCATGAAGACCTCCAGAAACCTTATAGCCTCCTCCACCGAACTTACCTCCAGCATGAAGCTTGGTTAAAACGGTTTCAAGAGCAGATAATCCAGTTACTTTATGTTTTTCAACTGGTATACCTCTTCCATCATCTTCAACACTAACCATTCCATTTTCCAGGAGGCTTACTGTTATCTCCGTGGCATGTCCAGCCATTGCTTCATCGATACTGTTATCAACAACTTCCCAGATTAAATGATGTAATCCAGTTGATGAAGTTGAGCCAATGTACATACCCGGTCTCTTTCTTACTGGGTCTAAACCCTCTAAAACTGTTATAGCATCAGCTCCATAGCTTGATTCAATTTTATCTTTACTTGCCATATTTATGTATAAAAATTAATAAATTTAATAATATAAAAAAACAAACAAAAAAGCGAAATTCGCTTATTTCTTAGTGTTTAATCTGTTTTTATTATAGCAAAGTATTTATTTGGAGTAAAGAGCGCCGAGAAATAAATTTCTTTGACTTTTAACTAATTTTTATATAAAATATTGGTATAAGTAAAAAAATATTAAAAAATATGTCTAAAATTTTAGTTACAGGAGGTGCTGGCTTTATAGGGTCTAGTTTGGTGGACAAATTAATAAATGATGGCGAGGATGTTGTTATTGTTGACAATCTATACAGTGGGAAGGAAAGCTACTTAAATCCAAAAGCTAAGTTCTACAATATTGATATATGTGACGAGAAGATTGAGGATATTTTTTCTGAAGAAAAATTTGATTATGTTTGCCATTTGGCGGCTCAAATTGATGTTAGGAAGTCAGTAGAGGACATGGAGTTTGATAACAAAGTGAATATATTGGGCTCTATTAATATTTTAGAAAATTGTAATAAGTTTGGTGTTAAAAAAATAGTTTTTGCCTCTTCTGGGGGTGCGGCCTATGGATTCCCCGAAGTAATCCCAACACCAGAAACATACCCTACTAATCCAATTTCTCCTTATGGTATAAACAAATTGTCTTTTGAAAAGTATTTAAATTATTTCTATAAAGTTTTTGGTCAAAAATATACAGCTCTTAGATTGGCCAATGTTTACGGACCCAAGCAGTACAAGGGTGGAGAAGCTGGAGTTGTGGCTATTTTTTCTAGTAATGCGGTTTTAGGAAAGAAAAGTTATGTTAATGGGGATGGCCTACAGACAAGAGACTATACATATGTTGATGATATAGTTTCAGCTTTTATCCTTGCTATTAAAAATGAATTTGTTGGAGTATTGAATATAGGTACGGGGGTAGAAAAAAATTTATTAGATATTATTTCTGCAATAGAATCTTCTTTTGATGGTAAAATGGACATAGAGCATCAAGAAGCTAAATTAGGAGAAGAAAGACGTAGTGCTTTGGATAATTCTTTAGCTAGAGATAATATTTTATGGGAACCAAAAATATCTTTAGAGGAGGGAATAAAGAGAACTATTGAATGGACTAAGGGTAGTTTAAATTAATTATTTATTATGCCTAAAAAAATTATAGCTGCTAACTGGAAAATGAATCTAGATTATGATCAATCTTTATCTTTGGCTACTAAAATAGCTGAAATTTTAAAGATTAAGAAATCTAAAAATGAGGTAATAATTTTTCCTGACTTTATTTCTTTGAGTCCTGTGTCTAGTGTTATTAAAGACAGTCAGGTTATTTTAGGTGCTCAAGATGTAGCACCTTTTTCTAATGGTGCTTATACTGGTGAGGTTGATATAAGAAATATAAAGCAAGTTTCTTGTAAATATGTTCTAGTTGGCCACAGTGAAAGAAGGTCTTATTTTTCTGATGATAATTTTATAGCCGATAAAGTAGCTAAAGTTTTAAATACAAAGGGAGTTTCTCTCATTCTTTGTGTTGGTGAAAAATTAGAAGAGAAAAAGAGAGGGGAGACCAAAAAAATTATTAAAAAGCAATTAAAAGATGCCTTTTCCAAGGTTTCAATTAAAGACCTTAATGGTGGAAAAATAATAATAGCTTATGAGCCGGTTTGGGCTATTGGAACTGGCTTGATAGCCCTTCCTAATGATGTTGAAAATATTCATAAAGAGATTAAAAAAATGCTTCCCTCGAATTTAGCCAAAGAACCTAAGGTTATTTATGGTGGTAGTGTTAATGCTGATAATTTCCTTGACTTTCAAGGCTTAAAAAATGTAGATGGTTTTTTAATTGGGGGCGCTAGCTTAAAGGCTGGCACCTTTTTAGATATAGCTTATAATTTTTAAATATATGTATAATACTTGGCCCTTAATTTTGATAATGGTTTGCCTAATGATAGTTATTTTTATAATTTTTAAAAAGTTCCCAGCTTTAGCTGTTTTGGATGTTGAAAATATTCCAGAGGAAAAGGAGCAGCAAATAAAAGAAAGGATTATTAAAAGTAGAATTAAGAGAAAATTTACAAACTTAGACAGATTATTTGGAAGCTTGAGCTCTTTTTTTGCTAGTGTATATAATAAGGTTTGGAGCAAGTTGGAAGATTTTAAAAAAAGACAAGAGAAAATTATAGACAAAGAATCAATGTCTGAGAATAGTGAAGGGGAGCAAATCAAAATATTATTTTCTCAAACTGAATCACTTGTTAAAGACTATAAACTAAACGAAGCAGAGCAGAAATTGATAGAAATTATAAGTATAGATGATAAAAATTTAAATGCCTTTTCTGAATTGGGGGAGCTTTATCATGAAGAGGGTAAACTACAAGAAGCTAAACAAACTCTTCTTTATGCTTTAAAATTGGCAGAAATTGAAAATATTAAAGTTGAACAATCAAAAATAAATTATAATTTAGCATTAATAGCTAAGGATTTTAATGATGTTGATGGCGCTATTTTGTATCTCTTAAAGGCTTTAGATATAGATTCTAATAATCCTCGTTATCTTGATTTAATGCTTGATTTATGTATAATTAAAAAAGATCATAGTTTAGCAGAGGAATATTTAGATAGAATTAAAGAGGTCAATCCAGAAAATCAGAACATAATTAAATGGGAAGAAGAAATAGGTAATTTGCCGAAATAGCTCAGTTGGTAGAGCGTTTCCATGGTAAGGAAAAGGTCACGGGTTCAAATCCCGTTTTCGGCTCAAGTAATCTAGTTTTTTAACATTTAAAAGAAGGAGGTAAAATGACTCTACCTAGAGACAACCTGAGAAGTAAAAAGAAGACTGAAACAAAAAGGAGACCTTCTAAAAAGAGAAAACATAGTCATCCAAAAGCTGTTTCCTGGCATCATATTTTGCCAAGGAGTAGAGGAGGGACAGATGATGAGTCTAATAAGGCAAAAATAATCTTATTACATCATCGCAACTTCCATGGACTATTTCAGAACATGACCCCGCATGAGGTTTTAGCTTTTATTGAAGTATTCTTTTTTCAGAAAGAGAAGTTTATTAATGATTATTATTTTAACAGAGAATCTATTTATAAAGGTCCAGAGAACTTTATAAAAAAAGATTCTAGGTTGAATAGTTATCATTATCTAAAGTTTTGCTCCTTGTTCCAAGGAATGAATCCTTTTGAGATTTTATCTTATTTGGAGAAATATTTTTGGAATAAACAAGAATTTTGGGTTAATGACTATAGAGAGAATAGAGATTATTATCTTGATATGATCGAATCTCTTTAGAGTTTTAACCACAAAGAGGCTGTTTTTTTAAGCAGTCTTTTTTTTGTGTTGACATTTTTATAAAAATATGATACAATTATGACGTATTTAGTAGGTTCTTTGAAAAACAGATTTAATAATTATTACTCAAAAGTCTTTTGTTTAAGAAGATTTTTGAGTAATAATTGTGTAAATCTTAAAAAAAAGAAAAAAGATGGAAAATGTAAAACTTGTTGGCCCATGGGGTCTGTTTGCATCAGTGGTCGCTGGTGTTTGTTTGGTGCTGTTGCTTTTGTTAACAACATTCGTGCCGTTTATTCCGGCTTTTATAGTGACCATATTGATTTTTTTATTAATCATGTGGAAAACTATTTTAAGGGGTTGGTATTTTGTTAGAGATTGCGGTATTGGCGATCTTAAGGGTAATAGACTAGTGTCTATCCCTAAAAATTATGCATTAATCCTTAACTATAACGGGGTTTATGTAGGTGAGCCTTTGCTCGATGGACAATATGTTATATTTCCCTTATTTGGGTTTTATAAGGTAGAGTCTATCATTCATGCAGCAAGCAATCAGGTCTCTGTTTTTGGTAAAAATGGAGATGATAAAGTTGATTTTGCTGGTGGTGCTACCGCTAAAGTTGATGCAGTTATTAATTTTAGAATTTGTCAAACTGATTTAAATAGCAATATTGAAAAATATGCTTTTGAAAGAGAGGCTGATAAAATGATAAAATCTAAAATTACATCTTTGCTTCGGGCTCATTTAGGTGCTGTAACTATTGGAGAAGCTCAGAAAGGGGAAGTCTCTATTGAAGAGCTTAAGGGGGTTCATGACGCGGAAGGATTATTTGATGAAATTATCTCAAAATATGGTATTGAAATAACCTCTGTTAATATAGAGGATATTGAACTGCCAAAAGAGGTAATTGACGCAAATATGGAGAAAGTTAGAGCCGAAGCTTCATTTAGAGCATCAGAAAGTAAGGCTAAAGAAATGACAACCTTAGCTCAAGCTAGGGCAGATTCTGTTAAGATAGAGTCTGGCGCTTTAGCTAGTCAGGTTAAGTTATTATTAAAGGCTGGTGGAGATGAGTTGAAACCAGATATGGTGTTGGCTTATTTAGCTGAAACTGAAAAATGGAAATCTATGAAAGCTTCTGATAAAGCTTTTATTATTGATCAAGGCAAATCAGTTGCTGGCATGTTGTCAGCGCTTAAATCTATTGGAGCGTAATGGAAGAAGAATCATTAGGAAGAGGTGCTAAAACTGAAGCAGTTAAATCACCTAAATGGTATCAATTTTTATGGTATCAATTTTTTGCTGGTATTTTTTCCGGTAAATCATCTTTGAGAAACCTTTTTTTAGCGATAATGATTGGTTGTTTGCCTTTTATTGTCACTTGGTGGATTGTAGGACTTTTTTTCTATTTTGATTCTCCCGGTTTTGTCGGAGTTGAAACTTGGAATTATTTTATTAGACTTTTCGTATCACTTTTTATTACTGTTATGTTTTTAAAGATAGCAGATAGAGTGACTGAGAAAAAAAACAAATTTACCGAAGGTGTTCCTAGTGCTTTGTTGTTAACCATTGCTATCTTTATTTTCTGGTTTTTTGGCAGTGAAAATTCGCCAAGATTAAAAGACGATAATAGAGGAGAGGTTGCAA
>Ga0265293_10007937_pt1 | contig 16056 bp, 35 predicted proteins | sample Munlanlewell138R_FD_192505 | JGI IMG/M metagenome (GOLD analysis project Ga0265293, IMG submission 192505) | Leachate microbial communities from a municipal landfill in Southern Ontario, Canada - Leachate well 138R | ecosystem: Engineered > Solid waste > Landfill > Unclassified | place: Canada...
CGCGGCGGGCGCCGGGCGCGGCTTCCCGATCGGTGCGCTCACCTTCGGCAACCGTGCCGCCGGGTTCTCCGCCATCCGGTCTGTGTGGTGCGCCCACGAGTAGAACGACCGCAACGTCGTCCGGTACGACCGCACCGTGTTGCTGCTGAGCTCGAGCGATGCGAGGTACCGGATGAGGGTGTCTTCGGTGTGCGCGTACGGGTCGATGCTTGTGCGCGTGGCGAATCGCCGAAGGTGGTAGGACCGCAGCTTCGCGGTGGAGTCAGGCGCCTTAGCCGCTCTCAACCAGTCCAGGTAGTCCCCCAACGGAATCCGCCACGCTTCCGGTGTCGGTATGGCGTGCTTCATGCGCCTTGACCGTAGCCGAGGCGCGACACACGCGCTCATGCTTCACGGTGGCGAGGGTGGCGGGATTCGGCCGGGAGGTACCAGACATTGCACGGTTCGCAGTACACGCGACCTTCGGCGGTCAGGTCCACGTCGGTGTGCAACTTGCCGCGCGCCGACTGCAGCGCGGCGATGGCTTTGTCGATCTGCTGCACGGCCCGCGTCGGCGCGTAGCCGATGCCGTCCTCCACACCGTGGTAGCGGGCGAGCTCGACAGCATCGAGGGCGTTGACCAGGTCACGGTAGATAGTCCCCGCGAAGGTGTCAGTATCCGTCGTGCTCATCGGACTCTCCCGGCGGGTCCCGTGTGCCCGGACCGGTTTCCGGGGCGACGCTTGGCGGGGGAGGGTCGAAACCTATAATCAGTGGGTTCCGAGTTCGAATCTCGGGGGGCGCACAGCTTCTCTTTCAGCTCATCGATGCGGTCCGCCAGGAACGGTGGCACCGCATCGTCGTAGATACCCCACGTCGCTGGCGTCTCTCCGATAGCGGTCAACAGCAACCATGCTCGCCACCGCCACTTCTCGTCGAGTTGCGCTTCGCTCTTGGCCAGCTGGAGCTTCGCGAATGTCGTTCGCGTGCCAATACTGGATCCAACCGTCTGTTGGATCCGCTTTACAGCGGGGTTGAGCCCGCCTGGCGTCTCAAAGAGGGCGAGCACGAGGCTTTGCCCCCATGTGGTTGTCGTGACTCGCATGATGGTCCCCCTTGTCTTCGCAAGATTCGCGATGTGTCAGAAATGGTACGCGTGTCTTGCTTGACCTGTCAATAGTCGCGTGCAAGTGTTGACACATGCAAGAAATGACAGCGGCAAACACGGCGCTACGAGAAGCGCGCGAAGCCAAGGGGCTGACCCGCGAACGGCTGGCGTGGGAGGCGAAAACGTCCACCAGCACTGTCGCGCGAATGGAGCTTCGCGGGCATCTACCGAGCGCGATGACCGTCGCCCGAATCGCGCGGGTGCTTGACGTCCCCATGGAGCAGATTCTCGGCGAGGTGGCGGCATGACCGGCCTCACGGAAGACGATGTTCGTCGGATCATCCGTGAAGAACTCGCCGAGTCACCCTTCCAAGCGTTCCTCAACGGCATCCTCGCTGACTACGCGGAGCACGGAGGTAGCAAGAACGACCTGCTACGCACCATAACTCATGCCACTTTGGCGCTCGATCCCGAACTCGGCGAACATCGCCGAAAGGTCACCCTGATCGTCGGTGACGACAGGTTCACCGGCCACGTGAAGGTGGGCTCGGGTGTGCTCCCCGACGAGGAACGACCACGTGCCGGGGTTGTCTCCACCCATCCTGAAGGTGACGCTGCGAGTCTTACCATCACGAGCGATGCGCGCGATCAGTCGGTACAGGTCGGTGGCGAAGTCGTCGTTGAGTTCGCTGAGTTCGGTGCCGTCGATGGTGATGATGGCCATGGTTCTCCTTCGGTCGATGCGTCCGGGCCGGAATCCCGTGACGCTTCTTCTCCGACTGTAGGAGCCGCGTCCGGCGTGCACTCTTCGGGCGCGCCGGACGCACCCTCCGGGGGTGCAGGGGATGAGACTGACGCGCGCGCGTCAGTCGTCGGTTGCGGTTTCGTCGAACTGCTCAAACGTGATCGGTGCTCCGACTGTCCACAGCCCAATCTTGGTCACGTCGCCGACGGTCGTGCCGAACTCGGCAACGTCACTGTTCTGTGCAGCCCGGCGAAGAGAACTCAGGAGCTGGTCCTTCGTCTCGTCGTTGACGGCGCCCATGTCACGTCCGCCGAAGAAGATACGCCAAGCCATGAAGATTCCTCTCGTTCGGGTTCAGGCGCTGCAACGCCTGATGTCGCACCGAGCGTAGAGGACGGGGCCGACACGGGGGTTTCCTCACACCTTGGGCGTGTCGGCCCCACGTTCGGCGCGCCGGACACCAACGGGGGTGCGGCATGAGCGCCGACGTATTGCGGGTTGACGCGATCCGGGTTGAGGACCGTGCCCGTCGCGACTACGTGAACATCGACACGCTCGCCGCTTCCATTGCCTCCCTTGGGCTGATCCATCCGTTGCTTGTCACGCCGGATCACCGGCTGATCGCAGGTGGTCGTCGGCTGGAGGCGGTCAAGGCGCTCGGGTGGGACATGGTTCCGGTCACGGTCGCATCGAATCTCACTGAGGCGTCGGATCTGTTGCAGGCGGAGTCGGATGAGAACGCGGAGCGGGAGCCTCTGAAGCCGTCTGAAGCCGCGAATCTCGCCGCGAAGATCGAGGCGGTCTTGAAGCCCCTTGCGGCTGAGCGGGTCGGGGGTCGTCCGTCGAAAACTGCGGCCAACTTTGCCGGGGTTTCGGAGCCGCGCCCGCGTGATGTAGCGGCGAAGGCGGCTGGTACGTCACGTGAATCAATCCGTAAGGTTCGGCACGTCCAAGAGGTCATCGAGTCTGAAACGACCCCTGAACCCGTCCGCGAGATCGCTAAAGCCGCTCTGAACGAGATCGACGCCACCGGCAAAGTCGACGCCGGTCACAAGCGTGTGCGTGAAGCACTCACGGCTGCGGAGGCCGCGGCAGAGTTCCCCGACCTCGCGTACTACATCGAGAAGGGGGAGCCCACGACGGCGGTTCGGCTCGCACAGTCGTTGCGCGGGTATGAGGAACCAGAGCTTTCCATGAGGCTCAACAACCTTCGTCTGTCCATCGCCGCGGAGAAGCGCCGCACCAAGGCCCCTGCTGAGCCTTCCGGCCCCGACTACACGGCCCTCGCAGACCGTGTGTTCCTCGCGGTCAATGACGCGATGCAGACCGTCGAGAAGTCCGGTGGTGACCGCACGATTCGCGAGGCCGTCATGACATCTTCGCCCGAGATGGTCGCGCTGTGGCGGTCGTCGTTCGCTCGGGCATCCGAAACGTTGGCTGCGCTTGCTGACGCAGCCAAGCCGACCCTGAGGAGGGTGCAGTGATCCAGTCAGAACGCGAAGAGGCGATCAGTCTCGCTCGTCGTGTCTTTGAAGAGGAGTACGGGGCTCGGGCGTCCTACGGCGAAGTCATCGAGACGGTGGTGGAGCGCGTGGCGAATCAGAAGCACCTCAACGACTACTTCGTGCGAAGCGGTCTGCGTGGGGCGGTCTCTGAGATGTTCGCGCAACGGACCGCAGAAGGGTTGCCGTTCGCGCCCGTCGCAAACAAGCGTGGCGAGCACGTCGCTGTCCCGTTGATGTCTTTCGACGAGTACGAGTTTGTGGTGCGCCGTTACGTCGCTGAGGGCGACGCCCAGTATGCGCAGGCGCGGAAGCTCGCGCGGAAGGCTCGCGAGACGTTCGGTAAGTCGATTGTCGTCAATGGCATCGACTTTGCATCGGCTGGTGCGGCATGACTCGGGCGCTGATCGGCTGGATGATGTTCGCCGCCGGCATCCTGTTCATGGCGTTCGACGTCGTACAGCTGAACATCACCGGCCGGTTCATCGTAGGCATGTTCCTGCTGCTTGCCTGGCTCGGCCTCATCGGCGGGTTCCGCCCCGAGTTCTGGCACCGGTCATGAGCCGCATCAAGGTCCGCGCGCCCCGCCTGTCACCGTTGCGGCCCGTCCCCGTCGGCCGTGCACTCACCCAGCGTCCCACCGTGCGGCTCGTGCTCGTCAAGCCATCGTTCCCGTGGGCATCCATCGGGGTCGGCGCGATCGGACTCGTCACGGCGGCCATGCTCGCCTACGGCTTCACGGTGATCGCATGAACCTCGACCCCGCCCCGATGTTCAACGACATCATCGGGCACCACCCGTGGTACTTCCCCGCCTGCACCCGGTACACGTGCCACTTCCAGCCCCGCCCCGAGTTCTCCCAGGACGTCGCCGACTACACCGGGATCGTGTCGTGACGAGCCGATCCCGCATGTCCGCGAAGAAGGCCGGCGCATCATTCGAGCGATTCATTGCCGACCACCTGGCAGCCGAAGTCGACGACCGCATCGACCGCCGAGTCAAGACCGGCAACGCCGATAAGGGCGACCTCGGCGGCGTCCGCACTCCTACTGGCGCACGCGTCGTCGCCGAACTCAAGGACTACGGCGGCAGGTACAACGTCGGCGCCTGGCTCAAAGAAGCCGAGCAAGAACGCGTCAACGACAACGCCGATGTCGCCCTCGTCATAGCGAAACGTCGCGGCACACGGGACCCCAATGAGCAGGTCGTCTTCATGACTGTTCGCGACCTCATCCACCTTCTGAAAGGAACCCAGCAATGAGCGCCGAACACGCACCCATCATCCCGATCAACGACGACAGCTTCGAGCAGCTCGTCGCTCGACGAGTCACGCTCAGGGAAGACCTCGAGTACATCCAGTCACAACTGGATCAGATCGACGAAGAGATCCGTGCGCGTGGAATCGGGAACCACCCGGCGGGGGAGTGGACTGTCAGCGTCTCCCCGAACCGTCGCTTGGACCCGAAGCGCATTGAAGCGTCATATCCGGTCGCGCAGCACCCGGAACTGTACAAGCCCGCGGTGGACACTGCCGCCGTAAAGCGCCACATAGCGGCGATCGACCTTGAGGACTTCTACACCGAGTACCAGCCGCGGGTGGTCGTCAAATGATCGCGGCAGATCGGCGATTGAGGTCGGTGACCGGTTCGAGGATCTCGACCGGCGCAACAAGGGCCGCATCGTTGAAGTGCGCGAAGTGCATTGGGACCGCCCCCGACCGCAACGTCAAAGTCCAGGTCGAGGTACACCCCAACAACCCGACCGCCGTCGGCCGCCACTCCTGGCTGTCTGCCGACACGATCGCAACCCGCTACCACCGGATCTCGCGATGAGCGCCCCTGGCTTGTGGGGCACCGTCACATACGGCGACGGCGCCCGTGTGCCGCTGCGCCGGGAACGATGCCGCACCAAGCCGAACAACACCGCCGGCACCCACGCATGCCGGCAACACGAAACCCACGAAGGTATGCACCGGTGCATCTGCGGACTCCGGTGGAACGAGCACGGGCAGGTACAAAAATGACCACGCAGCATGCGGCGCTCTCCACCATCAAGCACGCGGTGAGCAACCAGCCCCGGTCGCTGCAGAAACGTATCGGCCCCTCCGAGCTCGGCACCGAATGCACCCACTGTCTCGCCGCGAAGCTCGCCGGATGGGAACAGCACAGGGAAGCTGACTGGTTGCCGTTCATCGGCACCAGTGTGCACAGTGAACTCGCCGGAATCTTCCAGCGCGTCGGTGACCGTTGGCTCGTCGAGACAGACGTGATGGTCGGATGGGTCGGTGACGCCGAAGTATGGGGATCCTCCGACCTATTCGACACCGAGACCGGAACAGTCATCGACTGGAAAGTCGTCGGACCAACGACACTCACCGCAGCGAAACGCGGCCCCTCGCCCGTCTATTACCGGCAAGCGAACCTGTACGGGCTCGGGTTCCGTAACGCCGGCCATCACGTCACGAATGTCGCGATCTGCTACCTGCCGCGCCAAGCGGCCACCCTGAGCGCCGCCGTCTGGTGGGAAGCACCGTTCGACCCCGCCGCAGCGAACCTCACCCTTGAACGAGCGAACCAGCTCGTCAGCCACATCGACACACTCCGCGCCATCGACCCGTCAGCGGTCGACGTGTGGATCAGCGGCCTTGACCGTGCCGCCGGCTGCTACGACTGCGCCCGATACACACAAGACCCGCCACAAGCCCCAAGCTCCCTACCCGGCCTCGTCGCGTAGGGGAACCCAGGAAACAAGAGAGCAAGGAAGAGAGAACCAAATGTCCGAAATGATTCCTGACGCCAACAGCATCCTTATGTCCGGGGGAGGTAAGTTCGCGTCCTTCAAGATCCCGAACGACAACGTCACGGGCACGATCGTCGACGTGGGAACGCCGTACCACGTGCGCGAGTGGAACCAGGTCACGCAGCGCTCCGACGGCCCGCCGCGCTACACGAAGGCGGGGAAACCGGTCTACGCGTTCCACGTCACCCTCACCACCGATGAACGCCGCGCCGACGACCCGGAGGATGACGGCACACGAGTCGTCGATGTGAACTCGTGGCGCATGCAAGACGCGATCCGCAACGCCGTCCGTGAGTCCGGGGCTACTGGGCTTGAGGTCGGTGCGCGACTGACACTCACCTACACCGGCGACGAGGTTCCGGGCGACTACCGCTCGGGGAAGAAGTTCACGGCGTCGTATGTGCGTCCGGCGAACGTAGCGCTCATGGCTGACGGTGGACAGCCGGCCACACCGCAGCAGGATCCGCCGGTGCCAACTCCACAGCCGGCACCCGCAGCGGCTCAGTCGGAGGACACCCCGGCGGAGAAGGCGCAGAAACTGATCGCGCTCGGCATGAACAACGAGCAGATTCAGCAGGTTACCGGCCTTGACGTGTCGCTGATCGCCGCGATCCGGGGCAGCGCCCCCGCCCCCGCAGCCACCCCGTTCTGAACCCCGCCCGCCTCCAGCCGGGTTCAGGACAACAGCCCTCGCCGCGACAGCGCGCGGTCCCATCGAGAAGGACCGAGGGCACCACAAACGAGGAAAGGAGAACCCCATGAAGCAGGACACTCTAGAACGATTCGTCTCCTACGTCGATGTCTGCGAATCCGGGTGTTGGGAGTGGACGCGAGCTCTCGACCGAAAGGGATACGGGCAGTTCTACCTCGGTAGCGCCATGACGGGTGCGCACCGTGCGAGTTGGCAACTGCTCGTCGGACCAATCCCGGTTGGACTTCAGATCGACCATCTGTGCCGCAACCGGCGCTGCGTCAACCCCGACCACCTTGAGCCCGTGACCGTGGCCGAGAACGTCTCGCGCAGTCATGCCGCTACCGGTCGCGGGAGAGCAGCAGCGCACTGCGTCCACGGCCACGAGTTCACGCAAGACAACGTGTTCCTCAAGACCGACCGCTCTGGTCGCACGAGGCGCGCCTGTCGCGAATGCAACCGGCTCTACCTCGCCCGACGACGTGCCCAGAAGACGGTCGCAGCGTGACCGAGTCCCTACCCGGCGGCCCGAAGACGCTGACCCACAAGCAACTCGACACGACCGTGCGTTCACTGCACGCAGTCGGCGGCCTCTACCAGCTCGTCGCCCTGTACGTCGAGAAAGACAATCGCCCCCACTGCACCGAGGAGCCCACATGCGCATCTTGACCGTTCGGCAACCGTGGGCGTGGGCGATCATCCACGGCGGGAAGGACGTGGAGAACCGGTCGCGGAACATCGCCGGGTCCTACCGTGGGCCGGTCGCGATCCACGTCGCGACGAAGTACGCCGAGGGGACGTCGGGGAGGCTCTCATTCAGGTGGCCGAGCGCTGGCATGACCAGCCAGGGGCAGACTGCAACCGGCATCCGTGGGAGGCGAACGTCGGCCGCATCATCGGCGTGGTCGACCTCGTCGACGTGCACGGACCTTGCGACGGGATGCGCTCCGCTAGTCGCGGTCATAACCAGGCGGGCACGCTCTTCTGGGGAACTTGGGAGTCTTGCGGGCAGTGGGCGCAGCAAGGCGCACATCACCTGGTGCTCGCCAACCCTCGCCCGCTGGCTGAGCCGATCCCGTACAGGGGTGCGCTCGGGCTCCGGACGCTCGACGACGCGACCGCTGCGCGCGTGCTGGAGGCGGGCGCGTGACCATGTCGAACCCGAACCCGACACCCGACCAGTCACGCCCCTACGGTGACCACGCCCGCGCCTACCTCGACGCCGGCTGGCGCGGACCCCTCCCACTCCCACCACACGCCAAACAGCCCGTCCCCACCGGGTTCACCGGCAGGGCGGGAGAGTGGCCAGGCGGCCCCGACATCTGGACATGGATGGAGGACTACGCCACCGGAAACATCGCCCTACGCCTCCCCGAAAACGTCATCGGCATCGACATCGACGCCTACCCCGGGAAACCAGGCGCACTCACCCTCGCCAACACCGAACACCACTGGGGGAAACTCCCCCCCACCTGGCGCACAACCAGCCGCGACGACGGCGTCAGCGGCATCCGCCTCTACACCATCCCCGAAGGGCTCGACTGGCCGTCCGAGGTGGGACCCGGAATCGAGATCGTCCGCTACGCGCACCGGTACGCGATCGTCTGGCCCTCCATCCACCCCGAAACCAGGAACACCTACCGATGGGTCAACCCCGACGGGCACATCGCCGTCGCCACCATCCCCACAATCGACGACCTCGCAGCCCTCCCCGAACGGTACATCCAAGAGCTCACCGGCGGCCGAGCAGACACCCGGCAAGCACGGACACCCCTCACCACCAGCGCAGCCCGAGCCGCCCTCGACCTCTTCAACCCCGGCAACCCGTGCCGCGACGTCGAGCGCGCCCTCACCCGCCGCACCACCGACCTACAAACAGGCAACGGCGCCCGCCACGACACCATGCTGTACGGCACCGAACGCCTCGTCCGCCTCGGCATCGAAGGGCACACAGGCATCGTCCCAGCCCTCACCCGCCTCCGCGAAACATTCCTCACAGCCGTGACAGGCGAACGACCCCCCGGTGAAGCCGAAGCCGAATGGGACAGGTCCCTGCAAGGCGCGCTAGCGAACGTGCACACCGTCGACGACGTCGACCCATGCGTCGACCCCTTCCACGGACTCATCAACCAGCAACCCACCCCCGCAGACATCGAACCACGGGCCACGGCGGATCCCCTTCCGACTCCACCCCCCGGGGACGAAACCACACCAGCCGCAACCGACACCCTCCGAGAGCAGCTCGTCGCCCAAGAACTCGAGCGGCTACGCGCACGCCGAGACGCGCAACGCATCCTCGCCGACGAAGAAGCAGCCGTCCACCGAACCCTCGAGTTCCGCACCATCAGTGACATCCGCAACCGACCCCGACCCCAATGGATCGTCGACGGACTCATCCAAGGCGCCGGCGTCGTCCTCATCGCCGGAGAACCCGGAATCGGGAAATCATTCATCTGCCTCGACATCGCCGCCCGCGTCGCCACCGGCACCAAATTCTTCGGCCGCGACGTCAGGGCCGGACGAGTCGCCTACGTATACGCAGAAGGCGGCGAATACCTCCCCGAACGGTGGGCGGCATGGGAACAACACAACACCACCCAGATTCCCGAAGACCGGCTCCTCATTGTCGAAGAAGGCTTCAACCTCTCCGACCCAGCGAGCGTCACCGCAATGAGCGACCAAGTCAAACAACGCACCCTCGACCTACTCATCATCGACACACTCTCGCAACTGTCATCCGTTGAAAACGAGAACGACGCCGCGCAGCTCGCGCACGTCCTCAACGCCGCACGCAGTATCCGCGCCGCACACCCCGGCATGACCGTCCTCATCGTCCACCACGTCAACAAGGGCGAGAAAACACGTATCCGCGGATCCTCCGCCATCAAAGCCAACGCCGACGCCGTCATCGTCGCCACCCAAGACAAAGGCGGCGAAGGACACTTCCTGCTCTCCACCCTCCCCAAGCACGACGGGAAACAGAAGAACGCGCGCGCCGAAGCGATCCGAGGGTTCTACCTCGAACCCGTCGGAATCTCCGCCGCCCTCGAACGCGACACCCCCGACGGTGCCGAAACCGTTGCAATCGAAACCGTCCTCGCCGACGGGGAATGGCACTCACCCCGCGAGTTCTACGACGCGATCGGCGACGACACAGAAGCCATGCAACGCAAGGTACTCCGCCGCCTCAACCTCCTCATGGACCACGAACGCGTCATCAAACAAGGCAACGGACGAGCCACACAGTACCGATCAACCGAAAACGATCCCGACACCGAATCCCGACACAAAACCGGGGGTGAGTGACATGCGCCAATCACACAAACCCGCAGAAAATCAAGGGAAAACAGGAATCCCGACACTGTCGGGATTCAAATCCCGACAACCATCGGACAAACGTAGTAGTCCGTATGGCGTCGGGCAACGACGCCGTCAGGAAAACAAGAACCGCTGCCCCAGCTGCAACGCACACGTCATCAACTACGAATACGACGACAACGTCGGCTGCTACTTCCCCCACACCTGCGTCGACCCCACCCCCCTGACCCGCGACCTCATCGCGGCATGCAGAGTGACCGGCCGCGGACTCTTCACCCACCACCGGGACCGCGCCGGCCGCCGCCACCTATCTCGCATTTGGGCACACCAACCCCTCCCCGCCGGCGACATCACCGTGCTCCCCGAGCACGAATGCGGCGCCCGCATCCCCACCACGCTCCCACCACTCCGAACCAACACCATCCCCGAGCAGTGCCCCTTCTGAGAGAGGAAACGATCATGGCAACCACCATCACCCGACGCACCGAGCAAGCGGTCGCGACCGTCGAAGCCGACGACTGCGGCAACGTCGCGCTCACGATCCACCCGACTGGTTTCATCAGCGTCGGAAGCAGCAGCGTCACGCTGACCCCGGACGAAGCGGAACAGCTCGCCACCGCCCTCCACACCACCGCAGCTGAGGCAGCCGCCTACCGTGACGAAATGGCAGCGGCATGAAAGGGCCACGCCTCGCCGACCCGATCCGGCTCGCCGACCACGACCCCACCGGCCCCCGCCCCCACACCACCACATGGACCGTCGGCGACGTCGTCCAAGTCGGCCGCGTCCGGTGGATCATCCGCATCCTCACCGACCACAAAGTCGAACTCGAAGCAGCAAACGTGCCCGCCGGGATCTGGTGGCGCACCACCCTCGACCACCTCCCCGACAAGGCCGCATGATGTGCCAGCTTGACCACCAGCACAAGCACGGCGAGACGGGAACCTGCTACGTGCACGGGAAATGCCGGTGCGAACCCTGCCGGCAAGAAAACGCACGCCGAGAACGGTGGCGGACCCGCCAGAAAGCGTACGGCCGATACGACAACGGCCTCGTCGACGCCGACCCCGTCCGCGAGCACGTCCGCATGCTGCAAGCCGAAGGGCTCGGGTACATCCGCATCGCACGATTCGCCGGGGTCCAGCCTCGCGCGATCGCCGCGCTGCTGTACGGCCGCCAGGAGTCCGGCCCACGCAAGGGCGAAACCGTCAAGCGGATGAAGCGGGAGTCAGCCGAGAAGATCCTCGCCATCGAACCGTCGCTCGAGCTGCTCGGCGAACGCACCCCAGTCAAGTCGGGCCCCTACGTCCGTCGACTCAAAGCGCTCGTCGCTCTCGGCTGGTCACAGTCGAAGATCGCCCGCGAGCTCGGCATAGAGCGATCGAACTTCCGCTACATCTCCGAATACGACCAGGCCGGATCACACCGACATCGGGTGACCATCGGCGCCGGCACCGCGCGCGCCATCGTCGAACTCTACGACCGCTGGTCCAACACGGCACCGCCCGAGGACACCCCGGCTGACCGGGTCGCCGCGTCCCGCGCCCGCCGGCACGCGCGTGAACGCGGCTGGCCGATGCCGATGGATTGGGAAGCCATCGACAACAACTTCGACCGCCTCGTCCCCGTCAGGAGGTCCGCAGCATGAACATGCTCGAGCTCACCCCCATCGACACCCTCACCGCCACCGAAAAAGCCCACCGCGAATGGGTCCACGCCTTCGAATGGCATCTGTCGCTCGTCCCGCAGCTGCTCGACGTCATCATCATGGAAACACTGCCGCACATCCGCGCCACCCAACTCGACAAACCCCGCATCACCGGCGGCGGACACATCGACAACATGACCATCCTCGACCACCTCGACACCACCCCCGACCGGCGCGTCGTCTCCCGCGACAACACCGCCGCCGCCGACGCCCAAACCCTCTGGACCTGGATCACCGGCTACACGTCCGCGGTCACAGCGTGGATCAACCACACCATCCCCGTCCCATACGCCCCAATCCTCCCACCCGCCACCGAGCCACGCGTCGACCGTGACCCACTCCTGGCCCGCTCCCTCGCGCTCACCACGATCGGGTGGCTCATCGACCACGCCCACCTCATCGAACCGATCCGCGAGCTGGATGAGCACCGTGACGCCATGTTCACCCTCATCCGACACCTGCGCGGCAAATACGGCGTCCACAACCATCCCCGCCGGCCACGCCCACGCCGCTGCCTCACCTGCGGGAACCGCACCGTCATCCTCGACTGGGCCACCGCCAACAACGGATCACCCAAACCAGTACGAGTCGCGAAATGCCGCACCTGCGGCGAAACCAACCACGGAGCAACAACATGACCACGAACCAACAGAACCGGAGTGAAGCATGATCGACAACCGCATTGAGGCGCTCGCCTACGTCGACAAATCAATCGACAATGTGGCTGACATGCCGCCGGAGATGATCTGGGAGAACCGCGAGGTTATCCAGATGCTCGAAGACATCCGCTCGCTGCTGGTCACCGGCCAGGTCATGCCTGCGGAGTTCATGCCCCACGGACCAACAGGACAGGAGCACGACATGAGCCTGACATTCGATGAGCAGATTGAGGCCGTGGACAGGGCGGACTGGCGTTCGTCCTACGCCAAGGAAGCGTATCCGGGGATCACGAGCGTCATCCCCGACTCGCGATGGCTTCGCGCGCTGCACGCCGAGGGCTTCGAAATCGTGCGCAGCCCCGAATCGACCGAACGGGAGTCGTGATGCTGCGCCCAACATGTGAGCTCTGCGACTGGAAAGGCAACCCAACATACGACCTCGCGGAAGCGAAGGCCTCGTGTAGTGACCACCAGATCACGGAGCACTTCGAACTCGTCCCGACGGACGGAGAGTCATCATGAGGAAGCCGGTCCATGTCATCTACACGCCACCCAAACAGCGAGGCCGCGAACCACGCCCACCAGCCTGGTGGCGGACCTTCTGGCGACCAACAGGGACGATCGTCGAATACCTCGGCGTCATGTGGGAACTGACCGTCGTCGGCGCGGGCGACCAAGTATGGCGGCAGTGGGTACGCGTGGAGCGATACCGACCGTTCGAGGCGCACGCCGAATCGCAGGAGTCGAGTTGATCGACGACGACGAACCACCCCGATGGCTCAGCTACCGCGAAGCCGCCCGCCGCGTCCACCGCCGCCCCCGCACCATCCGATACTGGCGACAACGAGGCATGACCATGAGCTGGGAAATCCGCGACGGCCAACGCACCCGAGTCGTCCGCGAAGACATCCTCCTCGCCTGGTGGCGCGACCGAATGAAAAACAACCCCATCTGGCAGCAGAAGCTCCGCGCCACACGACACGCCGAACAATCCAGTTGACACCACCCCGTTTGCCGCCCCTACATTCAGAGTTGACGAAGAGTCCCCGGAAGCCACCAAGCCCCGGGGACTCACCCATACCCGGGCAACAGTCGGGGCCGGGAGTCCGAGCAGCGCACCCCAAACGACGGACACGCGCACGACCCGCTCCTCCCGGCCCCCACACCCCCCAAATAACATGCCCTCCGAACGTGCCCTCCCCACACCGACCAGGGCACAAAAAGGGCACATCAGGGCACATAGAGGGCACAATAAAAAACGCCCACCTGCCCTGAAAAAACCGCAGAAACACGCGGAAAAACACCCACAGGGCACATTAGGGCATGTAATCCCCAGTTAGCACAGCTCTTTGATTACTACTAAGTAGACAGAGTTATACGCGCGCAGGGGACCATCAACACAAACAACATGCCCTGCCCTGCCCTCTCCCATCGGGAGGCAGCCATGCTCGGCACCACCTACACCCGCACCCTCGACGGCGCCCTCGACCAAATATCCCTGCTCCTCACCGAACGCGACAACGCCCTCGACGAGATCACCCGGTTCCTGCTCGACCATCCAGAGTATGACGACAACGAGCACCTCACTCTCGCGAGAATCGCGTTGCTATGACGAAGCCGTCCGGGTTCGACGCTGTCGCTCACCGCACCATCCACCGCGAACTCATCCGCGCCACCGCCGCCGGCCTCATCATCGCCGCGACCCTCACCTGGGCGATCTTCGGGCCGTGAAGGGAGCATCCGATGAATCACTGCAGCATCTGCGGTGAGAAGAAGATCCCGGGCGTCGTGTGCTGCGACGAGCTGATGCACGACCTCGAAGAGGACGACTGACGATGGCATGCCGCTGTGGGGATTCCGGATGCGCGCTCGGACCCGTCGCGACGGTCACATTCAAGTGCATCCGCGACCTGATCGACGAGGCCAACGACCTCGAAACGATGTGGGGTGAGAACGAACACCGGGCGATCCAGGTCGCCCAGAAGCTCGCCGCCTACATCGATGAGCGTCTTTGATGGCTGGCATACTCGGGACCATGTCCACACCTGCCGGAATCTCTCGACCGTCCAACCCGAAGCTGGCAAAGATATTCAACGACGCGATCCAGAACGGCCTCGAGGTCCGGTTCGCCGACGACACTCAGGTGGTCGTCTACCGGAAGAACCAGTGGGGATGCGGCGGGATCATCCTGCTGATCCTCCTCGGCATTCTGACAGCGTTCATCGTCCCGCTGATCCTGCTCATCCTCGGTGCGCTCGCGCCCGGCGGCCAGGTCATCACGTACACGCTGCAGCCGAACGGGAAGATCAAGAAGAAGATGCGGGCCGCCCGCAACTGACCACGCGCTCGCGGCCTCGAACGGAGGTCGCGTGGACGTCGTCTATCTGTGCCGTCCCGGCGCGAACGAGGAGCTGAGGTTCAGCCTCCGGTCACTGGCGAAGATCGCCGGCATCGACCAGGTATGGGTATTCGGCGGCATGCCCGACTGGGTGCGCGGTGTCCGATGGTTCCAGATGCCCATGTTCCGTACGAAGCATCAGACCACGAACAACAACCTTCGGATGGCGTGCGAGCATCCGGAGGTGTCGGACCCGTTCATCCTGATGAACGATGACTTCTACGTGATGAGATCCGCGAAGTCGCTCCCGGTCCACAACCGTGGCACCGTCCGTGACGTGATCGCCCGGTACGAGGCGCAGGGCATCCGTTCCGACCATGTCGACGGGATGCGCCGCACGCTTGCCGCGCTGGAGCATCAGGGTTACGAGGACCCGCTGTCGTTCGAGCTGCACACGCCGTTCGTCGTACACAAGGACGTCATGCTCCGCACACTGGAGTTCGGCCCGTATCAGCGGCGCACCGTGTATGGCGCGCTCGCCGGCCTGCGTGGCCGCCGCATCCTCGACCCGAAGGTCTCACGTGTCGGCGCCCCGATCCCGCAGGGCACGTTCCTGTCGACGATGGATGAGACGTTCGAGTACGTGCGACCCACGCTCGAGGCAAGGTTCCCGAACCCGTCGAGGCACGAGTGACACGGAAGACGACGCGCCAGTTTGTGAAGGACCGGGCCGCGTTCCGTGCCGAGTGTGCTGAAGCTCAGGCCGCGTGCTGGATCTGCGGTGCGGATCACATCGACTACGACGCCCCGCACGACGATTACCAGAACGACGACCGGTTCGAGCTGGATCACTTCTACCCGGTGTCCACGCATCCCGAGCTGCAGCACGACCCGGCGAACTTCCGACCGTCCGCAGCTGGTTGCAACAACGACCGCGGCAACGGCCCACCACGCCCCGGCCTCGGCATCCCAAGCCAAGCCTGGACCTAGACCGAGGAGCATCCACTCATGGCAGTACAGATCGGCGCGCTCAGGGGCCGCATCCTCATTCAGATAGCAGGTGGCGTGCCGGTCGAGGTCGGCACCATCGAGATACCAGTCGACGTCGGCCTGGAAGAAAGCACCCGCGGCCCGCTGTCAGCGACTGGATGGGTGCGCATCCGAGACGCAGCCGCATCCATCATCGATGCATTCGAGGCTGACCAGGCC
>Ga0265293_10007939_pt1 | contig 16052 bp, 17 predicted proteins | sample Munlanlewell138R_FD_192505 | JGI IMG/M metagenome (GOLD analysis project Ga0265293, IMG submission 192505) | Leachate microbial communities from a municipal landfill in Southern Ontario, Canada - Leachate well 138R | ecosystem: Engineered > Solid waste > Landfill > Unclassified | place: Canada...
CTCATAGCAACTTTTATATCTTCTTTTTCTATTTCACTAAATTCGTATTTTATAAACATCTCTACTACTTTTTAGTAGCTCTAAGCAATTCTTGTTCTCTTTATTTGATTAGGGATAGTTATATTCATATATTAAGCCTTTTATATTGTAATGAAAGCATAACAAAACTTTATCAAAAATATAGAATGTTATATAGATTTGTGATATATAGTAACAAAAGAAATGTTTTGATAAAATACACTTTAAATTTAATTTTTATGGAGGGACTATGATAGCAGGAATACATGAGCAAGATTTCGTAGCCTATTTGATTTTTGGTCTGAGCTTAAACTTTTTGTTCTCCATACTTTTTGGAATATATCTTAGTAAAAATATTGGAATACAAGAGATGATGATGTCAAAAGGAGATAAAGAGCAGTCTTTGCTTGTAAGCTTGAGCCTTTTTATACCCTTTGCAAAGATGCTCATCACACTTTATAGAGTAGCAATTTTACAGATTTACTTTTTAAACAAAGGCTACTCTCATAAAGAGTTTTGGATATATATGACAAACAAACAGAGCTAAGCCTACTCATAAAGCTTAGCCGCACATATCTCAAAAATATCTTCCGCCCATAGACCCTTTTTATCAAGCCTCGCTCTTCTTTGGGCTCTATTGAAGTCATCTTTAAACTCTTCATCCTCAAAAAGAGGTCTAATTATGGCTAAACCCTTAGCTAAAAGCAGCTCTGAGAGAGTCATCTGCCCCTTTGCGTACAAAACACATTCACCTCTCTCTTTTGGTCTTATATGATATCTCTGTTGCACCTTCAATAGTCTTTGAGCAAAGTATCTAAGGTCTGGATATTTAGCGTAGATGTTTATTATCATCTCTTTGCAAACTGTGTTATCTTCTGAAATCTCATATAATCTCTCTAGTGTCAAAACACCGTAGGGATTGCATGTTAAATTGAATTTTGATATATTGAAAGATTGCGTCTCATTTGAGTGTACTGAGGTTAAGATGCCAAGCAAAGGTTCCTTAGCATCTAGAGTAAAACTAAGAAGAAGTGATGAGAGTAAAATCTGTGTTTTTTTTAGCATATGTGATTTTAACATGATATAATTTAAAAATCTTACTACATTCTATAAAGGTGCAAAACTATATGCATGATTTTCAACTAAAACTTATCCTAAGTATTTTGGGTGGGGTTGTTTTTTCATTTATTTTTATAATCTTAGCTTTTGCACTGCCGCTAGATGATAAAACGCCGACGTACATAAAGAAACCTCAAGGTTTGCTTGAAAAAGTCTCCGATTCAGTAAAGAAAAAATAGTGAGTGCATTTTAGCACTCACTATTTTTGAAGATTATATAGCTTTAGAGATTATTCTATTTAACCTTACAATAAAATCCGCCGTATCATCAAGTTCTACACCGTCAAAAAGTTTTGCCTGATCAAGCAGAACATGAGCAGCATCATTTATAAGATTTTGATCAGCTGAATCTTTTAGTTTTATAAGAAGTTCATGCTTTGGATTTATCTGTAAGATTGGCGCAGGTGCTGGTGCTCCTGTATCTTGTCCCATCTGTTTCATCATTTGAGCCATCATATAAGCTGGATCTTCTTTATCTACTTTTAGTTTAACAGGAGAATCAACCAAATCAGATGTAGTCTCAACTGATTTAACAGCATCACCAAGAGCTGCTTTGAACTCTTTTGCTAAACCTTCAAAAGTTTTTGCAACCTCTTCTTGCTCTTTTTTCTCTTCTTCACTCTCATCAAACTTAGCATCTGCTACTGATATAAGTTTATAATCTTTATACTCAGTTACCATTGGGAAGATGATAGTATCTACCTCTTCATTTAATACTAAAACATCGATGCCACGAGACTTAAACTTCTCTAGCGCAGGAGAAGCTTTTAGCATTGAGAGCGATGTTTTTCCTGTAATGTAATAGATCTCTTTTTTAGCTTCATCTATATTTTTAACAAAATCTTCTATCATAACTTTTTCGTTAGAATTTAGAGTGTTAAACTTCATAAGCTCTAAGATTTTCTCACGATTTGCGAAGTCGCTATAGAGTCCCTCTTTTAAAACATTTCCAAACTCACTGAAGAATTCTTCATATTTTTCTTTATCTTTTTTAGCCATTTTTGCTAATTCTGAGAGGACTTTTTTCACTGATGCATTTTTTATTTTGTTCATTACTGCATTTGATTGTAAAATCTCACGAGAAACATTTAGAGGCAGATCTTTTGAATCAATCACACCTCGTAAAAATCTAAGATAAGTTGGCATTAACTCTTTTTCATCATCGGTAATAAAAACACGATTGATATATAGCTTGATGCCAGTTTGATAGTCAACTCTGTACATATCCATAGGTGCTTTACTTGGAATATAAAAGAGTGTAGTGTACTCTATTGCACCCTCTGCTTTGTTGTGCATCCATGCTAATGGCTCTTCTGATGAGTGAGCAATTGAGCTATAAAAATCTTTATACTCATCATCTGAAATTTCATTTTTAGAGATTGTCCAGAGTGCATTTGCACGGTTAATTTGAGTATTTTGTATCTCTGTACGTGATGGCTCTGTCTCTTTACCATCTTCATCTTTTACAGCTGGTATATGTTTTTCTTTATCCATAAAAATAGGAAATGGAATGTGATTTGAGTACTTTTTAATGATACTCTCTACTCTGTAAGTCTCTAAAAACTCATCCTCATCATCATTTAGATGCATAACTATAGTAGTTCCGTGAGAGTCTCTTGTACTTTTTTCTATCTCAAACTCGCCATCACCAGCACTAGTCCATAAGTATGCCTCATCTTCACCTGCTTTTTTAGTTGTAACTTCTACCTTAGATGCAACCATAAAACAAGCATAAAAACCAACACCAAACTGACCTATAAGATTGGAGTCTTTCTTTTGATCTCCAGTTAGATTTTCCAAGAATGCCTTTGTTCCAGACTTAGCAATAGTTCCTAAGTTGTTCATCAAATCATCTTCATTCATACCAATACCAGAGTCTTTGATAGTTAGAGTCTTCGCCTCTTTATCAGCTATGATATCGATTCTAGGTGCAAAAGTAACTCCCTTATACTTCTCATCTGTTAAAACTAACATATTGAGTTTGTCTAGCGCATCTGATGCGTTTGAGACAAGCTCACGAAGAAAAATCTCTTTGTTTGAATATAGTGAATGTATCATTAAGTTTAGTATTTGATTTGCTTCTGTTTGAAACTGATGTTTTGCCATCTTAAATGTCCTTTTTTTTAATTTTATGTATCTTATCAAAAAAAAGTTAATAGTTATAAATGATATCAAAAAAGTTTAGTCTATATGACTCATATATTTTTAGTCCATTAGCATTTCACAGAGTTTAGATAGTTTGGATATAATTATATATTAGACATAAAAATTACGAAAAATATACTTCTTTTTTAGATATTTTAAGGAAAAAAAGTGAATAATGAAATTTTAGAGATGCTAGAGCCAACCCCAATACTTAAATCAAAAAAATGTAAGTTTATCTCCTCTCTTGTAAGAACTGGTTTAGAATTTGGCATATATATCATCACTCTTATAGTCTGGTATCTGCAAGACTATTTTATAGCCATAGCATCTTTAATTGCTAGTTATATAGTTATGGGCATTATCCGTTCTAAAGTTAGAAATAGCGTTATACCCCCAAAACAAAGAGAGCATCAATATAGTGACAAAGAGATAGCTGACTGGTATGTAGCAAAGGAATTTTGCTTTGAGAGAAGTAAAAATGAGCTAGAGGTTTTGTAAAACTATGTTTATAAAAAAATTTGAACTGCTCTTTTTAGGCATCATTGTCCTCGCATCTTTAGTCTTAGCAAAAAACTACTATGATGATTATAGTTTTAAAACCAACGATATACCTCAAAGCTACAAAGACCGCATCATAGAAAAAGAACGAGAGGTGCTATCTTTGATGCAAGAAAACTACGGTTTTAGCTTTAGGGTTCCTCTTATTGTTACCGATGAGTTTAAAGGCATGCTCTACGGGCTAACAGCTTACCGAGATGGCGAGATAAAAATCTACCTAAATAAAAAAGTAATGCAAGAGAGTATGGACTATATGATAGATAGCGTTATAGCTCACGAATACGCTCACGCACTTATGTTTAAGTTACAAAACTTTAAAAGAGGCGATGGTCATTCAAAAGAGTGGCAAGATGCTTGTGTGAAACTTGGCGGTATTAAGTGTGAGCAATATGTAAATAGTCACGATGTAGTGATGGGAAAACTCCCTTTTTAAAATACCCTGCGAACATATTTACCTCTTTAGCGGTATAGTCCAACTCTAAACTACTAAAAATTATGGAGGCAGTGTGAAAAAAACAATCTTTACTTTTGTAGCTCTTTTACTTTTACTACAGTTCATCCCCGTGGAAAAAACAAATACACCAATAGACTCAAAACTCACGCTAAGCGCAGAGACAAAAGTGATGGAAGTTTTAAAAAAAAGCTGTTATGATTGCCACTCTAATGAGACAAAATGGCCCTTCTACGCTTCCATAGCTCCATCTTCATTTTTTGTAGCATCTCATGTAAATGATGGGCGCAAAGCTCTAAACTTCTCAAACTACAACAATATAGACTCAAAAACAAAAGAAAAACGCCTAAGTAGAGCCATCGTAACCATAAAAAACGAGCGGATGGCACTTCCTAGCTATCGCTTTGCCCACGAGAGTGCAAATCTCTCTAAAGAAGAAAATGAGCTACTCATAGCGTGGCTAGAAGAAGAGATAAAGATGCTTAGAAATTAAAAAAAAGCAAAAATATATGTGATATAAATCTATCTATCTATAAAACCTACTCTAACTGCACTTTTATTTTATTTTACTACTATATATGCGGTTATTTAGGTATTATTTTCTTATTAAACAAAATACAGCAAAAAGAAAAAATATGAAATTTTTAATACTTTTTTTATCACTTCTCTCACTCTCATGGGCTGGACCCATTGTAAATATAGACTCAGATAGATTTAGTATTACGGATTTTGAACTAAGCTATTTTATTGATACTACTGATGAAGTAAAATTTGAGGATATTAAATCCATAGAGTTTAAACAAGGTCCTAATGAAGACTCTTTAGGCGTTAAAGTCAAAAATGTTTGGATAAAAATAAAGTTTTTTAATCCAACTAATGAACAACAAACTCTTTTTTTACATCAGGATTTAGCCTATAAATACTCAAGTTTGGATTATTTTGAAGTAGATGGCAGAGATGAACTTATAGATAACCATACAATCACTCCATATGGTTCACAAGCCAAAGAGCAACTAAATGGTGCAGATGCCATCTACAAATTTACCCTAAATCCAAGTGAATATAAAACCATATATGTGCATCAAAAAACTCCAGCATATCATTTTTACAAGTTTTTAATATTTTCTGAGAAAGAATCTATTAGCTACTTGATATATGAAAAAGTAGATGCCGTGTTGATATCTGGGCTACTTTTGGCTTTAGCTCTATACAACTTACTTATCTTTATATCTTCGAGATATAAAGAGTATCTCTACTACTCCCTATATCTTATATCTTCAACTCTATGGATATTTTATGTATATGGTTCACTAGCACACTACTTTGAAATTTATGGTTATGCTCCTGCTAGATTTAACTTTAGCATAATGATAGCTCCAATTTTTTTAGCGTTATTTATTAAAACTATCTTTAGAACAAAAGAAAATTATAAATTTGAAAACAAGCTCCTTTCTAGCATCATAATTGTCTCCTCATCAAACTTCGTCTATGGACTTATAGATTTTACTAGCGCCTTAGAGATTATGATTTTATCGCTTAGTTATGCCCTTGTTCTTTTTATGTGGATTAGCATTAACCTCTACATAAAAGGTGATAAACTCATAAAAATATTTCTTTTTGCACATACATTTTATTTGATTTTTAGCGTTTATGCTCTCCTTTATTTTATGGGCTTTGTAGATTCTAACTATATATCATCACATGGTACAAGTATTGGTCTTGTCATCGAAGCCCTTTTGCTCTCTTACTTAGTTGCATATAAATTTAAACTAATGGAAGAGGAGAAAGAGGAAGAAAAGCTCAAGCAGATAGAGTTAAAACTCCTAGCATCTACTGACCCAATGACGAAGCTATATAACAGAAGATATTTCACTGAAATATCTAAGAAAGTTTTAGATCTCTCCAAAAGAGAGAGGAAAAACCTCTCTATTCTTATGATAGATATCGATAGATTTAAAAGGGTAAACGACACTTTTGGACATCAGTTTGGTGATGAAGTACTGATAAATCTATCGCGACTTCTACTTGAGAGTCAAAGAAAGAGCGATATAGTTTGTAGATACGGTGGTGAAGAGTTTGTTATACTGCTACCAAATACTGGACTCGAAGATGCCACAATTTTAGCTGAAAAATTAAGAGTCTTAGTAGAAGAATTAACGCTAGTTTCTCCAAAGAATGAGGGGTTTAACTTTACAGTAAGTATTGGTGTAGCTCAAATAGATGTAAAAAATGAAGAAAATATTGAGTTAGCTTTAAAAAGAGCCGATGATGCTCTCTATATTGCTAAAAATAGTGGTAGAAATAGAGTTAGCGCTAAAGTGTAGCTATATATTTTAAAATCTCTTCACTTGAACCACTAAAGGCTACTTGTTTAGATCTTTTTTGAATTTGGTAGTCATACATTGGATCATAATACTCAACTAGAAGAGTCTCTATCCACTCCTTATGCGCTTCTAATGAGCCACTTCGCATCTGCTCAGCAAAAGCGCCCTCAAAGCTCTTGCACACTTCACTATGTCTTTGACTGCCAAGCCTTCTCTCTATTCTATGCATAGCTCCTAGCATCTCTCTCTTCCACTGCTCTAAATCACTAGCATACATTTTTTGAGCTTCAATGACATACTCATCAAAAGTTATCTCTATCCTCTTCTTTATGGGAGTTTGAAGTATGATAAGAGGAGCTTGTGAGATATGTTTTGCAAGATTTTTCGGGATAAACAGGCTTCCCACTCGATTTCCCTCATCTTCAAAAACTAGATTTTCAAAGCCCTTTTCAAGTTTTTGGATAAGATCATAAGCTAGACTATTTTCAAAATCTATCTGAGAAGGTTGTGGAGTAATTTTTTTACCAAAGGATGAACCTCTATGGTTTGCTAAACCCTCAAGATCTATGGAGTTCTCTAAAGTCTTTAGAAGTATAGTTTTACCAGAGCCAGTATGACCTCCAAGTATAATGGGTTTAAACCTTGTACAAGACTCTTCTGTTTGCTCTAGAAGAAAGTTTCTAAAGGCTTTATATCCACCTTTGAGTCGCGTTATATCACATCCTGCACTTTTAAGCCACTCTTGTGATATCTTAGAGCGTTGTCCGCCTCTAAAGCAAAAAAGTTTAGCATCTGGATTTTGTTTTATAAAATCCAACCAAGCTTTAACACGCTCCTCTTTTACAACACCGCTAACAAGTTTATGCCCTAGTTTTATAGCTTCACTATTACCATGTTGTTTATAGCAGATGCCTACTATTTGTCTCTCTTTATCATTGATAAGTGGCAGATTTACAGCACTCTTAAATGTACCTTTTTCAAACTCTATAGGAGCACGAACATCAATAAGCGGTGTAGAGTTTAAAACTATAGATTTAAAATCACTACTGAGCATTGCTTACACTTTTACAAAAAACTATGGTTTTTATACTCTTACCATTACTAAAAAATCTATTATTTTTGATAACCCAACCTCTACTCTTTTGTACAATCACATCACCACACATAATCTTCTTGTCGGCTCTAAAATCTTTATATAACTCTATTTTTCTATATCTTTCATAATACCCATATAGAGCTAGTAAAAGAATGATTACTATGAAAAAACCAACTCCATATAAGAATGCTTTGTTATTTTTCATATGACATTATATCTTTATTTAAAGCCTACGAGTATCTAAGGATTATTAAATTGGATCCTGAATCAAGTTCAGGATGACAAGCGTACCGTCATTGCGTGCTTGACACGGAAATTAGTTTATATATTAACCAATTGGATCTTGCATCAAGTTCAGGATGACTAGCGTCCCGCCATTGCGTGCTTGACACGGAATCTAGTTATAAATTAACCAGAGGATTCATTTATAAAAATGAGACTTTTACTTTGTGTTTATCAAAGCCTAAAGTCTTTGTGTTTTTTTCTCCCTCTAAGAGCATCTTAAATTGCTCTTGAGTAATAACAGGAAGCGCTATCTCTCTGCCAATAATTTTTTCTATCTTTTTTTGCTCACCATCAAAAAGTGACAAATCACTCTCGCTTCTTACTATCAAAAAATCTGCATTACTATCTTTTGCTTCTATCAAAATCCTGCCTGCAATCTTGCGAGAAAAATCTTTGTTTATAGCTCTAGAATATGGCGCTAAATCATCCTTGGATGAGTATAGTTTGATATAGTTTGCTTTGGATTTTTTTATAAGCTCTTCACATGACTCTTTGTTTAAACCCTCAAACTCAGCTATATTAAATCCATCAAAAAATTGAGTTATATTTGCTTCTTCTTTCTTAACTTTTTCATTTAAATCTACTTTTGTCTTTGTAGCTTTAGATAACATCTCAAAAAGAGATTTTATTCTTTTTTCTTTATCAACATCGTAGTTTAAAACTCTGTTTTTAAGTGAAGTGTGGTACCAGATGCCATCATCTACAGAAGAAATTAGCTTCATTATTTCATCTTTGTACTCAGGTTTTTTCTCAATAATATCAGCAGCAATTAAAAGAGCATGATCGCCTATATAGTCTCTATCTATCTCATAAGTGTTTGAAGCAAAATAGTCTAACTCAAGATTTTTTGCATACTCGTCCATCTCTCTTGGAGTGAGATGCTCTTTAAAAAGAGCTATTTTTTGTAGATAATCTCTCTTATCAATCACCAAATCATTTAGCGCTCTATATATACTCACAGGCTCAATCCTGAGTTTGTTAGATGCCACTACATCTTTAATAAGTTGCCCTGCATCTATATAAATCTCGTTGATTTTTAGATTAAATTCAGGTGCAGCTTCATAAGTAAACGCCTCAATACTGTTTATTTTGTTTAGAAGTTCTAAGATAGTCTCGCTATCTTTATATTTTATTTTATACTCTTTATAGTATGGAAGATAATCCACTTTTGAATCAAATTTAAACAGCTCTATCTCTACTTCTTTCATCATTTGCTCTCTTTATAGTTTATCTGCTATTATATAGAGACTCTTCTTTGCATTTAATTATATAGATAAAATCAATTGAATGCTCTGAACAATTATTAAGTTGGATCCCAAATCAAGTTCAGAATGACGAGTATCCCATCATTTAGTGCTTGAGGCGGAATCTAGTTTATAGATTAATCAGAAGGTTCTATTAACTACCTAAAAATACTCTCTTGTTCGCATCTCTTGAGATATCTGAAAAATTATCCAGATATTCTAGGTAGGCTATGAGATACTTTCTACTTAAGTCATACTTCTCTTTTAGGTTTGCGATATCTACAAAGCCCTCTTTTTTAATGATGCCCCTCATAGCATCTACAATCATACTGAGACTTCTATGATGGATAAAGATGTTGTGTTGGAGCCTTATAACCTGTTTTTTTGCACAAAGACTCTTTAGAATATCATCGCCCATCTTTCTATCTAAGTCTAAATCATCGTAGATATTGTAAGGAGCAGTAGGAGCAAGGGATTCTTTTTCAAGTCGCTCTAAGACAATGTTTAAGAGTGAGCTAGTAAAGTCCTCTTTTATCTGGCTACTTCTATAAAGATTTGCCTCTTTAGTTAAAAAGCCCTCCTTTTCTAACTCATCTAAAACCACTTGTATAAAGCCCTCACTTGCCCACTTTAGGCGTAGTTTTATGGATGAGTTTGAAAGAAGTGCATACTGGTTTTTTGTGTAGATGCCCTTTATATTTTTATATATAAGCTCTTTTGTAGAGAGTGGGTAGATAACAAGCTCTTTTTCATCTATGAAAGAATTTTTTAGCTCTTTTGCAGCCTTTAATGCATTAGAGTGAGAGAGTGCAAATCTTTGAGCTGAAGAGATGAGTCCTAAGCCTTTTTTATGTACTTCGGTTAAAAGCTCATAAGCTTTTGCTATATCTTTTTTATCTAACGCTTCAAGTAGAGCCATTTTCTGCTGTTTTTTCATAGGGTCGTTGATAGGGTTTAACACAACTCCACCAGCCACACTCTCATTACCATCACGGATGATAATTTTTTCACCAAAGATACTAAAGATATCCTCATCACTCTTGATATTTGCATATCCGCTTTGAAGTGAGTCTTGTGAGCTAAAGAGTAAAACCTTAGCATCTAGTTTTTTTGAGCCAATGAAGATGGAGTAGCTTCTGTTGTGATGCAGCGCTTTATCAGCAATAGCATTAAAGGAGATATCTATGGATTTAAAACCTCTAAGATAACCTTTTTTACTAATGATAAAACCTCTTTTCACACTCTTAGCATCTAAAGCGCTTATGTTTATAGCAGCTCTATTTGAGATATTTGCAACTTCTACATCTCGCTCGTGAACTTGTAGATTTTTTACCTTTATCTCTTTTTGCAAATCGCAGATAAAAAGCTTCTCACCAACTGCTATAGGTTTACCCAAAACACTTCCAGTTACAACAGTTCCAGCACCCTTTAGGCTAAAGGCTCTATCAACATAGTATCTAAAGAAGTTCTCCTCTTGTTTTGAGCTAGCTTCAAGCCTAAAGAGTCTATCTCTTAACTCTTCTATTGTCTCCTCTTGAAATATAGAAGCGCCCATAGTAAACTTTATATCAAACTCATAAGATGCAACAAACTCCTCTATATCTATAAGTTTTATCTGCAATTCCTCTTTACTTATAAGATCAGCTTTGCTTAAAACCAAAACAGCATCTCTAACACCAAGGAGTTTTAAAATCTCAAGATGCTCTATAGTTTGCGGTTTTATCCCCTCAAATGCACTTACAACAATAAGCACGCAGTCAAAGCCAAAAGCCCCAGCTATCATATTTTTTACAAGTCTCTCATGTCCTGGGACATCTATAAAAGCTATGTTTTTCTCAGACTTTGTGATATTTGAGAAGCTCAAATCTATAGTGATGCCTCTCTCTTTTTCCTCTTTTGTACTATCTCCATCAAAGCCATTTAGAGCTTTAATGAGCGAGGTTTTACCATGATCTATATGTCCGCAAGTTCCTATGATTAAATTAGACATCTGCAATCTCATCTATTGCATCTGCTATATTTTGGAGTTGTGTTTTTTGTATGGTTCTAAAATCAAGCAAAAACTCATCATCTTCGATGCGGCCGATGATTGATTTTTGGCGAAATAGTTTTTGGAGTTTTTTAACTTTTATGTTTTTTACTTCTACAACTAAAGCTACACTTGGGATGGTTTTGTTTGGAGTAGTTCCACCGCCGATAAGAGTTTTTGTATCTACTATCTCTGTTTTTATATTTTTTTTGAGCTTTTGTTGAACTTGCATGGCATCTTCTCTTAGCTCATCACAAGAGCGAAACAACATTCTTAGAGTTGGAATCTGCTCTTTATTACCCAGTAAAATCGCTTTAAAGCTCTCTTCTAGCAGTGCTAAAGTGAGCTTATCTACTCTTAACATTCTAAGGAGTTGGTTCTTTTTTAACTTTTGTATATACTCTTTTTTACCAACTATGATGCCAGCTTGAACGCTTCCTAAAAGCTTATCTCCTGAGAAACTTAGTAGTGATGGATTTAGCTTCATTAAGTCCAAAACTGATGGCTCATCAAGCCCGTAAGGCAGGTCAAAAAGGTGTCCACTTCCCATATCATAATAATCTATTAGACCTTTTTCACATGCCAGTTTTACAATCTCACCAAACTCTACATCTGAACTAAAACCCTCAATGCTATAGTTAGATTTATGAACTTTCATTAGCATAGAAGTTTTTTTACCTATAGCATCTTCGTAATCATAGAGATGAGTTTTGTTTGTAGCTCCCACTTCAACAAGCTTTGCACCGCTTTGTTTCATCACATCAGGAACTCTAAAACTACCACCAATCTCCACTAATTCCCCACGACTTACTACTACTTCTTTTTTCTTTGCAAAGGTGTTTAAGATAAGAAAAACTGCACTTGCGTTGTTGTTTACAATAAGTACATCTTCGCATCCTAAAAGGGAGCAAACACTCTTTGAGATAAGAGAGTATCTCTCCCCTCTCTTGCCGCTCTCTAAGTCAAATTCAAGGTTATTGTAGTTTGTCACAAGCTCTTTTACTCTAAGAAATGCATCTGCATCTATAAGGCTTCTTCCAAGGTTTGTATGGACTATGATGCCAGTTGCGTTGATTAGTGTTTGAAGTGATGGCTTGGTAAGTTCTGTGTATCTCTGTAGAAGTGTTTTTACTAACTCATCTTCACTAAAAGTAGTGACTCTCTCATTTAGTATATTTTCTCTTAACTCACTAAGCAACTCTTTAGTCAAACTCATAACTAAAGCGCTTCCTAGTGTTTTTAACTCTTGATGAGCTATAAATTTGTCAACTTTGGGAATTGATTTTAGTAAAAACATTTTTACCCTTTTATCTTGGTTTTATACTTTATGATGTAAACTTCTATCTCACTTTGGGGGGCATGCGATCCTGGTGGACGCCACAGGCTTCAACCCTGATGGAGGTTTTGCTGACAAAGCCTCGGGAGGTTCGATTCCTTCGCCTTCTCACCAAAGTTAAAAAACTTCAATAGCTCTATCGCCTCTTGGCTCCACACTTCCAATGATTCTCGCATATCCAAAACTATACTCTTCTATCATCTTTATATACTCTTTTGCATCTCGCTCATCCATCGAGACTAAAAGACCGCCAGAAGTTTGCGCATCACAGAGCATCAAACGAAGTTGCTCTGCACTCTTAGTAAATGAAACTTTGTCTTGTAAATAAGCCATGTTTTTCTTAGTTCCACCTGGCACCACACCCTCTAAGCTAAGAGCAATTGCATCCGCCATTATAGGAACCTCCGAGGCATCTATCTTTATAGTAACACCATCGTTTGTAGATTCTAACGCGTGACCTAAAAGCCCAAAACCTGTAACATCAGTACAAGCACTAACTCTAAAAGCACGAAGAAGCTTTGACGCTTTATAGTTTAACTCTTGCATCACTTTTATAGCTTCAAGCATAGTTGGCTCACCTAGCAAATCTCTCTTTATAGCAGTAGTTAAAATCCCCATACCGATGGGCTTTGTTAGAACTAAAACATGCCCTATCTTTGGAGTGTTATTTCTATAAATCATATCTGGATGAATCAGCCCAGTTACACTAAGTCCGTAGTACATCTCTGGTGACTCTATAGTGTGACCGCCCATAAGAACGCCACCACACTCTTTTATCTTCTCGTTTCCACCACGCAGTATCTCTACTAAGACCTCTTTAGTGTGATTTGTGCTATCAAAACCTACTATATTTAAAGCCGTTTTAACCTCAGCACCCATTGCAAAGATATCTGAGAGCGAGTTTGCAGCTGCTATCTTGCCATAGATAAATGGGTCATCTACCACAGGCGTTATAAAGTCGAGAGTCTGTACAAGAGCCTCGTTGTCGTGCAGTTTATATACACAAGCATCTTCAGAGTTTTCAAAACCTACAAGAACATTTTCATCATCTGGAATGAGTGAGCAAACACTATGTTTTAGATCCCCCGGACCCATCTTTGCTGCTCAACCAGCTGCTTGAACGAACTTGGTCAATCTATGTTGATTGTTCATTTAGTAACCTTAAAATTATTTATGAAATGGGGAGTTCAAAGAGTGCGAAAGAGTCTGGCATCTATGTACACCTATTCCATAGGTCAATGTCTAGGAAGTATTTTACTTACAATAATGTTAAAATAATATTAATATAGTAAAAAATATTTTACCTTTTTATAAAAAATAAAGATTTCTTTGACTACAATTTGCTTAGATTTGTGGAACAAATGGACATTTGATTTTTAGCGACTTGTGTAAAAACTTCATTTTTGTCATCTTAAACCTAATTTTTGGAGAGAAGAATGAGTATAACTCATGAGTTAAAAAAGATGTTAATATCTTTTTGGAAACCCACACCCGCAGTCATCGCCCTTGGTGTTTTATCTGTCTACTACTTTGGTATCACTGGAACTTACTGGGCCGTTACAGGAGAGTTTACAAGATGGGGTGGACATATTTTAGAATCCCTCGGAGTCGATATAAGTGATTGGGGATATTTCAACATTATGGGCATGAAAGGAAATTCCTTAAGCAGAGTCGATGGTGTTATGATTATTGGTATGTTTGGAGGCATTATCGCTGCAACTCTTTGGGGAAATAAGCTAAAATTTCGCCTTCCTGCTAGTCGGATAAGAATCTATCAAGCTCTTATCGGCGGCATCATTGCTGGCTTTGGTGCTAGACTTGGCATGGGATGCAACCTTGCAAGCCTCTTTACTGGCATCCCGCAGTTTTCAGCCCACGCTTGGTTTTTTACTATAGCTATGATAGTTGGTGTCTATTTTGGAGTGAAATTTACTCAGTTAAAACTATTTCGCTCTAAAATACAGATGCAAAAGATATCGTGTGATGTTCCGCAGGTTATGCAAAAAGATAGAGCTAAGGGATTTTTCACATTTGGTACTATTGTTTTCTCACTTATAATTGCTTGGGCTTTATACCTTATCTTTGTAGCTGGCTCTACAAAACTTGGCATCGCTATGCTCTTTGGCTCTGCATTTGGACTTATAATCGCAAAAGCACAAATCTGCTTTACCTCTGCATTTAGAGACCTCTTTATCACTGGAAGAAGTCAAATGTCACGAGCTATCGTTATTGCAATGGCAGTCTCTACCATTGGCATCTTTAGCTACATAATGATAGGCATCCCACCTAAGATAATGTGGGCAGGACCAAACACCATCATAGGTGGAGCTCTGTTTGGCTTTGGCATCGTTGTAGCTGGCGGATGTGAGTGTGGTTGGATGTATAGAGCCGTCGAGGGGCAAACTCACTTTTGGATAGTAGGCATCGGTAATGTCATAGGTGCCACGCTTCTAGCTTTTGTTTGGGATGATATAGCACCGCTTCTTGCTACTTCATGGCCAAAGATAAACTTGCTTGAATCATTTGGAGCTTATGGCGGATTACTCTTTAACTACTTATTACTATTTTTGCTATTTTTACTTATACTAAAGATAGAAAAAAATTACTCAAACAAACTAAAGGCAGAAAATTATGCAAAATAATATACCAACACCAACACACCGTTTAGATATGCAAACAGAACCATGTCCATATCCAGCTATAAAGACCATAGAGGCTCTTAGAGAGCTAGGAGATGATGATATACTAGAGGTCATTAGTGATTGCCCTCAGAGCATAAACAACATCCCATTAGATGTAGAAAAACATGGCTATAAACTTCTTCATATAGATTCAAGCTCGCCTAGTGTTAGATACTTTGTAAAGAGATAAAATCAAGTCTCACACCTTTTTAAGGTGTGGTGCATCGGATTAAAAGGATAAATCATAGATACAATAAACCTACAATATATTGATGTTTTTGATGAGCATAAGACAAAAGATTTAGTTTTTTCAAGAAATCTACTTACAAATGACTTTAAAGAGGCTTCTCTTTTTGCTCTCTTAGTAGATGGAGAATCTATGCAGCCTGTTATCAAGCACAGAGCTGTTATAGTAGCTGATTTATCACAAAAAGTGCTCATCGATGAAGCTATTTATGTTTTATATCATGGAGCTAAAATGTGGGTTAAAAGCTATGATTTAAAGAGTAGAAGCCTTCTATCTATCAACCCCAAATATTCTCATCTGATTTACCTTCAAGAAGATGTTCATATTGTAGGGAGAGTTTTACTTACCTTTACAAACCTTTAATCGAATCAGCATTTTTTAAAATAACTAACACTCAGAGATGCAAGGTTGATTTTTATCATATTTTCCCTTCCATGACAGCTCTCTTTTGTTGACTTTATAGGAGTTGTATTTGCCGCACCGTAACCACCAAACTCTTCTTCATTTGAGTTAAAAATCT
>Ga0265293_10007940_pt1 | contig 16051 bp, 13 predicted proteins | sample Munlanlewell138R_FD_192505 | JGI IMG/M metagenome (GOLD analysis project Ga0265293, IMG submission 192505) | Leachate microbial communities from a municipal landfill in Southern Ontario, Canada - Leachate well 138R | ecosystem: Engineered > Solid waste > Landfill > Unclassified | place: Canada...
TAGTTTCCCTTCTTTTTTTCTTTAAGTTGGCTTTTATATAGTTTTCCTTAACCAATTCTTCCTTTATTTCTTCCAATTCCTCTATTTCAGTAGAATTTTCAATGCTAAATAATATATTTTCCAAATAGGAAGCTTCAAATTCGGTTTCCGGTATTTGTTTCATTAGAAGCAAATAGGCATTCTTGAGTTTGGAATATCTTTTATAGTATTTCTGAGCATTTTGAGCAGGGGATAGCCTTATATCTAGGGGTATACGAAGGGATGTAAGGTTTTCATCGTAAAAATTCTCCAAGGTAGCATGGTCAATTCCCCTGGGGATTCTATGAAGATTTGCAGATACTAAATCTGCATAGACCTTATACTTTTTCCTGTCCCTACTTTCATCTAATTCCTCTTTTTGTTTTGCTAGCTTATTAAGCGTTCTGTCGAGTCTAACCTGAATAGCCTTCCTTATGGATTGGGATTTTTGATTAACCCTATCGGCAATATCCTTTCTTTCATAAAAGTTGTTAAGGGTAAGGGAGATGGACTCAGAAAAGTACTTATTTTCTTGCCCAAATTGATTTATATCCATTACATGAAATGCTCTTATTTCTAGACTCCTAGTGTCCAAGATATAGTTGGCTTTAAAGGCTTCATTCCTAATTTTTGCCATGAGGTCATCAAATGCATAGTATAAATCATCTATATCCTTTTCATAAAGGCTCCCAATAGTTCGATAAATATCTATATTGGAATTAAAACATATTTCTCTACTAATTAAGGGGCTAAGCCCCATATAATTAAAATAGAAAAACTTAAATATTGGCAGATTTTTGTCTGCACTGTCTATTAAGTCAAGAAACCTTTCCCTTGGACTATTTAAAGGATTAATCTTATTTTGGAGGGGTGGAAAGCTATAGTGCATCCCTGGCAACACTTGCCTTATTCTGCTCATATCCTCATAGACCCTTTTTACAGAGTCGATAATCTTCAAATCCTTCTTGTCTATTAATATGATATTGCTATGTTTTCCCATGATTTCAACAATTAATCTCTTTTCTGAAGGCTGGCCAAATTCATCAAAAGCTGAAACATCTAACAGTATTACCCTATCTAATTCAAATTGTTCTATGTTTAGCACTAGACCACCAATGAGGTGCTTGCGAAGGAGCATGCAAAACATGGGGGGCTCTGGTGGATTTGTTTTTTTATATTCAGTCAAATATACCCTTGGATTGTTGCTGCTTGAAGACATAATTAGCTTATAGTTAGTGCCCTTATTGTGTACATGAATTAGAATTTCATCTTTTTCCTGCTGGTAAACCTTGTCAATTCTACCGCCAATCAGATTTTCTCTGAGTTCTTTTACAACTGCTTTTGTTACTATACCATCATAAGACATATATATTCCTCCATATTCTTTGTTTCAATAAAAGTATAACACTATATTTAAAATTAATAAACACAAGTATTTTTTAAGCAATAGATTAATAATTTGTAACATATTGTGGATTATTTGATAAAAGAAATGTATAATGCCTATTAAGATTAAAAAAGTGAAAGTTAGAGGTGAAGATAATGCTAAAAAGTATGACAGGTTTTGGGAGGGGAGAATTCACTAATGAGTTTTTTAAGCTAAAGGTAGAAATAAAAGGTGTAAATCACAGATATAGCGATATAAGCGTAAAAATGCCTAGACACATTTCCTATTTAGAGGAAAGAGTGAAAAAAGCCGTTAAGGAAAAAATCAGTAGGGGAAAGATTGACATATATATAAATATAGACTATATTAATGAATCAGCTATAGATATTAAGGTAGATATAGCCCTTGCAAAATCCTATAAAAACACCCTGGAAGATTTAACAAAGGAGCTGGAAATCGAAGACAGCATAAGATTATTTAATATCCTTAGTATGCCAGAGATTGTTAAGATTGAAAAAAAAGAATTAGATGAAGATACCATATGGCAATCCCTAAATGTATCACTGGGAGATGCCCTAAATGACATCCTAAAGATGAAAAGCATAGAGGGAAAGTCTATGAAAGAGGATATGTTATCTAAGCTGAAGGACATAGAAGTAATGGTAAATGAAATCGAAGACAGGACTCCCTTTGTGGTTTTGGAATACAAAGAGAGGCTAAGGGAGAGAATATCTGAGATATTGGATAAAGATGTAGAAGTTGATGAAAATAGATTGTTGTATGAAGTTGTCTTGTTTGCAGACAAGAGTAATATTAATGAAGAAGTTGTTAGATTAAAGAGTCATATCAGCCAATTCAGGTCAATAGTTGATGAGGACGATGTAGTTGGAAGAAAATTGGATTTTCTGATACAGGAAATGAACAGAGAGGCCAATACTATTGGTTCAAAAGCAAATGACCTGGTAATTTCAAGGAATGTAGTCACAATAAAGTCAGAAATTGAGAAAATAAGAGAGCAAGTACAAAACATTGAGTAGGTAAATGGGGAGGAAACTATGTCAATAAAATTAATTAATATAGGATATGGGAATATAGTTGCAGCCAATAGGATTGTTGCGATTGTAAGCTCCGAATCAGCGCCAATTAAAAGGTTAATCCAAGATGCTAGGGAAAGGGGACTATTAATAGATGCAACCTATGGAAGGAAGACTAGGGCTGTTATAGTTACCGATAGCCAGCATGTCATATTAACACCTGCCCAGGCAGAAACCATTGCAAATAGATTTAGTATCAAAGATGAAAATCATGAATAGGGGAGGCTTTAGTGAAGATGTCTAAAGGATTTTTATTAATAATATCTGGTCCTGCTGGCACGGGAAAGGGAACCGTATGCAAGGAACTATTGAATAGAAATAGCAATATCGTTTTTTCCGTTTCGGCAACTACAAGGCAGCCGCGTATCGGAGAGTTAGATGGAGAGAACTATTATTTTATAGATAAGGAAAAGTTCGAAAGCATGATTGGCAACAATGAATTTTTAGAATATGCTTATGTTCACACAAATTACTATGGAACTCCTAGAAAATTTGTTATGGATGAGATAGAAAAAGGAGAAATTGTACTATTAGAAATAGATGTGCAAGGTGCCATGCAAATCAAGAAAAACTACTCTGAAGCCGTATTTATCTTTCTTTTACCACCTACTATGGAGGAACTAAAAAATAGGATTATCAAGAGAGGCACTGAATCAACTGAAGATATAAATAGAAGGTTTGAAAATGCCTTTAAGGAACTGGACTTTGTTGGAAACTACGATTACTTTGTGGTAAATGACATTGTGGAAGATGCCGTATTGGATATAGAATCTATTATCAGAGCAGAAAAACTCAGGGTAAAAAGACAATCTCGTATTAAAGAAAAAGTATTAGCAAAGGGAGGAAGATAATATGTTAAACCCGTCATTTAACGAATTAGCCGAAAAGGGAGATAGTAGGTATACTTTGGTCATGGTGACAGCTAAGAGAGCCAGGCAAATCATTAAGGGTTCTCAACCTCTTGTTGAAAGTTCTTCTATAAAGCCAGTCAGCATAGCTTTAGAAGAGGTACTAGATGGTAAGGTAACTTATACAAGACCAAATACAAATAGTATTAAATAGGAGAATTAATATGCTTACAGATAAGACAATTATACTCGGCGTTACGGGAGGTATTGCAGCCTATAAGGCTGCTGACCTGGTTAGCAGATTAAAGAAAAAAAATGCAAATGTAGAGGTTATTATGACAGATGGGGCTAGGAATTTCGTTACTCCACTAACATTTCAAACTATGTCAGGAAATATTGTTCACACTAAAATGTTTAATGAAATTATAGACTACGATGTGGAACATATTTCGTTGGCCCAGAAAGCCGATATCATTTTAATTGCCCCAGCAACAGCCAATACCATAGGCAAGATAGCCAATGGAATAGCAGATAATTTGTTGACTACTGTGGTAATGGCCTCAGATAAAAAGGTTATTTTTGCACCTGCCATGAATACAAAGATGTATCAAAATCCAATATACAGGGAAAATATGGAGAAGTTGAAGGATCTAGGATATGAATTTATCCAGCCAGCAATGGGTAAACTTGCCTGTGGAGATTTTGGAGAGGGCAAGATGGCTGAACCGGCAGATATAGTTGATTATCTTCTAGGGGCCTTTGTCCAAAAAGACCTGATTGATAGGAAGATTGTAATTACAGCAGGGCCCACCATGGAACCCCTAGATCCAGTTAGATATATGACAAATCATTCCAGTGGTAAAATGGGCTACAGCATAGCTAGGAATGCTGTAGACAGAGGTGCCAAGGTTGTCCTAATAAGCGGACCCACATCCTTGGAAGCCCCAAGAGGCGTGGATTTAGTCAGGATAAATACGACGGAAGAGATGTTGAATGCTGTTGATAAACATTTCGATAGCTGTGATGTTTTAATAAAATCTGCTGCACCGGTAGACTATAGGCCCAAGGATATCAGTAGCAGGAAGATAAAGAAGAAGCAAGGCCAAGATAGTCTCCTTATTGAATATGTAAAAAATCCCGATATAGCTGCATATTTTGGAAGGAAGAAAGGGAAGCAAATTATGGTAGGATTTGCTGCTGAGACAGATAATGTTTATGAATACGCCATAGAAAAACTAAGGCAGAAAAATCTCGATTTTATAGTTTCCAATGACCTTACTAAGGAAGGGGCCGGATTTAATACAGATACAAACATAATAAGCATAATCGATGGGGATGGCAGGGAAGTTAATTATCCTAAGATGGAGAAAACACAAGTTGCAAAAATTATACTAGATAGGGTAAAATATTTATTAGAAGATAAAGGTTAGATTAAAATCTAACCTTTAGTTTTGAGTATTGGCATTTATTGAAAAAGGAATGATTAAACTGATGCAAAAGTATGTACAAGTCATCGTCGATAATAAGGCTTCTCAAGTAGACAGGCCCTTTACCTATAGGGTAGACAACCACCAAATCGACCTCATAAAAACAGGTATGCGGGTTGTGGTTCCCTTTGGCAAGGCCAATAAATTTATACAGGCCATTGTAATTAAAATTTTGGATGATTATAATGATGACTATAAATTAAAAAGTATAGAAAAAACATTAGACAATAAACCCCTTATCTCAAATGAGCTGATTGAGTTGGGTATCTGGATGAGGGACTATTATCTATCTTCATATATGGATGCACTTCAGCTTGTTTTACCGCCGGGAGACTTTAAAAAAATCAATACTTTTGTCAGTCTAAACAAGATAGAAACACCCAAAGGACTAAATGCTGAAGAAATTTCTGTAATAAATTATCTAGAAAAATCCAAAAGAAAACCATTGGATAAGATAAAAGGAGAATTAAAAATTCCCGGCATAAATAAGATTTTGAATTCTCTGGAAGATAAGGGTCTCATTGAACTTTCGGTAGATATTAGGACGACAATCGATATCAGGACAGAGAGATGGATAAGAATATTAAGTCAAAATATACCCTTGGAGCAAATATACAAAAAAATCGGCAAGAGGGCAAGTAAGCAGAGGGAAATAATAAAATTCTTGTATGAAATTAAGGATATTTCATTCAAAGATTTTTCAAGGTTTGTAAATACGTCATTATCCACAGTGAAATCTTTGGAAGGCAAGGGCTTAGTTGAGCTATACGAAAAAGAAGTCGGAAGGCAACCCATAAAAAAAGAAATAGCTGATTACCTAAAACACCAGCTATCTGATGAGCAAAAGGCTGTTTTTAATAGAATTATTAGGTCTTTCTATGGAGAAGATAAGCACAATAAATTTTTAATCCATGGGGTGACAGGCAGTGGCAAGACAGAGATATACCTGCAATTAGTAGAGGAGATGCTGAAAATGGGCAAAGATTCCATTGTCCTAGTTCCAGAGATTTCCTTAACGCCCCAGACCATAGACAGGTTTGTAGGCAGATTTGGAGACTTGGTTGCCCTATTGCACAGCAAATTGTCATATGGGGAAAGGTTTGATGAATGGAGGAAAATAAAGGAGGGAAGGGCCAAGATTGTCATAGGGGCTAGGTCAGCTGTATTTGCACCCTTTAAAAATCTTGGATTAATAATTATAGATGAGGAACACGAATCTAGCTACAAATCTAGCCAAAGCCCAAAATACAATACAATAGAAGTAGCTGGCAAAAGGGCCCAGCTTGAATCTGGTTTTCTAGTAGTTGGTTCAGCTACTCCATCCCTTGAGACATATTTTTCTAGCCTCCATGGGGATTATCTTCTTTTGGAGCTAAAAGAAAGGATAAACAACTACGATTTACCCAGTATAAGCCTAGTGGATATGAGGGAAGAGTTAAATAAGGGTAACAAGTCAATCTTCAGTGAAAAACTATATAATTCTATCTTGGAGAACCTAGAAAAGGGAAGGCAAACCATATTGTTTTTAAATAGAAGGGGATTTTCTACATTTGTATCCTGCCGAAACTGCGGCTATGTTGTTAAATGCCAGAACTGTGATATCTCTATGACCTACCACAGAAATATTAATAAATTGAGGTGTCATTACTGTGGTTTAGCCATGGATCCACCAAAAATCTGTCCCATATGCAAGAGCAATTATATAAAATACTTTGGAATAGGAACTGAAAAGGTAGAGGAAGTTACTAGGGAACTCTTCCCCCAGGCCAGGATTGCAAGGATGGATATGGATACAACTACAAGAAAGGGAAGCCATGAAAACATATTAGAAGCAATGAAGAAGGGTAAGCTAGACATCTTAATTGGCACACAGATGATATCTAAGGGCCTAGATTTCAAAAATGTTACCTTGGTTGGGATTATAGCAGCTGATATAACCCTGAATCTACCAGATTTTCGTTCGCCGGAGAGAACCTTTCAGTTGATAACTCAGGTGGCAGGTCGGGCTGGTAGAGGGGACTATAAGGGCGAGGTAATACTTCAAACATATAATCCTGAACACTACAGTATTGTCCTATCTAAAGACCACAATTATAAAGAGTTTTATGAGATGGAGATAAAATTAAGGGAGGAGTTCTTATATCCGCCCCATATAAGGCTTGTAAGTATCCTCATATACGGTGAAGATAAGGTAAAAGTTGCATCGTATTCTAAAGAGATATATAATTTAATAGTAGAAAATATTAGCTGGATACCTAGGGAAAAATTAGGGAAATATCTTATAGGTCCATATCCGGCACCCTTGGAAAAGATAAGCAATAATTTTCGATGGTTGATTTTGATAAAGACTGAGGAAAAAGATTTTGAAGGTTTAAAGTCCCTGGTTAAAAGGGTATGTATAAATAATGAGTTTAAATTGCAACTGGATCGAGTAAAGACTAGTATACAGATAGATCCAAATTCAATATTGTAGGAGGAAAATATATGGCACTTAGACAAATAAGAATAGACAGCGATCCAATTTTGAGAAAGAAGTCTAGGGAAATTACTGAAATTACGGAGAGAATAAGAGTAATGCTAGACGATATGATAGAGACCATGAATGAAGCGGATGGCGTTGGATTGGCAGCCCCACAAATAGGCGTCCTTAGAAGGGCCGTAGTTATAGATATAGGACAGGGGCCATTGAAACTTATAAACCCTGAAATATTAGAAATGGAAGGGGATGTGGTGGATGTAGAAGGTTGTTTATCAGTTCCCGGAAGGTCAGGTACTGTTGCTAGACCAGAGAGGGTCAAAATCAGCTACCTAGATGAAGATGGTAATAGAAAAGAACTTGAGGGCGAAGGCCTCTTAGCCAGAGCTATATGTCATGAAATTGACCACTTAGAGGGCATATTATATATAGATAAAATGATAGAGGAAGTCAAGCTAGAGGAAAATGAAGAGGTGTAAGATGAATATAATTTTTATGGGTACTCCCGACTTTGCAGTACCGACTCTTGAAGCCCTGTACTCAAAAGGCTATACCATCGATTTGGTGGTAACTCAAAAGGATAGACCCAGGGGAAGGGGAAAGAAGGTCCTTTATACCCCAGTAAAGGAGAAGGCCCTAGAGTTTGGACTTGAAGTTTTTCAGCCAGACTCAATTAACTCCCCCCAGAGTCTAGAAATGCTGGAAAAGTATAGGCCAGATTTTTTAGTAGTAGTCGCATACGGCCAGATATTGAAAAAACAAGTACTTGAAATCCCTAAATATGGTTCCTACAATGTCCACGCTTCCTTGCTACCAAAATACAGGGGTGCGGCACCAATAAACTGGGCCATCATCAATGGAGAGAAAGAGACAGGGGTTACTATTATGGAGATGGAAGAAGGTTTGGATTCAGGGGATATAATTCTCAAGAAGTCTATTCCAATAGAGAGTGATGATGACTCTATCTCTATTCACAATAAATTATCTGAACTTGGGGGTAAATTGATAGTAGGGGCCCTAGATAAAATAGCAAGTGGAGATTTTATAAAAATTCCACAAAACCACCAAGAATCCACATATGCTGTAAAGCTGAGCAAGGACTTTGGAAAAATAGATTGGAAGAAAACTGGTAGGGACATCATAAACCTAATTAGAGGTTTAAAACCCTGGCCTTGGGCATATTTTAAGTATAATGAAGTAACCGTAAAAGCTCACAAGGCAAAAATAATTGCTCAAACTGGAAAAGGTGAAATTGGAGAAATCTTAAAGGTTAATAGTGAAGGTATATTTGTATATGCCAGTGATAGTATAATTGTAGTGGAGGAAATACAATTTCCTGGAAAAAGAAAAATGACAGTAGAGGAATATCTGCGGGGAAATACAATTGAAGTAGGGCTTGTATTAGATTAAATTAGGAAGGAGAATGTAAATGCCTGGATATTATGGAATGGGTATGGATTATACATGGCTTGTATTTGTGCTTCCTGCATTAATTTTAGCCTCCTATGCTCAAATTAAAATTAGCTCTGCATTTAATAAATACTCAAGGGTATCTAGTGGGACAGGGCTTACAGGTGGACAAATTGCAAGGATGATTTTAGACAAGAATGGCCTATATGATGTGAGAGTTGAACATATTGGAGGTAAGCTGACTGATCATTACGACCCTAGAAGCAAGGTTGTCAGGCTATCTAACACTATCTATAGCGGAACAAGTATAGCCTCTGCAAGTGTGGCTGCCCATGAAGTTGGTCACGCAATACAGCATGCAGATGGTTATTATCCCTTGATTTTGAGAAACAATATAGCCCCAATAGCAAATATCGGATCTAGATTTGCTTGGATACTAATCTTTATAGGGTTTTTAGTTTCTCCAGTTTTTTTAGATCTTGGGATACTCCTATTTTTGACAGTAGTTATTTTTCAAATTGTTACCTTGCCTGTAGAGTTTAATGCAAGCAGCAGGGCGCTTTTACAATTAGAAAATGGAATTATCAGCAGGGAAAATATTAGACCGGCAAGGAAGGTTTTAAGTGCAGCTGCCTTTACCTATGTAGCTGCTACCCTAGTAGCTGTTGGACAGTTGTTGAGACTTTTAGCACAGAGTAATAGAAGAAGAAGATAGGGATAAAGGGGTAGCTACCCCTTTTATTTTCATTATAATGGGAGTGTTTTTATGTCTATAAATTCAAGAGAGATTGTTTTTAATATACTTTTTGAGGTTTTTGAAAGGGATGGCTATTCAAATATTACTCTTAATAAACATTTGGGAGGAGTTGCTGACCCTAGAGAAGAAAACCTTATTAGGGAAATGGTGTATGGTATCATTGAAAATGACATATACTTGGAGGATATTATTTCAAGGGCCTCTAAGATTAAAATTGGAAAAATCCACCCCCAAATCAAGCTGATCCTAAAAATAGGAATTTACCAGTTGCTTTTTATGGATGGCATACCTGACAGGGCCGCCGTCAATGAAACTGTGAATCTGGCTAAAAAACATGGACATAGGGGAACAATTGGATATGTAAATGGAGTTTTAAGAAATATAGGCAGGGATAAGGATGAATTTAAAAACATTGAAAAAAGCAATATAGTAGACTATCTATCAGTCAAATATTCTCATCCTAAATGGCTGGTAAAGAGGTGGATAAAGGATTATGGTCTGAAGTTTACAAAGAACCTATCTAGGGCCAATAACGAGACTCCAAAGCTGAATATAAGGGTCAACAATCTAAAGATAGGAAAAGATGAATTAAGGCAAAGGCTCTTTGAAAAGGGAATTAATGTCCAAGAGGGTAAATATGCCAGGGATATATTAATTATTGATAACCCAACTAGGATAACTTCCTTGGAAGAGTTCAAAGCTGGTTTTTTTACCATACAGGATGAAAGCAGTGCCTTGGTAGCACAAATTTTAGACCCCCTACCGGGCACGACCATTATAGACTTATGTTCTGCACCAGGTGGGAAATCCACACATCTTGCGCAAATGATGAATAACCAGGGAAGGATTTTGAGCCTTGATATACATAAGCACAAGATTAAACTCATAGAGGACAATTCAAAAAGGCTTGGCATAGATATTATAGAAACATATGTCTCTGATGCAGAAAAGTTTAATAAGGATCTTGTAAACTTGGCAGACTATGTTCTAGTAGATGCACCTTGCTCGGGTTTTGGACTTATTAGGAGAAAACCAGAAATAAAAAGGAAGAGGAAAGAAGGAGATATAGAGAAGCTAGTTTCTATCCAAAGAAATATTCTAAATAATGCAAAAGACTATCTCAAGCCTGGGGGAATATTGCTTTATAGCACCTGTACTATTAGCAAAGAAGAAAATATTGATTTGATACAGGAGTTTGTTGATACTAACAAGAACTTTTCTTTCGTGGGCTTTGAGGATAAGATAGACAACCTTGAAAACCCTCATAGTTTAAAAGAAGGATATCTGCAGCTGTTTCCCCATATCCACAATACAGACGGCTTTTTTTATGCAAAATTGATTAAAGAAAGATAGAAATATGACCAGTAATTATGTATAATATTATAATAGAGAACATAGAGGTGATTATTTGATTAGGCCTGAGTTAAACAGTCTGACTTTAAAACAGCTTAAGGATTATATGATTGACATGGGAGAACAATCCTATAGGGGGGAGCAAATCTTCTCTTATTTTCATAGGAATAATGGTCTAGATATTTCCGATTTCAAATTATTGCCATTAGACCTAAGGGATAGATTATCCAATGTGGCAATGGTAAATAAAATGACTATATTTAAGAAGTTCACCTCTAAATTGGACAATACCAACAAGTATCTTATTGCACTAGGGGACAAAAATATCATAGAGTCTGTGATGATGGAATATGGTCATGGCTACACTGCCTGTGTTTCAACTCAAGTAGGGTGCAAAATGGGTTGTTCTTTTTGTGCGTCGACCAAGGAAGGTCTAGTGAGAAATCTAAGCCCGGCAGAAATGCTCAATCAGATTTATTTGATGGAAGAGGATTTAAATATTAAAATATCAAATATTGTTTTAATGGGTAGTGGAGAACCCCTTGATAATTACGACAATGTTCTAGATTTTATAAGTATCATATCCGATGAAAAGGGGCACAAGATTAGCCTTAGAAGCATTACAATCTCAACTTGCGGAATAGTACCTAAAATCTATGAGCTGGCAAAGGAAAAGCTGCCTATTACCTTGTCTATATCTTTGCACTCTCCTTTTAATGAAGAGAGAAAGAAAATAATGCCCATTACTATCAAATATCCAGTAGATGAATTAATAAGGGCATGCAGATATTATTGGGAAGTGACAAAGAGGAGAATAACTTTTGAATATACCTTGATAGAAAATGTGAACGACAGGGAAGAAGACATAAATGAACTTGGAAGAATCTTGAAGGATCTAAGGTGCCATGTTAATCTCATTCCCTTAAACCCAATAGAAGAGTATAAAAAGGACAGGCCAAGTCGGGCAAATATAGAAAGGGTCCAGAGAGCTCTTAAAAAACACAATATTTCAGTTACCATCAGAAAAGAAATGGGAGGAGATATCAGTGCCTCATGTGGTCAATTGAGAAGGTCTATTACCCAGGATGATAAATATAAAGGATTTCAATGGGGTGGTATTATGGTCAGTGGTGCTATATCGGATGTAGGTAAAACCAGAGAAAACAACCAAGATGCCTTTTATGTATCTAAAGATTCTAACCTTCCCTTGTATATGGTAGCCGATGGTATGGGAGGGCACAATGCTGGAGAAGTTGCAAGTGCCATGGCCATGAAACTAATTGCTACTAACTTTGCGGACCATAAGGAGAATTTGACCAGTAGGGAGAAAATTTTCAATCTAATAAAAAAATCCATAGAGGAGGCCAATACAAAGATTTACCTTAAATCCCTTGAAAGTGAGGAATGTAAGGGGATGGGTACCACTATAACCCTAGCATATATACATGAAGGCGAGGTTTTTATAGGACATGTGGGGGACAGCAGAGCCTATTTAATAAGGAGAGGAAATATTGAACAGCTAACAGAGGATCATTCCTTTGTTAACGAATTGATTAAGATTGGTAGTATAACTAAAGAACAGGCGGTAAACCATCCCAAAAAAAACATGATAACAAGGGCAGTTGGATCTAGCAGTATTATCGAATCGGATTTAATAGCTAGAAATTATGAAAAAGAGGACATATTATTTCTTTGCAGTGATGGGCTTTTCAACATGTTAAAAGACTTTGAAATAGTAGAGGTGTTTAGTCAGGAAAGCGACATTCAAAAGGCTTGTGAAAGATTAGCAAACCTAGCCAATAATAGAGGTGGCTTAGATAATATTACTGTAGTGGCTATTAAATTTAACTATGAGGTGAAACAATGATAGGTAAAGTATTAGGCGGTAGATATGAAATAATAGAACAAATAGGTGGTGGAGGTATGGCCTTGGTTTATAAAGCCAAGTGTCAACTATTAGATAGATTTGTAGCAATTAAGGTTTTAAAGGACGAGTATGTAAATGATGAGGACTTTGTCAGGAAGTTTCGAAGGGAATCACAGGCTGCTGCACGGCTTTCTCACCCCAATATTGTAAATATTTACGATGTTGGAGTTGAAAATGATAATGGACATCAAATTCATTATATAGTAATGGAATACATAAAAGGGAAAACCTTAAAGGAGTTAATAAAGGAAAAAGGAAGGCTATCCGTAGAAGATACCTTAAACTTTTCTTATCAGATAGCAGAAGCCTTACAGAATGCACATCAGAATCATATATTTCATCGAGACATAAAACCACATAATATCATGATAACGGAAGATAAAAGAATAAAGGTGACGGATTTTGGAATTGCAAGGGCTGCGACTAGTTCTACTGTAACCACAACATCAAATGTACTAGGTTCTGTTCACTATTTTTCTCCCGAACAAGCTAGAGGCGGTTATACTGACGACAAATCAGATATTTATTCCCTTGGAATCGTGATGTATGAAATGATTACAGGGCAACTCCCCTATGAGGGTGAAAGCCCTATAACTGTGGCACTAAAACACGTACAAGAGGATATCATACCACCAAGGGAAGTGGAAGCCAGTGTGCCAATAGGTCTAGAGACTATCATTTTAAAATGTGTACAAAAAAGACAGGCTGATAGATATAGTGATATAGATAAACTGCTAAAAGATTTAAGGAAAATTGAAATGAACCGAGATGAGGAGATTTTCGATGATATTGACCAAACAGATTCCCACACTAGGTTAATTCCTACAATAAAAGTAGAGGATGAAATAGATATGAAGGACAAGAAAAACAAAAAAGGAAGGAAGAAAAAAGATAATACATTAAAGATTGTATTACTTGGAATATTGCTAGCTTTTCTGTTGGCGGGTAGCTTTTTCTATGGATATTTTAAATTAAAAGATTTTTTAATAACCGAGGATATTCTTGTACCTAGTATAATTGGAGAACAGGAAGAGGTGGCTAGGGAAATTATCGAGGATTTGGGATTAAGATTTGAAGTAAGGAACAGGGTAAAGGATAGTAATTTTGCCCCTGGAGAAGTTATCTTCCAGTCTGTAGATTCCGGGACAGCAGTTAAGAAGGATTTTCCCATTGAAGTAACAATTTGCGAGGGAGAAAATCTAGTTGATGTCCCAGATGTTGTAAATAGGGATTTGGGATATGCAAGAGAGCAGATATTGGATTCGGAACTAAAAATTGAAATAGAATATGAACATTCAGATGAAATCCCCCTAGATGTAGTAATCAGACAAAAACCTGATGGGGGCACAAGTGTAGAGCCAGGTACTAGGGTTACAATTGTTGTAAGCCAGGGAGAGGACATTAAAATTATTGAAATGGAGACACTTGTTGGCAAAAATATTGAGGAAGCAAAAAGAATATTGAAGAGATTGGACTTGGTTGAAGGGGAAATAAGGTTTGAGCCAAATAATGAATTTGCAAAAGACCTAGTCTTTTGGCAGAGCTATGAAGCAGGAATTGAACTTGAAAGCAAAACTGCCGTCGATTTTTACGTCAGCAGTGGTCCAGTCGAGGAGGAGGAAATTGAAGGAGATGGAGAAGGGGAGGACGATTTAGATAGTCCATTTACATTTACCATACCGCCTTTCCAAGACAGGGAAGAAACACAGATAAAAATAATTAGGATACAGGATGGTATATCGAAGGTAGTCTATAACCAAGGCCATAAGGCTAGTGATGGAGATGTAACAATTACTTTAATGGGGAAGATAGGTGCCTTGTTTGACATATATTATGATGATATATACCAGACGACACTTACCAAAAAAGAATAGGGGGTTTTTATGACTGAAGGTATAATTGTTAAGGGTGTTGGGGGTTTTTATTATGTTAATACGGCAGATGGTATAGTGGAGTGCAGGGCCAGGGGCCTATTTAGGGAGGAAAATCAAACTCCCTTGGTAGGTGACAAGGTGAGAATAAGACTCAATCCAGAAGATGGGTCTGGCTATATAGAAGAGATATTTAGGAGAAAAACCCACTTAATTCGACCACAGGTGGCTAATATAACCCAGGCAATTATAGTCATGAGTATAAAGGATCCCATTTTAAATACTTGGCTTTTGGATAGACTGATAGTAATGGTAGAAAGAGAAGGACTTAAAATTACGATTTGCCTAAATAAGAGGGAATTAGCCCCTAAAGAGGTAGACAGGGTTTCCGATATTTATAGATCTGCAGGTTACAATCTTATAGGGACCAGTGTAGAAACTGGAGAGGGGATTGAAGAACTTAAAAAGGAGCTAAAGGGTAATATATCTGTTTTCGCTGGACCCTCTGGAGTAGGGAAGTCCTCTATCCTGAATATAATTAATAAGGATCTTAGGCTTGAAACAGGTAAAATCAGTCAAAAGACAAGGCGTGGAAAGCATACTACCAGACATGTGGAACTCCTTAGGTTGGATGAAAACTCCTTTGTCTTGGATTCCCCAGGATTTGGGTCCTTGAGCCTAGATTTTATAGAAGAAGAATCTCAAGTTAAAGAGTATTTTAGGGAGATAAAAAGCCATGGAAAGGGTTGCAGATTCAATAGTTGCCTGCATGTCAATGAACCAGGATGCCAAATAAAAGCACTAGTGGAGAAGGGAATTATCAACCGAGCAAGGTACGAGAACTATTTAAGCTTTTTAGAGGAAATAAAGAATACTAGGAGGTATTAAATGGCTAAAATTGCGCCTTCATTGCTATCAGCAGATTTTGCTGATTTAAAAAATGAAATTAAAAAGGTAGAAGAAGGTGGTGCTGATTACCTACATTTAGATGTAATGGATGGGATTTATGTTCCAAATATTACATTCGGGCCGCCTGTTATAAAAAGATTAAGGAGGGTTACTAAGCTACCCTTTGATGTACATCTAATGATTGATAGACCTGAAAGATATATAGAAAACTTTGTAGAAGCAGGTGCAGATATTATTACTATCCATCAGGAGGCTACAATTCACCTCCATAGGACTATTCAGCAAATTAAATCCTATGGTATCAAGGCTGGGGTTTCCTTAAATCCTGGGACTGCAATTAGCAATTTGGAGTATATACTTGGCGATATAGATTTAATATTGGTAATGACGGTAAATCCAGGATTTGGTGGTCAAAGCTTTATTGAGTCCATGGGTAAAAAGATTAGGGACTTAAGAAAGATAATTGACCAAGAGAAATCAGATATAATTTTAGAGGTAGATGGCGGTGTTAAAC
>Ga0265293_10007942_pt1 | contig 16047 bp, 16 predicted proteins | sample Munlanlewell138R_FD_192505 | JGI IMG/M metagenome (GOLD analysis project Ga0265293, IMG submission 192505) | Leachate microbial communities from a municipal landfill in Southern Ontario, Canada - Leachate well 138R | ecosystem: Engineered > Solid waste > Landfill > Unclassified | place: Canada...
AAGATGATAAGCGCTTAAAGATGATAGATTGGATTTATGCGCATCAAAGATGGCTCTTTTCGCTAGCTGGGCTTTTAGAGGCTCAAAGTGTGGCGGTGGAGAGACGAGGGGGTCAAAAAGAGTTTGTGCATAAGGTGAAACTGGCAAAAGATTGGAGTGGATTTAGCGGGTATTTTTATGATTATACTGATAAGAAGCAAGATTTTGTCATAGAACTTCTAGCTGATGGAGAGGTGGTGCATAGTAAAGAACATGTGGTAAAAAGGGAGTCAGATAGGAAATTTACCATCAATTTTCCATCAAGATTTTATGATAATAAAACCCATCTTTTTACTGTTAGAGAGAAAAATAGCAAAATAGTTATGTGGGGAAGCCCTGCAAGTGTGGTGCTTTTAAGTGAAGATAAAAATAGAGCTAAATTTTTAGAGTCGATTGAGAATGCAAATTATGATGAATTAAAAGATTTATACAAACCAAACAGCATAGGGTTTTTGGCTACAAAAGAGAATTTGGAAGATACAGATTTTATGAATTATGTCAAAGATATAAAAAGCAAATTCCATGATGCCAGATTTGTAGGATTTTGTTTTGAAAAGCTAGGTGATGATTTTGCAGAATATATCAAAATAAGTGATGTAAAAAATATAGTGTCAAATGTAAGCGTATTAATAACAAACGCGTATATAGCTAACAATACAATAGATATCAATATAATAAAAAATCAATCTAATATACCAAATACATTTATACTTACATTCAATAAAGCAAATATGAATAAAAAAATAGAAGAACTTAGTGATTATAGATTAGTAAATATTATAAAAAATAATCTAGATAAATTTGGTTTGACATATGATGATATAAAAACATTACCAAGTAATCATTTGGTAATGATTAGAAAAGGTTTTGAAAAACTGATCGGACTAGCACCTATAGATAATGATTCTATTTTAAATTTAAATCATTTAGAGTGGCATTGTTTAAATATAAAAGAAGCTTTGCATAATCAAAATTTTATCAAGATTCAAAAGCAACTTAATAGTGCTTTACAATACTTAATATAACATTATATCATGAGGTCTTTTTTGTTAAATAAAAAATTGCTTATCCTAGGCGCAAATAGTGAAACCATTCCGCTAGTAGAAACTGCTAAAAGTTTAGGTGCGATAACTTATGTAGCTGACTACAATCCAGATGCGCCAGCCAAAAAGGTGGCAGATGTGGCTTGTGATATAGACTGTATGGACATAGATGCACTTGAAGAACTATGCAAAAAAAAGAAAATAGATGGTGCAATGGTGGGTGTGGCTGATTCTCTAGTCAAGATCTATGCCAAACTGTGCAAAAAGCTAAACTATCCCTGCTATGCAACACCAAATCAAGCTGAAATACTATCAAATAAAAAGCTTTTTAATGATGAATGTAGAAAGTTTGATATTTCAACTATACCCAACTACCAAGTAGAGCTGGACAACTTTGATGAAGATGAAAAAAGAGTAACTTACCCTCTGCTTATAAAACCAGTAGATGGAAATTCAGGGCTAGGTATGTCAATTTGTTACGATAAAAACGAGCTTTTAGAAGGTATTAAAAAAGCTATAAATGCATCAAAAAGCAAGAGGTATTTAGTAGAAAAATATATGGAATGCGATGACATCTTCCTAAACTTTACATTTATAAATGGCAAATATTATTTAACTGCAATAGCAAACAGATATACAATTAAACAAGGCAACAATGTAAGCAGAGTTTGTGTTGGTGCAATTTATTCTGATAAATATTTTGAACTATATAAAAAAACTTTAGAAGATAAACTTTTTAAGCTTTTTGAACATTTAGGTCTCAAAGATGGTGTGCTCATGATTTCTGCTTTTGTAGAAAATGATACTATTCATCTCTATGATCCAGGGTTTAGATTGCAAGGAGAGGCACCAGATATACATATAGCTAGAGCTACTGGGTTTGATCAGAAAGAGTTCTTGATCAAGTTTGCATTAGGTGTTGGTTATGGTAGCCCAACTGATCAGATAGACAAACTGATAGCTGGCGATAAAACCTACGCAACTATATGGATACTCCTAAAAGAGGGAAGAATAGTAAAAATAGATGGGCTAGAAGAGCTGATTCCAAATGGGTTTGCATACTATGTATCTCAAAGGCTATATGTAGGAGATGCGGTAGATAACACTATGATAGGAACCGAAAGACAGGTTTTTGCTAGGATTTATATTGAAGAAATAGATAGTGACATAGACTTTTCAGCAATTCTAAAAATCCAACAAAAAATGCTAATAGTTGATGAGGATTTTTCAAAGATGATAATTTCACTAAATAAGGACGAAAGATGACAATAGATATATCTGAAAGAGTTGCAGTTGTGACAGGAGCAGCAGATGGTATAGGAAAAACTATTGCTATACAGCTTGCAAAAGAGAATGTTAACTTAGCACTTTGGGATGTAGATTTGAAAAAACTAGCATCAACCTTGACAGAAATTAAAAAAATAAATAAAAATGTTATAGCTGTAAGGTGCGATGTAAGCAATGAAGAAGATGTTAAATTAGCAACACTGCAAACGTTTGATTTTTATAAAAAAATAGATATTTTGGTCGCTAATGCTGGAATTTTAAAGACATCTAAAGTGCTTGAAATGAAAACAGAAGATTGGGATAATACTTTTTCTGTCAACACCAAAGGTGTCTTTTTATGTATAAAATATCTTGCGCCATATATGAAAAAAAACAATAAAGGAAGAATAATAATAGCTTCATCTTTTGCTGCAATTATTCCATCTGTGTCTTCTGCAGCATATGCAGCCTCAAAGTCAGCTCTAATATCTTTAACTAAAGTTCTTGCATCAGAATTAGGACCTTGGAATATAACTGTAAATGCATATGCTCCAGGAATGATTCCTACTTCAATGAGCAATATTAATAATCTTAGCAAAGATCGACAGGAAGAAATGTTAGATACACTTTCCATAAGAGAGTGGGGGCAAGCTGAAGATATTGCAAATCTAATTATATTTTTATCTTCAGATCAAGCAAAATATATAACGGGGGCATTGATAGATGCAAGTGGTGGAAAATTTTCTGTACAGTTTCAAAAATTTTCAAGGCAATAATCATGAGTAAAAAAATCGATTTAGAAGATATTTCTTTAAGCTTGTATTCTATCCCATATTCAGTTGGATTTATTAAAAATGTAGATGGACTAGAGGAAGAAGAAAAATTATCTATAGTAGATGTAGCACTAATGGCAAAAAAACTTGGTTTAGGTGGCATCGAATTTCCTATTGATATTTGCTTTCCAGATTTAGAAGAAAAACAGTTGGATATTTTTTTTGAAAAGATGAGAATATTAGGAATTAAATGTACAATTGACTTTGAAAATTTTTCTTGTCGAAACACAAAAAAAATTCTACCCATCCTCAATAAGTGGTCAATAAAATTTATTCGTGTGAAAATATCAAGTTTTTATGGAGGCAACAGACACTTAAACCCAAAATACTACAAAGATTTAGTTACATTTGAAGATAACTTAAAAGTATGTATTGATGACTTAAATAGATATAGTATAAAGATATTGATCGAAAATCATCAAGATGTAGTAGTTGAAGATCTTTTAGAAATTATTAAAAAATATGGCAAAGAAATAGTAGGGGTTAATTGGGACATCGGCAACTCGCTACCTTCATGCGAAACACCCGAAACATTCTTAAAAAAAACAGGAGAATTTATAGAAAATATACATCTAAAAGATTACAAACTATATAAGCACAACGATGGATACAGTTTAAATCGTTGTGCCTTGGGTGATGGATTTGTTGATTTTGATAACATATTTAAACAACTAAAATCTTCCAAATCGCTATCAATGACAATTGAGCTAGGTGCACACTTTCCGAGAGTTGCAAATATTAATAACAGTAACTATTGGGAACATTCAAAAATATCAGATAAAGAAAAGGAAGGATTTTTAAAATATATAAATAAGAATATTAGCGATGAATGCAAAGTTAATAGTGAAAATAAAAAATATATTATTACGACAGATAAAGAGTTACTTGAGGTTGAAAAATCAGTAAATTACTTAAAGAGGCTACTAAATTGAAACAAAATAGTTGTGAAAATCTATTTATAATTTCTGGTGCAAGCAAAGGTTTAGGAAAAGAGATATTTATTGAACTCACAAGTAGAGGTGGGGTGGCAATTTTGATTGCAAAAAATAAAAAATTGCTTAACTGTCTTTATAAAACATATTCAAGCCATAATTTAGAAATCCATCTGCTATCATTAGATATTAACTCTCCTGAATTTGAAAAAGAGTTTACTAAAAAGCTAGATAATATTATTGTAAAAAATGAAAAAATTAAAAGTATATATCTTTTTAACAATGCATCAATTGTTACACCTATAAAACAAATTATAAATACAACTAGAAAAGAACAAGAGGACACAATTAATATTAATTTAACTTCAACTATTTGGATCACTTCTGAAGTGCTTAGAGCGACAAAAAAACTAAACCCTATAGAGCTATATATAATAAATATTAGTTCTGGTATTTCATTAGATCCTATTGAAGGTTGGTCTCTTTATTGCATATCAAAAGCAGGAATAAATCTACTTACTTCAAGTATTGTAAAAGAAACCAAGAATTGGAAGACTAAAGTGTTTGCTGTTTCAATAAATCCAGGAGCAATGGATACAGATATGCAAAATACAATTAGATCTTCAAGTGTTTTGGAATCCCCAAGTATAGAAAGATTTGTAAACATGTATGATTCTGGAAAATTAAAATCAGCAAAAGAGTCAGCTTGTAAAATCATTGATCTGCTAGATAATAAAGAATTTATAAATGGAGAGTTTATTGATTTCAATAAAAAATAAAAAATCACTAGAAAACAAAACCATAGTAATAGTTGGTGGCACAAAAGGCATAGGCAAAGCTCTAGTTTTTGAGTGTCTAAAAAATGGTGCAAATGTTGTGTTTAGTGGCAGAGATCAAAAGAGTGCAGAAAATATTATTAATGAGAATAAAAACTACATAGATAGATTACTTTTTGTTTTGGCTGATCTAAGTATTATCACTGAGTGTCAAAATATTTTTGATAGTGCTGTAGATAAGTTTGGCTCTATCGATGGATATGTTCACTATGCTGGCATCACGCCTATAGCATCTCTAACTGATTGCGATGAATCTACATATGATATAGTGATGAGTACAAATCTAAAGTCTGCTTTTTTTTGCACACAAAGTGTTGTTAAATATATGATCTCAAGCGGTGGCGGTTCAATCGTGCTAGTAGGCTCTGCCCATACTTGGAGTGGAGAAAAAGATAGAGCTGCTTATGCTATATCAAAAGGCGGACTATATACGCTTTTTCAGCATTTGGCTCACAACTACGCCTCTGATCAGATACGATGCAACTACATCACTATGGGGTGGACTGCAACTGAGGGAGAACTAGAGCTTAGAAAAAAAGAGGGGCTAGACAAAAAAGCACTAGAAGAAAAAGCTTCTACTATTTTGCCAATGGGCAGATTGCTAATCGCTGAGGATCATTTGGCTGCATTTGTATATTTTCTATCTGATCAGTCATCTATGGTAACAGGATCAAATATTCGTGTAACTGCTGGGGAGTACATTTAATGTCCATATCTAGCTCACCTCTGATTAGCGTTATAGTGCCTATTTATGGAATAGAAAAGTATTTAACTAAATGCATAGAGAGTATTGTCTCTCAAACTTATAAAAACCTAGAGATCATCTTAGTAAACGATGGCTCACCTGATAACTCTGCAAAGATATGTGACAAATACACCAAAGTTGATGAGAGGATAAAGGTCATCCATAAAGAAAATGGCGGACTTGTAAGTGCTAGAAAAGCTGGGCTTTTAGTTGCTAGTGGAGAATATATAGCCTATGTAGATGGTGATGATTGGATAGAGTCACAAATGTATCAGAGTCTTATGTCTCTAGCGCTAGAATACGATACAGATGTGGTTATCGCTGGACACAAAGTAGAGTTAGAAAACAGTGCAATAGATATAATGAAAAATACATTGCCGTGTGGTTTATATAAAGCTAAAGATTTACAAACCAAGCTTTATCCAAAGATGTTAAATACTGGTCTTTTTTCACAATTTGGTATCTACTCATATCTATGGAATAAATTATTTAAAAAAAGTGTCATTTACGATGCTCAAATGTGTATAGATAATGATATCTTTATGGGCGAAGATGCAGCATGTCTGTATCCAGCACTACTAAATGCAAAATCTATCTATATAACCGATTCAACACACTATCACTATATACAGCATACCAACTCTATGGTAAAAACTAGAAAACTAGATGCCAGTGAACTATCTAGGTACAATCAGCTATTTAGCCATCTTTATAATCAGTTTGATAAATATGACCATAAGCTCTTGCTAAAACCTCAACTAAAATACTATATGCTCAGCCTAATCACGGTAAGAGCTAGTATATATAATTCAATGTTTTCTAATCCAAACGAACTGTTTGCTTATGGAGAGATAGAAAAAGGATCTAAAATTATTATCTATGGAGCTGGTACATATGGACAGCACTTATACAGTAGAGTAAAAAATAGTGCGGAGTTTGATATAGTCGATTGGGTAGATATATTTTATGAAAAATATAGAAACATTGGACTTGATGTAAATCCTATAGATAGTGTTTTAAATAAAAAGTATGATTACATAGTAGTTGCATATATAAGTGAAAAAACAGCAAGCATATTTAAAGATATGCTCATCGAAAAAGGTATAGAGAGTAATAAAATATCGACTGTTAACCACTATAAAAACTACTCAATAAAAGAGCTGCTACAGAAATATGGCTTGGAGCTACAATAATGAAATCTGAACTTGTTTTTTATAGTGGCTCTACTTTACTAGAGAGTCCCTGCTGGGATGCTAAAAATCGAACTATCTACTGTGTATCCATAGAGCAGTGCATGATATATGGGATAAACACAAAAACCCAAGAGATCAAAAGCTACCCTACAAGCGGACAAGTAGGATGTGTAGTAGTTAGGGATGATGGAATGCTCATATCTGCTGAAAAAGAGGGTATTTATGAGATAGATCCACAAAATGGTAAAAGGAAATTTATAATACAGATAGAAGACGATCTAGAAATGAGATACAACGATGGCAAACTAGACCCGCTTGGCAATTTTTTGGTTGGGACAAAAGGTTATTTAGAAGAAAAACCAAACAATGGAAAATTATACTGGTTTGATGGTAAAACTACAAAAATACTAATAAGTGACACTACTATCTCAAATGGCATAGGCTTTTCACCTTGTGGAGAAAAACTATACTTTGTAGATACACCTACCAAAAAAGTAGGTTGTTATAACTATAATGCAAAGCATGGTATAGCTGAGTTTGAGAGGTATTTAGCCAAGATACCAGATACTGGCTATCCTGATGGCATGTGTGTAGATAAAGATGGCAATATTTGGGTTGCAGAATGGGAAGGTGGCAAGGTGTCTAAATGGGATGTTGAGACAGGAAATAAGTTATATGAAATCACTTTACCCTGTCCAAGAGTTACCTCTTGCTGTCTAGGTGGAGAAAATTTGGACTATTTATACATTACAACTGCCAAAAGTGATAATTTGTTTGTTGGTGGTGGGTTGCTTAGAGTGAAAATTTACTAAAAGGAAAAGTATGGAGGTTTGTCATATATGTGGTGCATTAGACATAGTATCTGAAATGGTACTCAAGGACTATCCAATCACAAATATTTACCTTGACAGATCTGAGGAAAGTGCAAACTATGTTTTTGATGCAAAAATCACTCAGTGCAAATGTGGTCATGTCCAACTAAGGAGCACTTATGATACCACTTCATTTTACACTGAAAATTATCAATATAATGGCTATGCTGCAACAGTTGTAGCTCGAAGAAATACAGGGGTAAAACTTATCAACAACTATATTAGAGGCTTTGACCCACATTGTATAGTTGATATTGGTTGTGGACAACTTTCTATGCTAAAAGCTCTCGGAGGGGGGTATCTAAAAAGCAAATTAATTGGCTTGGATCCAGTGCCACTACAACAAAATGTCGATAGATTGAGAATTGAGTTTTTAAACGAAGAATTTACTGGACAGCTTACTGGGATACATAGCTCTAGCTCTAGCAACCTATATATCCTTGATAATGTAATGGAGCATATATTTGATCTAACAAGCTTTATGGATAATCTTTTGTCAAATACAAAAGTTGGTGACTTTGTTTATGTATGTGTTCCTTCTTTTGATTTGATATCAAAGAAAATGCAATTTCAAGAGTTTATACATGAGCATTGCCACTATTTTAAAATTAAAGAATTAGAGCAACTTTTTACTAATTTTGGGTTCAAAGTACTTGAGTCATTCAGTAGTCAAGATGATGGTCGTTCATATAATTATCATATGTTTATTAGAGACGATTATAAAAGTAGAAATATCAATACAGACGGTGAAGATATTGTTTCTGCTTTGGATGCATATCGTGGGATATTGAAAGTGATTAATGAAAATATACAAACTTTGGATCGTAAAATATATGGAGTATGTGCATCTGAACTCACACCAACTCTTGCATATTTTATGGAATCAGATTTCGACTTTTGTCAGGCGATATTTGATACTTCCCCACACAAGGCAGGAAAATATATAGTTAAAGTCAAGCCACCCATATTGGGCATGGAGGAAGTTTTAAAAATTAAATCAGATGCTTATTTTTTTATTACCGCACCAAATCTTGCATTGCCTGTTATGAACAATATGAAAAGATATGGCATAGAGGACTTTATTGTTCCTGCACTTATTGTGTAGGTTTGCTATTGTTAAGCACATGCTGTGTTATATTGTCATGCAAAAGAGTTACCTCTTGCTGTCTAGGCGGAGAAAACTGGGACTATCTATACATCACAACTACTAAGAGTGATTATTCGTTTGTTGGTGGTGGGCTGTTTAGGATTTTGCTCTTACAATACTCAATATAAAGAGAAGGACAGAATAGTGAAAATTGATAAAATAAAAAAGCTTTATGAGATAGGTGGTGGACAGTACTATCAATCTTTTCCTGAAAAGGTAAAAGTAGCTCTAAGAATAGACGATGAAAACAACAGCATAGATGCAACTGGTCACTTTGAGAGAGAAAGATTTGAGTTTATTAAAAAGTATGTTGACTTTAAAGAAGCAAAAGTTTTAGATATCGGTGCAAACCAAGGTTATTTTTCATTTGAGTCCGCTGATCTAGATGCTACCGAAGTGCTCGCTATTGAAGGAAGAAAAGATTATGTTACTTTTATAGATAAACTAGCAAAAATTTTGGATGTTAATATTGTTACAAAAAATAGTTTTTTAGATTTCTCTAAAGATCTAGAAGGCAAATTTTTTTCAATAATATACAACCTAAATGTTATCCATCACCTAGGGGGGGATTTTGGGGATGGAAAGCTAGCAAAACAACAGGCGTTAAATGAAATGGCAGCTACATTTAAACACCTGGGAGACAAATGCAATACTATGATATTTTCAATCGGGTTTAACTGGAAAGGCGATAAAAATGAACCATTGTTTGATTTTGGTACAAAGGTAGAGATTATAGATTTTGTAAAAAAATCTATAAATGGGCTATTCACAATAAAGGCAATAGGCATTGCCGAAACTGTTGGCAATAAAATAGAATACAAACTTTTGGACAGCATAAATATAAACAGAAATGATGCCTTGGGAGAGTTTTTAAATAGACCTTTGTTTATTTTGGAGTCAAATATAAAATGAACTTAGTATTCCCAGTAGCTTCAGAATATACAGCTGATGATATAAAAAAGGTACAGCGAGAACTTTTAAGAATGGCAAAAATCGTCACTAAAATTCTTGAAGAAAATGATATTCCCTATTTTATAGCATTTGGTACGCTTATTGGTGCTATTAAATTCAAAGGTTTTCTTCCTTGGGATGATGATATAGACCTGTTTCTATTCGATGATAGCTACGCTAAGGCAATAGCTTTGCTTGAAGAAAAATTACCTGAGCATTTAATTGTTCATAGTGAAAAGAACGATCCTAATTATTTTTTAGCTTGGAATAATGTTGTAAATATAAATACTACAGTAGAGTATGCTGAAATTTATCATCCAGACAATAGGTTACTAGGATATAAATGCTTGGGAGTAGGTTTATACAGACTAAAAAAGATGAAAAGAAGCGAAATACCTAGATATAAAAAAGATGAAGCTATTAAATTTTTTAAAAGAAAATATAATAAGAAAATTATAGATAAAGCTACTTACAAGAGCGAGGTAGCAAAAATCAATAAAAATAATGTCTTATTTGGTGTCAAAAGTGATGCTGATGATGATATTTTCTATTTTGTTGTAAAAGTAAAAAAGCCAATTTCTATAAAAGATGTATATCCTCTAAAAAAAATAGATTTTGAAGATACACAGTTTTTTGCTCCTAATGATCCATTAGCTGTTTTAGAGTGTTCATTTGAAAATCTTGGTGAGTTACCACCATATGAAGAAAGAAGACCTCATTTAAAAAATGTAAAGTTCATAAAGGAGTAAATCTTGAAAAACTTAAGAAGTGAAGGTAAAATTATTCAAAATTGGCAAGAAGATATAGCTCAACCTATCGTAAGCATTATTTGTGTTACCTACAATCATGAAGATTATATTGAAGATGCAATTAGAGGTTTTTTGATTCAAGAAACCAACTTTCCATTTGAGATCTTGATACACGATGATGCATCTACAGACAATACAGCAAACATTATAAAACAATATGAAAAACAATACCCTAAACTATTTAGGACAATATATCAAACTGAAAATCAATATTCAAAAGGTAATAAACCTGGACTAATTCTAACTAAAATAGCAAAAGGCAAATATATCGCCATCTGCGAAGGTGATGACTACTGGACTGATTCATTAAAGCTACAAAAACAAGTAAACTACCTTGAAACTCATCCTGAGGTTGTAATTACTACATTTAAGGCTATTGCAAAGGATGAGCTAGGTACATCTAATTTTAAAGAAGTTCCTGCAAAAGAGTATCAAAAAAGTTTTTCAGCTTATGATTTACTTCACAATAATTCATCTTGGCTACCCACCTTAAATTGTGTATTTAGAAAAATTGATTTTGGTGAAATACCTGAAAGAAGCAAAGTGCAGGCTGGAGATAAGTTTCTAACAAGCCTGTTAGGTAACTATGGTTCTAGCTATTTTCATACAGATATAAAACCTTCTGCATATAGGGTTCATTCTGGTGGTGTATGGTCTAGGTTAGATAATATTGAAAAAGCAGAATCCGCAGTAAATTCGTACTTTTGGATATATAAATATTACAAAAGAATAGGAAATGAAGAGGTAGCTAAAAGCTTCTTTAGACACTACAATCTATATTATAGATCACTATTAAGGCAGAAATATGGAAACAATTATCGAGAAAATAATTTTCATAACAATTTTTCAAAAATTTCTAGAGATGTTAAAAAACTAAGAAACGAATTAAAAGATTCTAAAATTTTAATTTATGGATATAGTGAGCTGGGGCAGTATTTTTCAAGCTTACTAAAAGATAATTTTGTGGGCTATATAGATAAAAATGCTAACCAAATTATAAATAACGATGTTTTTAGTATTGATGAAATTAACAATATTGAGCATAATTATATTTTATTGAGTTTAATGGGCAGAGAACAACAAGTCTTTAATGATATATTATCTGTACTGCATTCAGCAATTAAAATGATTGTTTTTAATGAAAGCACAGAATTGGATTTGTATTTATTAAACTCTAATGATAATAAACCTATTTTACTAAAAGAAGATATGATATTTAGTCAATCTAATAATGAATAAAAAGATTTTTTTATGGATAAAAATAAATATAAAATATTTATATATGGAAGTTGTGTGTCAAGAGACCCATTCGAATTGGATAACGAAGGTAAATTTGAAATAGTTGATTATTTTGCCCGCTCTAGTTTAGCAAGTTTAGTAGGCAAACCATATATAGATAAAAAAATAATAGATGGGATATCAAAACCATGGGCTAAAAAAGTAACTAAGCAAGATATGGAAAAATCACTATTTGAACATTTGCTTAAGCAAGAGTTTGATGTTTTAATTGTAGATTTGATTGATGAAAGGCACAATCTGCATATAAAAGAGAATATTATTAATACCATTAGTGTTGAATATGGAAAAGCACTTTATCACCCAAACCAATATTCCACTATAAAAGCTTTTTCGGATGAGAAATTTAATATTTGGATAAAGGGTTTAGAAAAGTTAGCTTATTGTCTTAAAAAAAATAATTTGGATAATAAGGTAGTATTAAATAAAATTTACTGGACAAACTTTATAGGAGAAGAAAAATCTATTAATATACAATACTCTACCGAACATGTAGAAAAAGCAAATAATGAGTTAGAAAGAATGTATATAAAATTTATAAAATTTCTTCCTAATACAAAAGTTGTGAAATATCCTAAAGAAATGCTATATAGTGATCCAAATCACAAATGGGGATTAGCACCATTTCATTACAATGATTTTGTTATGCGACATCAACTTTTGGAATTAGAAAGATTTACAGTAGAATCAATGGATAAACAATGAAACCATCAAAAAACCATGCAAATAGAAAACCTTATAACTGGTTATTGTATGATTTATCTGACAAGTACCTCATGGAGTATATCCCTTTTTACAAAGGAGTAATGCTTTATTTAGGTTGTGCGGATAAATCTTTTAAAGAGTTTTTTGTTCAATATACAGATAAATACATTGGAGTTGATTGGTCAAATTGTCTTCATGATTCAAAAGCAGACATGGTAGCAGATCTAAATAGCGAACTTCCAATCGAAGATGAGTTTGCAGATACTATTGTTTCATTAAATATACTAGAGCATCTATACAACCCTCAAGGCTTTTTGAAAGAGAGTTATAGAGTTTTAAAAGATGATGGCACTATAATACTGCATATTCCTTTTCAGTGGTGGGTACATGAAGCTCCACATGATTATTTTAGATACACTCCTTATGGTTTAAGATACTTACTTAGCGAGGCTGGGTATACAGATATAAAAGTCCAACCAGTAGCTGGATTTTTTACCACAATTTTAATGAAGATGAACTATTTTTCACTAAGAGCCATAAAAGGTTCAAATTTTAGACGAAAGATTGTAGAAAATCTTTTAAAACCTTTTTGGTATATAAATCAAAAACTAGCTCCTATTTTAGATAATATGCATAGAGGTTGGTCGCTAGAGGCTCAAAGTTTTTTTGTAGTAGCAAAGAAAAAGATTGCAAAAGAGCAAAATAGTAATAAAAAAATCATAGCTTCTCTTACAACTTATGGAAAAAGAATAAATACAGTTGAAATAGCCATAAACTCTATATTAGAGCAAGAAAAAAAAGCGGATAAGATACTTTTATGGTTAGCAGAAGATGAGTTTACTCTTGAAAATATACCAAGGAGTTTAAAAAAACTACACGGTGACAATCAAATAGAAATAAAGTTTTGTAAAGATATAAAATCTTATAAAAAGCTAATCCCTACTTTGGGTTTATACAAAGATGAGATTATCATAACTTTTGATGATGATTTAATCTATAAAAAACCCCTTATCAAAAAACTATACGAAGAACATCTAAAATACCCTGATGCTATAATTTGTGCTAGAGGGCATAAAATGCTTTTTGATTCAAAGAGAAATATTTTGCCATATAAGAACTGGACCCGTTCAAGTGATGATTTTATACCAAGCTATGATATTTTTCCAACAGGTGCTGGGGGGATACTTTATCCACCAAATTGTTTTTATAAAGATATTCAAGATGAAGAGCTTTTTATGTTATTAGCTCCAAATGCTGATGATATTTGGTTTAAAACTATGACTCTTTTAAACAATAGAAAATCAAAAATAATAAATCAAAACAGTAAAGAGTTTTCAAATATCGTAACAATAGACAATACACAGGAGAATGCTCTATGTTTACAAAATGTAAATAAAGGTTTAAATGATATTTATTTAGATAAGGTTTTTAAATTTTATGGTTTAGATGAGAAGATGAAATTTTAACTAGTTTTAAATAAAGTTTATATTATACAAATTTTAGTATGATATAAAGTATGAATAAAATATGATTTTGGAGAATAGAATGTTAAGAAAAACAATAACAATAAACGACTCTCTTTATAGTCTACTTGAATCAACAAGTATTATAAAAAAATATAGTTCTTTTTCAGAACTTGTATCAAATGCTTTAGAAGTTTTGATAGAAAAAAATACAAAAGAACAGTATAAAAAAGCTATGATAGAAGCTTCAAAAGATAAGCTGTATTTACAAGACATGAAAGAGATAGAAGATGATTTTAAATATGTAGACTTGGAAGAAAAATGAACCAATATGATATATTTCTAGTAGATCTAAATCCAATAGTTGGTAGAGAGCAATCGGGAACTAGACCTGTACTTGTAATTTCAAATGATTATGAAAATATTTTAGATATTGTTACAATAATCCCTATAACATCTTTAAAAAATGGAAGAAAAATATATCCAAATGAGTTGCTTTTAAAAGATGAATTAGAAAAACCATCTATTTTGCTATGTCAACAAATTAGAACTATTTCAAAAATGAGACTTGTAAAAAAACTAGCTTCAATCTCAGATGTAAAAACTCAAGAAAAAATATTACAAATACTTTGCAACAGGTTTGAAAAAATAACATGAAACTAACCACCGTAGGCACAGGCTATGTAGGCTTATCAAATGCAGTACTACTAGCTAAAAACAATGATGTAATAGCACTGGACATATTAAAAGATAGAGTAGATATGATAAATAGTGGCATTAGCCCTATTGAAGATAGTGAAATAGAGAAACTTCTACCAAGTCTAATCTCTAGTGGCAGATTAAAAGCTACTATAGATAAAGAGAGAGCTTATAAGAGTGCAGACTTTATAATCATTGCAACTCCAACAGATTATGATCCAAAAACAGACTATTTTGATACAAGCAGTGTTGAATCAGTCATAAAAGATATATTAAAGATTAACCCAAATGCTACAATAATAATTAAAAGTACAGTGCCAGTTGGATATACAGCTAAACTAAATGAGCAGTTTAAAACTACAAACTTAAAAATCATATTCTCTCCTGAATTTTTACGAGAGGGAAAAGCACTGCACGATAATCTATATCCAAGTCGTATCATTGTAGGAGATAGCTCATCCAAAGCTAAAGAGTTTGCAAAGTTACTAGAGCAAGGTGCTATTAAAAAAGACATACCTACTCTTTTTACTAATTCAACTGAAGCTGAAGCTATAAAGCTTTTTTCAAATACATACTTAGCTATGAGAGTAGCTTTTTTCAATGAACTTGATAGCTACGCCCAAATACACAACCTAAACACTAAAGATATCATTGAAGGAGTTGGGCTAGATCCACGCATTGGATCTCACTACAATAATCCATCATTTGGATATGGTGGATACTGCCTTCCAAAAGATACAAAGCAACTTCTTGCAAACTATAAAAATGTACCAAACAATATCATTGAAGCAATAGTAAATGCAAATAGAACTAGAAAAGACTTTATTGCTGATAGTATCATCAAAAAACTAAACTCTGCTCCATCCACCATTCACCATCAACCATCAACTAAAACAGTAGGAATCTACCGCTTAGTTATGAAAAGTGGAAGTGATAACTTTAGAAGTAGTGCCATACAAGGCATAATGAAACGAATAAAAGCAAAAGGCATAGAGGTAATAGTCTATGAGCCAGTGCTTGAAGATGAACTCTTTTATAACTCTAAAGTCATAAATGATTTAAATGAGTTTAAAAAGCTTTCAAATGTGATAGTGGCTAATAGAGTAGATGAAGAGCTTAAGGATGTAAAAGATAGGGTTTATAGTAGGGATATGTTTGGGAGTGATGATTAAAGGAGGGTAGAAAATACATCTGTCCACATTTTTTCTATTTGAGAAC
>Ga0265293_10007943_pt1 | contig 16046 bp, 15 predicted proteins | sample Munlanlewell138R_FD_192505 | JGI IMG/M metagenome (GOLD analysis project Ga0265293, IMG submission 192505) | Leachate microbial communities from a municipal landfill in Southern Ontario, Canada - Leachate well 138R | ecosystem: Engineered > Solid waste > Landfill > Unclassified | place: Canada...
CTTGAGAACTATAATCCAGAGTTGATGGTTAAGGATAGATTGATAGCTATAACCAAAGCAGACCTTTTAGATGAGGTTATGATTAAGCAAATGAAGGCAACTCTACCAAAGAACTTTAAATCTATTTTTATCTCTTCTGTCTCTCAAATGGGATTGATGGAATTGAAAGATAGTATTTGGACCTTACTTAACGATACAGACCGACTTTAAAAACAGAGATATTAATGATTGAAACTCTAAATAATATAGATACTCAGCTGTTTATTTTCTTAAATAGTATAAGGTCAGTATTTTTTGATTATTTCTTTGGTTTCTTCTCACATAGTATTTGTTTTGCAATAGCGATAACATTCTCATTGATATTTCTTGGAATAAAGGAATTAAAGAAAAAATGGTGGGTCTTACTAATTTTAGTTGCTCTTAGTTTCTTGTTTGCTGATAGAATTTCCGTACTCTTGTTTAAGGATGTATTTGAAAGGCTAAGACCAAGCCATGCCCTTGAAAATATATATCTTGTAAAATTAAAAGGGATGGAATTAGTCTATGACCATAAAGGAGGATTATATGGATTTGTATCCTCTCATGCTGCTAATGCCTTTTCTCTTGCAACAATATTTATCCTAATAGGAAGAAAATACAAAATTTATGTAGTTTCTATTACTCTCTGGGCATTAATAATTGGATATTCCAGAATATACGCAGGAGTCCATTACCCTTTAGATGTAATTTGTGGTGGGATATTAGGAATAATAATTGGATTACTTATATACTATATTTATAGATGTTTATTTGAAGCAAAACATATCAAAAATAAATAATGCTTATTTGACTTTTTATATCTTAAATCAATAAAAGTCTGTTTTCCCCGCGAGCTTATTAATATGTGGGGTAAAATAATGTTTTTTGGAGAATTATTCTTACTTTTGCATATTAATTCAGTGATATATGTATAACTTAATAAGGTTTCTAAAACGGTATTATTTCATATTTTTATTCCTTTTCTTAGAAGGAGTTTCAATTTATTTAATCTCTCAAAACTCTTATTACCAAGGTTCTTATATTACTGAAATTGCTAATGAAATATCTGGAAAAATTAATACCTACAATTCAAATATCTTTACATACTTTAATTTAGGCTCATCAAATAAAGCTTTAGTTAAAGAGAATTCAATGCTTAAATCCAAGATTAAAAACTCTTATATTAGTTATACTAAACAAGAATTTATCCATCAGGATACTATTTATAAACAAAGATTTGAATATATTGAAGCTAAGATAATCCAAAAATCAATTAATAAAAGAAATAATTATTTTTTACTCAATAAAGGTAAGGCATGTGGAATTGAAAAGAATATGTCGGTTATCTGTCCACAAGGTATAATTGGTGTAGTTATTAATGTTTCAGAAAACTTCTCATTGGTCATGAGTGTACTTCATCAGGACTCAAGAATAAATGTGAAAAATACAAGAACTCTTATTACAGGCACCTTGCTTTGGGATGGAATAAATTATTCAAAAGGAAGAATAATCGATATACCTTCGTCTATTCCATTAAAAATTGGAGATACAATTGCTACAAGCGGATTTTCAAAAGATTTTCCAGAAGGAATAATGATTGGAAAGATCACTCATTTTAAAATGGATAAGGGTAGCGGTTTTTATGATGTGGATATTAAATTCTCAACGGATTTTAATCGTATTGAGCATGTGTATATTGTAAAGAATTTTTTCAAAACCGAACAAGAAACACTTTTAAAGGAGATTAAAGATGAGTAAAGATATAACAAAAAGTCTATTCCATTTTATACTGATAGCTTTATTTCAGGTATTTGTTCTTAACCAAATCCACCTGTTTGGTTTAATCAATCCTTTAATTTATATATGGTTTATTATTTTACTCCCTATAAATACTAAGAATTGGGTAGTATTAATCAGTAGTTTTGCAATAGGGTTAGCTATAGATGTTTTCGAAGGGCAGATGGGATTTCATTCTTTAGCAACTGTTTTTATGGGTTTTATCAGACCTGTCTTTATAAGTATTTTCTTTAATAATAAAGAGACAGACGAATTAACAAGACCTTCAATATCTCAGATGGGAATTGCAAGATTTGTTCCCTTTATTTTTATTTTTATATTTATTCATCACTTTCTTTATTTTACTCTTGAAATATTCACTTTCTCAGAATTCTTTTTGACCTTGTTGAGAATATTACTTAGTTCAATAACTACATCTATTCTTATTGTCTTATTAGATTTATTATTTATAAGAAGAAGGGATTAGCCTATTCTTCTTTACGATAAAAATCCCATTTACTCCCTTTAAGTTCATTAGGGTCTAACTTTTGTTCATCAAACCCTTTTGAGTTTAGTTTATATAATTTCTTCTTACTAATTTCTTTAAGCCTTATTTTTGTATTTACGAATACAAGTATTATTATAAAGATAATCAGAGTAGAGACTAATACTGCAAATAATAGGGTATCAAGCTCTGAAGAAGTAAAAACATTACTATTTATATAAATCCCATTATGAATTAATATTCTAAAGAGGATAATAATAAATAATAAGATAATAGAAATTCTTATTCTCAACCTAAGAGTGAAATTTCTCGATTTTTTTGCTGAAGTTTCAACATGAAGGTTTATTCTTGAAAGTTTGTATGAGAAATATAGACCTATTAAAAATGAAAACAGGCTTAATGAGAATTCATTAATACTGAATTTTGGAGTTATCCAAAGCAAAGATAATGGGATTAAACTAATTAAAGGGATTAATATTTTTGTTTTTATAGAGTCTTTTAAATTATCCTTATGAGGGTCGAAAAAATATTTTAAGGTAGGGGTGAAAATAAATACGCTTAAAAAAGCGAGGAAAACATTAATAATAATAACTATAATCTTTAATATCAAACTTGGATAAGTTATTTTGAGAAAATCAGAAACGAGATTAGAAGCCCATAGATTATAGATATGCCCAAAGATAAAATCCCCAAATATTCTATTTACAGAAAGAAATGCTATCCAAAAACAAAGCAATGAAAGTAATTTATTTTTAAAGAATTTGGTGCCAACAAGAGATAATAATGCTAAAGATAGTAATATTAATGGGGAGAAAGAAAAAATAACCATTGGATTTTCTGGAAGACTCCAAAACAAATCCTTACCTGAAACAGACTTTTCAAAATCGACTCCATAAATGTCTATTGGGAAAGAAAGATTATGAGTAAAGGCTATAAATGCAGTGGAGAATATTGAAACATAAAGAACAAATATATATGCTATAAATACAATAAAAATACTTGAAATAGCATCATTCCAAACTCCTTTATAGTAGAAACTTCTTTTTCTCATAATTTAATAATCAATAATTACCTTATCTCCATTTATACCAGAATGTATTTTCCTTCATCTGAGTTTTAAGAATTATTTTTATCTCTGTTATCATAAAGATAAAAAGCTTCAACTCTCTATCCCTAAACCATTTTTCTCCCTCAATAACTCCTCTACAAGCTGAAGCAAAATTAATATAGAACTCATCATTTTTATTTTCAATCCACTCCACTGCCTTTTTTTCTCCATCTATTGCGTTGGAAAGTATTGCCAAATGAGTATAACCCTGAGTAAAGAGAAATTTCAATGCCTCTACATCTCCTCTTACAGCATTTGAAAAAGCAGCTAATTCTTTATACTCTCCCTCTACAAGAAACTTGAAAAACACTTTATCCCCTTGTAAAGCCTTTACAAGAGCAATGAGAAGTTTTACATCATACTCATACAAGGGTATTTCTTTGTTTTTCATATTATTTTAACTTCAAAACAATTATCTTAGTTTCGCATTAAGCTTATCTTCGAAGGCTTTTATTAATTTATTCATTACCCCTTCAATTTGCTTATCGTTTAAAGTCTTATCCTTATCTTGTAAAACAAAGCTCAAAGCATATTGTTTTTTACCCTCAGGCAATTTATCCCCTTGGTAAACATCAAATAGGTTAATATCCTTAAGTAATTTCTTTTCGCTTTGGAATGCGAGCTTAGATAAATCTTCAAAACTTATATTCATATCCATAACAAGTGCAAGGTCTCTTCTTACTTCAGGGAATTTTGCAACCTCTTGGTATTTGATATCCTTATTAGAAATAGCCTTAAAGATTAAATCCCAATTAAAATCAGCAACAAATACATCTTGCTTAATATCGAATCCTTTTAGTAAAGGAGTTGATACCTTGCCAATATATAATACTCTCTTTTTATTATCTCTATGAATTAACTCTATACCAGAATTTAATATACCAAGACTTGATTCTTGCATAATAAAACGAGAAGAATCGATTCCCAATCTTTCTAATATATTAAATGCAATATTCTTTATATAATAGAAGTCAAGCTTTGGAGATTTTTCTATCCACGACTCACCAGCTCTGTTCCCAGTTACGCATAGGATAAGATGTTTCTCTTCATTATATCTCTTTTCTACATTCTCGTTATCTGAGTTTTCTAAATTCTTAGAGTAAACATTTCCAAACTCAAATACTTTAATATTTCCTACCTTTCTGTTTAGGTTATATGCAAGAGTTTCTAAACCTCCGTAAATCAAACTTTGTCTCATTACCCCAAGGTCTTTACTTAATGCATTTAGAATATTAACCGAGGTTTCCATTGGGTAATCATTATTATTCTCGTAATAAGATGTCTTTGATAGAGAATTATTCATTATTTCAAAGAAACCATTTGATACTAATAAATCGGAAATAGTATTTTGAATCTTTTCAGAGTTTGGTTTCTTTTCGTAAGATATTGAGGTTTTAATATTCTGACTTATCTCTATATTATCATATCCGAAAATTCTAATTACTTCTTCAATTACATCACATTCCCTTAACACATCAACCTTATAAGTTGGAATAGATATTTTTAATATTCTATTCTCTGAAGATAAGATTTCAAAACCTAAGGCAATAAGAATCATCTTTACAGTATCCTCTGGGATTTCTCTTCCTATCAATCTTTCCATATTATCAAGGCTGAAATCAATTACAGGATTCTCTACCTTGTTTGGATATATATCTATAATCTCAGAGCTTATCTCTCCCCCAGCTACTTTCTTAATTAAAAGGGCTGCTCTTTTTAATGCATAAATAGTCATATTAGCATCGCTTCCTCTTTCAAAACGGAAAGATGCATCAGTCTTTAGATTATGATATTTAGAAGCCTTACGAATTAATACTGGATTAAAGCAAGCGCTTTCAAGGAAAATACTCTTTGTTTCTAAGCTAACTCCTGAGCCTATTCCTCCATAAATGCCACCCATACAAAGAGCCTTATTGACATCACAAATCATTATTTCTTCTCCATTTAGCTTTCTTTCTACATTATCTAAAGTAATAAAACTCTCATCTTTTGCTCTTTTCCTAACTTCTATCTTATTGCCTTCTATTTTGTCTAAATCAAAAGCGTGTAATGGTTGTCCATTTTCAAACATTAGATAATTAGTAATATCAACTATATTATTAATTGGTTTAATCCCAATTGTTCTAAGTCTTGAAGCAAGCCAATCTGGAGAATCTTTAACCTCTATATTAGAAATAGTAATTCCTGAATATCTTGTGCAAATACTATTATCGATAGTTATTTCTACATTCTGAGAATTATTATCAATCTTAAAATCTCTTACACTTGGCATAGACAATTTAATATCCATTGATTTTTGAACCTGCAAAATAGCTGCTAAATCTCTTGCAACTCCAATATGAGAAGCTGCATCGCTGCGATTAGGAGTAAGCCCTATTTCAAAAACATAATCTTCCTTGATATTTAGATAATCTTTAGCTGGAGTGCCAGGAATTGCATTTTCATCTATAACCATAATCCCATCATGATTATTACTTAATTGAAGCTCAGCCTCAGAGCAAATCATACCCTCAGAAGCAACGCCTCTAAGTTTAGAGCGTTTAATCTCAAAATACTCCTCATCGCTGGTATAAATCTTAGCTCCAATTGTCGCAACTATTACCTTTTGTCCCTTATCCACATTTGGAGCACCGCAAACTATATTCAAAACCTCATCTCTACCTACATCAACAGTTGTGATATGCAAGTGATCGCTATCAGGATGCAATTCACAAGTCATTACCTCTCCAACGAAAAACTTTTCTAATCCACCCTTTACACCATCAACTCTTTCCATCCCCTCTACCTCTAATCCACAAGAAGTAAGTAAATAAGAAACATTCTCAGCACTTAAATCAGTACCCACATAATCATTTAACCAATTATACGATATCTTCATAAGAAAAAATATATTTAAATTCAATCTACAAAGTTAAGGAAAAAATAAGTAACCTTTGATACTAATGAGATAAAATCAAGAATAAAACAAATGGAATCAAGTTCCATTTCAATATAATGCCATTATATCGTAAGAATAATGCCATTAAATGACAAGAATAATGGCATTATATTGGGCATTTAATGGCATTATATTAAAATAGAATCAAATTCCATTAGTTTGAAATCAAAAAAGAAAAAGCCATAATCAAAATCGACTATGGCTTTTCTTTTATTTTGAAGATTGTTTTCTTACTTTGTTCTTCCTGGATATACTTTTAATGCTTCTTCAAGACATTTAACCGCAGATTTTAAATCCTCTATGCATAAGCAATAGGTGATTCTTGCTTGAGTATAACCTTTTTCAGGACTTGAATAGAATCCTGTAGCAGGTGCAAGCATAACTGTTTCTCCATTATAACTGAATTCTTCTAATAACCATTGGCAGAATTTATCGCTATTATCGATAGGAAGTTCTATCATTGTATAGAAAGCTCCCTTTGGTTTAGGGCAGAAACATCCGTCAATCTTGTTAATTGCTTCAACTAAGAAATTTCTTCTCTTATCGTACTCAGCACTTACTTCTTGGAAATAAGAATCAGGAGTATCTACTGCAGCTTCAGCAAATATTTGACCAAAATAAGGAGGGCAAAGTCTTGCTTGAGCCATACGCATAGCAGCTGACATTACCTCTTTATTCTTTGAAACCATTGCTCCAACTCTTGCTCCACAAGCACTATAGCGTTTTGAAACAGAGTCAACCAATACTACGTTATTTTCAATCCCTTCAAGTTGCATAACAGAAAAATGTTCTCTTCCGTCATAGCAAAACTCTCTGTAAACCTCATCTGCAAATAAATATAAATCATGTTTTTTTGCAAGAAGAGCAAGAACGTCCAATTCGTCCTTAGAATAAAGGTAACCTGTTGGATTGTTAGGGTTACATATCATTATAGCACGCGTTTGTGGAGTAATTGCTTTTTCGAAATCCTCCATCTTTGGTAGAGAAAAACCATCCTTAATGCTTGAAGGTATAGTCTTAATCACAACATCTGATTGGATAGCGAATGAATTATAATTAGTGTAGTATGGCTCAGGGATAATAATCTCTTCTCCCTTATTCAAACACACTGAAAAAGCAAACTGTAAAGCTTCTGAACCTCCATTTGCAATGATAATATCATTCTCTGTTACATTGATACTGTGTTTTTGGTAGTATCCTGCAAGTTTTTTCCTATATGAAAGATTACCGGCTGAGTTAGTATATTCTACTATTCTCATGTCAGCATTTTTCATTTTCTCAATCGCTCCCACTGGGGTTAGGATATCTGGTTGTCCTATATTTAAGTGGTGTATTTTAATTCCCCTCTCTTTTGCAGCGTCAGCAAAAGGAACTAATTTTCTAATAGCTGATGCAGGCAATTTCTTACCTTTTTCTGAAATTTGTGGCATAAAAATGATTTTTGTTATTGATAAACTAAATTTGTTTTAGTTTTATTCTTGAACAACATTACCTGTAATTCTCAACACAACTCTATTCTTTGTTGCATTAGATTCCACAGTAACTGTTTTATTTATAGGACCAACACTTGCTGTATTGTATTTAACTGTTAAAGTGCCACTTTGTCCAGGCATAATTGGTTCGCGGCTCCAAGATGGAACAGTACAACCGCATGATGAACGAACATTTGATAATACTAAAGGTGCTTTGCCAGTATTAGTGTAAGTAAAGGTCGTTTCTCCATTACCGTTTCTTTTCACCGTTCCGTAGTCATGAACTTCTTTATCAAATTTTATCTCAGCCTGAGTTCCATTAGGTTTTGATTGATTATTATTAGGTGTTTGAGCCTGAAGACCAAGGAATAGTCCAAAGGTTAGCATTAATGATAAAATAAACTTTTTCATGTCTATTAGATTTTAATTTATTAATTTGTTTGTTTAATTGTTCTTGTTTGTTACAAAAACCATACCATTATTCTTTTTATCTTTATATAGTATAAGGTATTGTATTAATATTATCTATTTACCAACAGCTTAAAAGTATAAAAAGTAAGGTGCAAAGTTACACATTATTTTCAATCCGTTGAAAACTACAGTGAATATTTTTTTATCTTTGCAACTTATAACGAATATAATTAATAGATATAAACGATAGATATTATGGATTATTATGTACATCCAAGCTCTGTTATTGACCAGGGTTCTCAAATTGGAAAAGGAACAAAGATTTGGCATTTTTCTCATATTATGAGTGGTGCTATAATTGGAGAGAATTGTAATATAGGACAAAATGTAGTTGTTTCTCCAGATGTTGTATTAGGAAATAATGTTAAGGTACAAAACAATGTTTCGATTTATACAGGAGTAATATGCAAGGACGATGTATTTCTTGGTCCAAGCTGTGTATTTACAAATGTTATCAATCCTCGCTCTGCTGTAAATAGAAGAGATAGTTACTTAAAAACAATAGTTGGTCAAGGAGCATCAATAGGGGCTAATGCAACCATTGTTTGCGGTAACGATATTGGAGATTACGCATTTATTGGAGCAGGAGCTGTAGTAACAAAATTCATTCCTGATTATGCTCTTGTAGTAGGGAATCCTGCTCGTCAAATTGGTTGGATTAGTCAATATGGACATAGATTAGAGTTTAAGGATGGTATTGCAATTTGTCCTGAATCGAATCAGGAATATAAATTAGAAAACAATAGAGTTGTAAGAATAAAATAAAAAGAGTTTAAATGAAGAATTTTGGAATAATAGGAGTGGCTGGATATATTGCTCCTCGTCACCTTAGAGCTATTAAAGATACTGGAAATAACTTAATAGTTGCACTTGATAAATCAGATACTGTTGGGATAATGGATTCATATTTCCCTAATAGCTCTTTTTACACAGAGTTTGAGAGATTCGATAGATATGTAGATAAGATAAAACATACTGAGAAAAAATTAGATTATATTTCTGTTTGTACTCCAAACTATCTTCACGATTCTCATATCCGTTTTGGTCTTAGAACTCAATGCGATGTTATTTGTGAAAAACCTCTAGTGCTTAATCCATGGAATATTGATGCTATTAGTATGATGGAGAAAGAAACAGGAAAGAAAGTATATAATATACTTCAACTTAGACTTCATCAAGCAATTATTGATTGGAAAAAGGAAATCGAAAATGGACCAAAAGACAAGGTTTATGATGTTGATTTAACTTATATTACGTCAAGAGGAACTTGGTACTATACTTCTTGGAAGGGAGTAACAGAAAAAAGTGGGGGAGTAGCCACTAATATTGGAGTTCATTTCTATGATATGCTTTCTTGGATATTTGGAGAAATTAAAGAGAATATTGTTCATGTATACCAGCATGATAGAGCTGCAGGTTTCCTTAGATTTGAAAAAGCAAGGGTTAGATATTTTATGAGTATTAATGCAGACACCCTTCCTCAACAAGCAATATTAGAGGGTAAGAGAACTTATCGTAAGATTGAAATGGAAGGAAAAGAAATTGAGTTTAGCGAAGGCTTTACAGAATTACATACCGAAAGTTATAGACAAATACTTGCAGGCAATGGTTTCTCGCTTGAGGACTCAAGACAATCTATTCAAATTGTAAGTGATATTAGAAATTCTAAGCCTGTAGGATTAAAGGGCGACTACCACCCTTTAGCTAAATTGGAATTAGCACCTCATCCGTTTAAGATTTAGTGCTAATTTTTATTATTTAGATTTTTATTTCTTTAAATCTTTATATTCCTGATTAAGGCCTTTGATAATTTCCTTAGTGATATCAAGGCCTTGATCTGCATATAGTACAGAGCTTGAAACGTAGCTCTTGGAAAGAATTATATTGAATTTTTTATTCTTAGAATTATAATCCTTGATAAATGCATATACAGAATTTAAAAGTTTCTTATTGTCTTCCACTTGACGCTCTTGTAATTGGCTCATCATCTTTTGTTGAACCTCTGGAAGCTCTTGTTGTCTTTTCATCAAATCCTCTTCTTTTCTTCTTTGCTCTGTAAGAGTAAGTTTATCTCCAGTTTTTTGATAGTTTTCAAAATCAGTTTGAAGTTTCCTTAATTGATTTTCATAGCTTGATTCTAATTGTTTTTGATATGATTTTAAGCCTTGTTCCAAATCCTTTGCATATTCATATTGTAACATAATTGAATCAGTATCGACATACGCAATTCTAAGTTCTCCATTTTGGATGATAGGAGTTGAGGATGTATCATTATTTATATTATTCCCCTTGAAAATAAAGAGGACAATAACTACTATTACACCAATCAAAGAGAGTACAGAAATAAAACTGAATATCTTTTGATTTTTACCTATTTGCTTTGTTTTATTTTTAATAAACTCTTGATTCTCTTCTTGAATATTACTTATCTCTTCTTGAACATTATTCATTTCTTCTTGCATCTTTCTTCTTTGTTTTATTAATTAAGCTGGCAAAATTAGATATAATTCTTGGAATATTAAAATCCAGGTAGCTGGAAATATAAAGTTGGGATTAATAGTAGCCATCCAAGCACTACCATAAAGAGAATAAATTTCCATGCCCATTTAAACCATTTTGCATAAGGAATACGGGCAATCCCCAATACTCCAATCAGTACTCCAGAGGTTGGTGTAATTAGGTTGGTGAAGCCATCTCCAATATGGAAAGCCGTTACTGCTGATTGTAGAGATATCCCGGCAATTGTAGCAACTTCTCTAAACATTGGCATTAGCATAGCAGCCTTGGCAGTTCCTGAGGTAATAATTGCGTTTAATATTGATTGGAAACCATACATAAGGCTTAAAGCTCCTAACTCTCCTGAGGAATTAATTGAATTTGAAACAGAGTTCAGGAAAGTATCAATAATCTTACCATCTTCTAAAACAACAATAATTCCAGAGGCTAAACCTACGACAAGAGCTGCAGAAAGCATATCCTTTGCCCCATCAATAAAGAGTTTTGATATTTCAGAAGCATTCTTTCCCAAAGCCATCCCTGTTGCAATTGCCATAAAGAAAAACAATGCAGCAATATGAACAAAGTCCCATTCAAACATCATCACTCCTACAATTAGATAGACTATTGTAAAGATTAGAATAAATAGACAGAAAAACTGAACACTCTTCTTAACCATCTTATATCCAATAAGGATAAAAACAATTGTAAGAATAAGCATAAATATATAAACAGAAAGCATAGAATTATCTCTTAGATAATCTAAGCCTATATTTATTGTGTAAACTATTAGTATAATACTTGAAAGGATAAAGCTTAACCAAGTTCCTTTATTTGATTTTATTGGTTCAATCCTTGATGCATTTTCATGATTCTTTCTCCAATACTCATCCTCAGCGTACATTATCGATTTTTCTGGATTTCTTTTAATCTTTCTTGCATACCAAAGCACAAAAGCTATCCCAATAAAAGTAATAATAAACCAAATCACTAATCTATATTCAATTCCGCTAAACATTTTTATCCCTGCAATATCTTGAGCAATACCTAAGGTAAATGGATTAAGAATACATCCTGCAAAGCCCAATCCTGCTGCTAAGAAACACATACAAACCCCTACTATTGAGTCATAACCCATACTAATTGCTAATGGGACAAAGATAATTACAAAGGCAATAGTTTCCTCACTCATTCCAAATATTGCTCCAAAGAGACTGAAGATAACCATTATAAATATTATAATTAGATTATTCACCCCTATCCATTTCAGGACTCTAAACCTTTCTAATTTATTTGAATGATTTAAGAACGACTGCACTCCCATATCAATAGCCTTACTCTCATTTAGTATCCAAAACGCACCTCCTAAAATTAATAAGAAAGCAATAATACCTGGAGCTTTTTGAAATCCTTTAAAGAAGGCCGACATTATCTCCCAAGTTTGAGGGCTTTGGTCAACACTATGATAAGAACCTGGAATAATACTATTTATCTCCTTACCGCTATCAGTAAGTTTTATCTCTCTTAGAAATTCTCCCGCAGGAACGAACCAAGTAGCAATTGCAGCCAGAGCAATTAGCGAGAAAATAATAACGTAAGTGTGAGGCACCTTTTTAAACATAAGCAATAAATAAGTCTATTAATAAATAAAACCAGCTCGCAAAAATACAATAATTAATCAAAATAGAAAATACGAACCTCGCTTTGATATTAAAACAAGGTTTTTTAACCTCTTCTTAATTAACATTTGAGTTAAGAGAAACAACTCTTGATTCTAAAAAAATGTAATTTGATTCTATTTTCGTAGAATCAAGAGTTAGTTTTCTGTAATTTGATTCTATTTCGCTGTAATCTGATTCCATTTTAGTTTTTCAAATACTTGGCTTCACCTTTTTGTTTTATTTGATATACTATTCCTATTAGGATTAAAAGGATTGATGAGAATAGGGATATGCGAGCGATATAGTCGCCGTATTTTACGTAGAAGGTTAGTTTGTTTTGGGGGATGAGAGATTCTTTTATTACATCCACTTCCCAGAATTTGGTTTGATGTATTACTTCTCCCATTGGGTCAATAAAACTTGAAATTCCAGTATTGGCACTTCTTGCTATAAAACGACGAGTCTCTATTGCTCTAAGTTTTGCATAGGCTGCATGTTGTTTATAGCCTTGAGTATCTCTCCACCAAGAATCATTAGTAATAATAAATACTAAATTAGCTCCTTGGCGAACCTTTCTTGCTATATATTCTCCATAAATAGACTCATAGCAAATTGAAGGAATAACCTTAACTCTATTTGAATCATCAAAGAATAAAGGTTGATTATTATCAACTCCCAAGGTACCAACAGGAAGATTGCCAAGTGAAATAGCAAAATCCATTACATGTTTAATATACTTATAAAAAGGCATTTTCTCAACCCCTGGAACTAATTTCTTCTTGTGATATACCTCGTAATAATAGTTTTTCTTAATATTGATTGCAGAATTAAAAGCAGAATAATAAGGTTTTGGAGCACCAGTGATATCTCTTGAAGCATAGGTTTTTTCGTTTTCATCCTGAAGTTTATAAGTAAAAGCACCTGTTATCCACTGAGCCTTATCGTATCCCATTAGAAATTCACTTAATAAGTAAAGGCTTTCAGAGTTTTCTATACCATCTTCCCAAATTCTCTCTTCCAGAGTCCCTTCTGGGCATATAATAAAATCAGTATTATTATCTGTCTCTTTGGAAGCAAGTGAGGTAATAAGGTCTAATATCTCAAAATTACTAAGCATCTTCTCCTTATCATAAGGTTCTAAATTAGGTTGAATTGCAATTACATCCACAGGGATATTATCCTCTACCTTATATCTATTTGAAATAATCAAAGAAATAAAAATAGGAATGGTAATTATCAATGCAAAGGATGAGACATTTATCAATAAAGACTTTTTAGAATTAATTAATAAAGAGATTTTCTTAGAAGAAGACTTAGAAAAGGTAATTGACTTAAGAGTTTTAAATCCAAAATAATTAGCAATTAAAACCCAAAGGCTACCTCCGAAAATCCCAGTATACTCATACCATTGTATCAATGCTGGATAATCAGCAAAACCATTGCCAAGGCTCATCCAAGGCCAGGTAAGCTCCCAATGATGATGAATATACTCAATACTAATCCAAATTATAGGAAGGAGAAGAAAATTATCCTTTTCTTTGAAAACAACTCTTTTTATAAACGAATATAACTGAAATGCAAATGCAAATATAATTGCATTAAATACAGGAGCAAACAATCCAAAGAGAGTTGCGTAGCTTATCCAATAAGTTGTTAGGATATTCCACAGCAAGAGCCCAAAGAAAGAATATGTAAAAACTGAAAACTTAGGAAAATCTTTTCTATTCTTAGAAATAAAATCCTCTACAAAGAATAAGGGAATCAAAGAAAGAAAAAGAAAAATTGGGATTCCAAAAGTAGGCCATGAAATAAAAAGTAAAAGACCCGAAAGTAGAGAAGTTAATAATAGAATTAATTTAGTTTTATATTTCTTCATAGCTGTTTTGTTTAGATTATTAATTATAGATTATAAAGTCCATCTTAATATCAAATTCTTCCATTGGGATTGAGTCAAAGACTTGAAAAGGAAAGCATACTCCTACTTTAATAGCCTTTGAGTTATGAAGAAGTTTATCATAATAACCTTTCCCTCTCCCAACTCTATTGCCATTTTTATCAAAACCAATCCCAGGTACAAGTATTAAATCAATATTCTCAATATCATTAAAAACCTCACCTATGGGTTCAAGAATAGAAAATGCTTCTCCCTTTCTCATTGTCTCCATTCCCTTAAACTCTCTAAGTAATAGAATGTCATTTTCAACACAAGGAAGCAATATTCTCTTTTCTTTATACCAAGAAAGAATAAAATCATGGGTAAAGACCTCATCGGGCATTGACCAATAGAAGGCAATAGTATGAGAATTTATAAAATAGTCTTTATTGACAAGAGATAACATAATCTTCTTAGAAATCTCTTTCTTCTTTTCAAGACTATATTCTTTCTTCTTTTCTTTTACAATTTCTCTTATTTTCTTTTTTTCTTCATTAATACTCATAATCGACCTTGTTATTATTTGTTTAGAATAGAATAGCAATTCTATAAGTTATAAACGAAAGTATCCAAGCAAGAGTTGTAGTGTAAAAAGCGAGGAAGAAAGCCCATTTCCATTTACCACTTTCCCTGCCTACTGCAGCAAAAACACCCATACAAGGGAAGTAAATCAATACAAAGACCAAGAAGCTTAATGCAGAAGCATGAGTAAAGACTGGCTGAACAACGCTGATAGTACTAACAATAACCTCCTTTGCTCCAAAGCCTGATAAAAGACTAATCCCTATCTTCCAGTCAAACCCTAAGGGTGCAAGAATAGGCTCGATAAATCTTCCAAAATAAGCTAAGAAAGAAGTATCAGGACTATCAACTGTTGGGTAATTCATTAGAAACCAAATGACAATTGAGGATATAAGGATTATTCCTCCCATCTTTTTTAAATAATCCTTAGTATTAAACCAAAGGATGCCAAGAGTGGTTTTAATAGTAGGGATTCTGTATCGTGGCAATATCATTTTATACTCTGCACTAAGAGTTTTGAGAATAGTCTTTTTAAATACGAATGCAAATAAAACTGCAAGAAGTATTCCTAAGAGATAAAGTAAACAAAGGATTAGCACTGCATGCTGAGGGAAAAAAGTGCCAATAATAAGAATATATACAGGCAGGCGAGCACTACAGGACATAAAAGGAATTATCAACATTGTCAATAGTCTGTCTTTTTTATTTTCGATTGTTCGTGTAGCCATAATAGCTGGGACATTACAGCCAAAGCCCATAATCATAGGTACAAAACTCTTCCCATGAAGCCCCATACCATGCATTAACTTATCCATAAGATAGGCTACCCTTGCCATATAGCCAGTTTCTTCCATCAATGAGATAAAAAGAAATAGGATAAGAATATTAGGAAGGAATACCAATACCCCTCCAACTCCTTGAACTACCCCAAAGGAAAGCATATCAGAAAGGATTCCTTCGGAAACATTATTATTTAACCAATTGCTTACCCAGCTTACTCCATCCTCCATCCACATCATTGGATATTCTCCAATTTTAAAAGTGGCAAAGAACATAAACCAGATAAAGAAAGCAAGAACAACATACCCCCAAACTCTATGAATAAGGATATAATCGAGTTTATTTGTTTTTATTTGAGAAACCATA
>Ga0265293_10007945_pt1 | contig 16043 bp, 21 predicted proteins | sample Munlanlewell138R_FD_192505 | JGI IMG/M metagenome (GOLD analysis project Ga0265293, IMG submission 192505) | Leachate microbial communities from a municipal landfill in Southern Ontario, Canada - Leachate well 138R | ecosystem: Engineered > Solid waste > Landfill > Unclassified | place: Canada...
GGATTTGAACCTCCGGCCTCCTGCTCCCAAGGCAGGCGCGCTAGCCAAACTGCGCCACGCCCCGACTGACAATGTCAATCTTACCACAACAATCTAAGCGGTGTCAACTGCTTTTATGCTTGAATTCGTTCAATGACTCCCAGCATCTTGGTGAGTGCTTTGTATCGATGGCTAATCTGGTTCTTTAGGTCAGAGCCTAACTCGGCAAAGGTTAATCCGTACTCCGGTACATAAAAGAGAGGATCATAGCCAAAACCGCCCTCACCTCTGCTTTCAAAGAGGATAACACCTCGACAAATCCCTTCTGTGAGTTCCACTGATCCATAGGGAAAAGCAAGTGCCATGACACAACGAAAGCCAGCTCCGCGTTGCTCTAAGGGATAGCCCTGAAGCGTTTTCAAAAGCAACGCATTATTCCGCTGGTCGGAAACCGGCTCCCCCGCAAATCTCGCGGAGTGTACACCCGGAGCCCCTCCAAGAACGTCGACCTCCAGGCCCGAATCATCAGCTAAAACAAGCTCCCCGCAGAGGTTGGCGATTTCCACCGCCTTCTTGCGGGCATTGTCCTGAAACGTTTCGCCATCTTCAACAACTGGAGGATAATCGCCTAGTTCTGGCAAACCAACGACTTCAAGATTCAGGTGTTTTGTCATCTCCTTGATCTCACGAATCTTGTGAGCATTATGACTCGCAACCACCACGCGCCGACGCTTCATTTACTTTCCACCAAACTTCTTCGCTAAGTCTTCCATCAACAGAGCCCTTTGCTTCGCAAACAACTCTGTAATCCCCTTTTCGGCCAAGTCCATCAGTTGCCCCATCTGTTCCCGCGTAAATGGCTCTCCTTCTGCTGTACCTTGTACTTCAACGATCTTTCCACTCTGGGTCATTACCACATTGAAGTCAACATCAGCAGCGAAGTCCTCTGCATAGTCTAGGTCTAAAACAGGATGCCCATTAACGATGCCAACGCTAACGGCTGCCAGGTATTCCTTGACGCCAGGATGTCCCTCTATTTTTCGCAGAGCGTCGGAGAGGGCGATAAATGCACCGGTTATCGATGCTGTCCTCGTTCCTCCGTCGGCCTGAAGCACATCACAGTCAATCCAGATCGTGCGCTCCCCAATACTCTTGAGGTCGACAACCGACCGTAAAGAGCGACCAATGAGGCGTTGAATCTCGTGGGTACGTCCCCCTACCTTGCCCCTCGAAGATTCTCTCTGATTACGTACTGCTGTTGCTCTTGGGAGCATGGCGTACTCACCGGTAATCCAGCCTTCTCCCTGCCCTCTCAAGAACGGAGGCACACGGTCTTCGAGCGTCGCGGTACAGACCACTTTCGTGTTCCCAACCTCTATCAACACAGAGCCTTCAGCGTGCATGTTCACATCACGGGTGATCGTTACGGGACGTAGCTCGTCTAACGCTCGCCCATCAGCCCTTGTATAATGCATCTATTTTGCCCCTTCCACATCTAGTTTCCTATACTTTGCCACCCCTTGTTCGTATACATTGTTCCCCAAGCTGTCAATGGCTACGATGGCGGGGAAGTCTTCCACAACCATGCGATGCACAGCTTCTGCCCCTAAGTCGGGATACGCCACTACCTCAACCTCCTTGATACTCTGGGAGATTAGGGCTGCTGCTCCACCAACCGCGGCGAAATAGACTGCACCGTGTTTTTTCATGGCTTCGACCACGTGCGGACTACGTCCACCTTTTCCGATCATTCCCTTTACCCCTTGCTCTAAGAGGGGAACAGTCAGACTGTCCATACGCACCGATGTCGTAGGTCCGGCAGAGCCAATTGGATTGCCTGGTTTTGGAGGTGTCGGCCCTACGTAGTAGATAATTGCACCCTCTGGCTCAAATGGCAAGGGTTTTCCTTCTTCAATTAACTTGACCAACCGTTGGTGCGCTGCATCTCTAGCGGTGTAAATCACTCCGCTGATCGCAACCTCGTCACCGGCTCGCAGATCTTTGCCATTATTAAGTGGCGTTGTAACACGAATCATCTTGATCTCCTCCTGCTGTTTACTCTTTACTCAAACTAGCCACCAGATCACGGAAATGCTTCCCCCTGGCCATGAAGTTGGGGTACTGATCGAAACTTGCACTCGCTGGAGACAAAAGCACCACATCGCCCGGGGCTCCTATTTTGTAGGCTAACGCAACTGCGTCCCCTAAATCTTCTACTTCGTCCAATAAAACGCCTCCTGCATCCTCCACCGCTCGACGAATTTTCGGCGCAGTGGTTCCTAGAAGGATCAGGTGTTTCACTCGACCTTGAATGGCGTGGCCTAGTTCCGCATAGGAGAGCTGTTTATCCGAACCTCCAGCGATCAGGATCAAAGGTTCCTTAAAGGATTCCAGGGCTGCCATGGTTCGATCTGGAGTTGTGGCAATGGAGTCATTGTAGAAGCGCATTCCGTTTACTTCGCCCACGAACTCTAGACGATGGGGTACTCCGGCAAAGGTTTCGCCAACCTGCCGACTCGCCTCCAAACTTGCTCCCGCCTGATGACTTAGTAAAGTGGCGGCCAGGAAGTTTGCGACATTGTGGCGCCCCGGTAAAGCCAACTCTGAACACTGACCAAAGATGATCTCTCCGGTCTCATCAGAGTAAACCAGGTCATCACCTCTGACATAAGCACCAGGAGTGACTGGCGTTGTAAGGCTAAAATAGAAGACTCTCCCCGGAGCCTTCTTAGCCATAGCCCTGGTAACGGGATCATCGTAGTTGAGAACCAAGAAATCATCGGGTTGTTGATAGCGATAAATGTTCTCTTTTGCGCTTATGTAGTTCTCCATGGTATGGTGAACATCGAGGTGGTTTTGGGCAATGTTCGTGATCAGAGCACCGCGGGGACTTTGCTTTAACCCCTCCAATTGAAAACTCGATAGTTCTAGGACGATATTAACATCTGAATCGATGTCTTCTAGTTCACCAATAAGAGGGTTCCCAATATTTCCACCCACCCGGACCTTGATACCGCTGGTTTTTAGCATTTCACCTACTAGACTTGTGGTTGTTGTCTTGCCGCTACTACCAGTGACAGCATAGATGGGTGCACGACTGTAACGAAAAACCAAGCCAATTTCACTCTCCAGTCGCCCTAATGCATCGACAGCCTGCAGCTCCGGAAGATCCTTCGGAACGCCAGGGCTCACCACGACCACATCAAAGTCCATGAGGCCGCTCAGGTATTGCGGGCCGAGTAAGAGGTCGACTCCGAGAGACTCCAGTTCAGTGAGGCGTTCGCCCAGTTCACCATGTGTCTTGTGGTCTCGGCCACTGATCTGTGCCCCGGCCTCTTTTAAGAATCGAATAAGTGCCATATTACTTATTCCAAGACCAATCACTGCTACACGTTTACCAGCCCAGTCGCTCTGAATTTCCTTACGCATTAGGTTGTCTCCCCTGCCATATGATGAAAGCGCACCGCGGGCAATTGCTCTTGCAGCAATAGCTCGGCGGTGGTCTTAAAGGCCTCCGGGTCTCCACTGACCCAAAACTGCGTCTCATTCGTTTTGTCTTCTGGTCCCTGTCGCTTTGCCAGATTCGGGAACAGCTGTGCGACTTCTAACGCCAGAGCTGGAGCCGGGTTGACAATCCGTACATCTGGACCCACAATTTCCTCAAGGAGCCCCTGCACAAAGGGATAGTGTGTGCAGCCAAGTAAGAGCGTGTCAATTCCTTCCGCCAAAAGAGGATCCACGTACTCACGCAATGCCTGCCTCGTGACGTCCGAATGGACTTCTCCCTGTTCAACAAGGGGGACAAGGCGGGGAGCGCTACGCATGAATACTCTTGCATCTGGCCTCGCTTGCTGGAAGGCCGCCTGATACGCTCCACTTTCAACGGTTCCTCGCGTTGCCAACACACCAATACGGCCAGCACTGACCTCAAGCGTCGCGCCAACCGCACTCTCGATAATTCCAAAAACAGGAACCGAGACTTTCCCCGCCACCTTGGGCAGAACCAGAGCACTGGACGTATTGCAGGCCACAACCACCGCTTCGCAGCCTTGATCCAGAAAAAATCCCACGATATTCCAAAAGTAACCCTCAAGTTGGGTGGGAGTCTTCTCGCCATACGGAACGTGGCTAGTATCACCATAATAAAGGAGGCGTGTGCTGGTGTAGCGTCGTAGCTCACGCCAAACAGACAACCCCCCCAGACCAGAGTCATAGATTCCAATTGTCAAAACAATTCCCCCAAGAGGCTTTTCACCATCATATGTGCGAACTACCTAAAAGCTCATAGTCCTTCTCTAAAGGCTCGGTGAGGTCTAGGTGTCCTGCAAGTGTGAGAATTTGTCTACCTTCCACTAAAATCTGCACCTGGCGAACACCCCAGGCCCCAACCAAAGTATTTACTATGCCATAAACCGTCATGATCTCACCCGTACTGCCACCAGGATGTCGGGTTACGAGGTGATGACTGAAATTCAGGAAAAGCACATCATCACGCTGACTGTAACCCAAGAATTCTACATCCTCGGGGAACACCGCGGACAATTCGGCAAGACGAGGACCCTCCATGAGACGAGCTACCCTTTCCTCAACGGTCCCAACCCCTTGGTGAAACTCAGGAATCAGTTGGGTGCCATCAGCGGATCCAAAATACACAGCATAAAACGGCTCGGTAACATCGACGGATACTGGTAGTATTTCACTATCTTCCCGGTGCCTATGTAAGACCGCGCGTGCCACGAGAAGTAGGAGCAGGACCACAACAGCAATGGCTATGCTTCGCTTCCATCTCATTACCTTCGCCTCCTACCGTTTGTTCTCTAGGTAAAAGCGCCGAATACCGTTGAAAATACCCTGAGCAGCCACCTTCTGGAAGCCTGGTGCCCGCAGCAACAGTTCTTCATCGGGATGATCGAGGAACCCCACTTCCACCATGATGGCGGGAATTTTCGAGTTATTAAACACAGCAAGATCGTCCCTACCCCAGATTCGACGGTTAGCCAAGGTGACGGCCGCGACCACTTCGTCCTGCACAGTACGAGCTAAGAGCTCCGAAACCGGATCTTTCGCCCTGTACAAGGTCTCAGTTCCTCTGGCCGTTCCCCTGTTAATGCTGGAATTTGCGTGCACCGATATGAAAAGATCAGCCCCAGCCTGGGTGGCGATGGCGGGACGTTCGAAAATGGAGACATAGGCATCACTATCTCTAGTATAGATAACCCTTGCCCCGGCCTGACTCAGATACTCACCAAGGTATAAACTAATGGCCAGATTGACGTCCTTTTCAAAGGTGCCGTGGTGACCTATTGTGCCTGGATCCGAACCCCCATGGCCTGCATCGACGACAACAGTTAGACCTGACAACTCTCCGTCTGGGAGCACTGGATCAAGGTCAATGATTTCGTGCTGTGTACCTTGCGTTTGGGCAAGATATGCGTGGGCTTGACTGGCGGTTCCGCGGAATAGCGGAAGGACAAAACCTCCGCTCTCGAGTTGCTCTAGCTGAAGTGGAGCCATGGGCTCCGTCACCTGCAAGACAACCCTCGTCACGGACGGTGTATGTTGACTGACTCTCAAACGTGACACAGGTCCCTGATTGACCGCCCGATCAAACGAACGCATCATCAACGTGGTCTCCTGCAAATCCAACACTAAGCGCAGGGGATCTTCGAGATAAATGGTCTCTATAACCGGGGCGGCGGATGCCTGAAAACGTAATGCAAATTGATCGTCGTCGTTAGCCTCTAGTTCAATGGCGGTGAGCTGGAAGTTGAACTCAATCTCCAAGCCTCCCTGGGGCCAGGGGTTGACGCGATATCCTGTGGAATCGTGCAGATCACAGACAATGCGCATCGTGTATTCATCAAAACGACTACTTCGAATCGATCGCACTACGGGGTTATCTCGAACCTCCACGGGCGGAAGCGGATCGCCCCCTACACCATAAAGATCGATCACCAAACGATCAGGTTCCGTCAAGAGATGTGTCTGGTAACCAGTATATGACTTCAGGTCAAGAAAAACCCTAGACCTTGGTCCACCCATGAAAATGATTTCCTTAAGATCCTGTTCTTCGTCTGGATGATGAAGCACAATGGTCTCTGTTTCTGCGGGTTGATCCGGTTGCACATCCTGCTGCCCGAAAAGGTTCGAAGTGAACGAACGCTCGCGCCGTGCACTGGGCTTGGACGTCTCCAGACGCAGACCCATGATGTCTTGATCAAAGACGAGGCTCAGTCCGAGCCGATTGGCGATAAAGCGGATGGGCACGACGATTTCGCCTTCAACCAATTGAGGTGCGACATCCAGCTGATACGTTTTTCCATCGATTTGTGCACTTTCCACCCCTAATTGCATAAGAATGGTCTGATCCGCAAACACCATCTCGAAGTGCTCCGGGGTGATCTTAACATCGGCTCCTAGATAGTCTTCGAACACGTCCATAGGGATCATAAAATTGCCGTTAATCATCACGAGCGAATTCTTCAGCTCTACTTCGTCATTTCCGACGAACAGCTTCAGCGCGGCTTCAGAGTTGATCGGGTAAAGAATAGAAAGTATGAAAAGAAAAAAAAGTATAAGGGCAACCCGCTTCATAGTTTTACCTCCAATTGTAATCATTACCATCATTTCTCCCTCGAAAGGAGGAATCCTCTTATGTTCTCGCGCTTTTGGGTACGCCTAGGCAAGGTTTCCTTATTTCTTTTAGTGACCTACCTACTCATGGCCTACATTATTGTCGTCAGCATAATTGTTCGTGAAGAACTTTCCATTGTCGACGCTAGCAGGGTCATTTCGGCCCTAAGTCCCATTGGTGGTTCCAGCACCATCGAAGGCCAGGTTCGCAACGTTTTTGGTGACCCCGTTCCCTTCGGGGTCATCATTGTGGGCGAACACTTGGTGCAAGCAGACAATATCGGGGTCTTTCAAGTAACAGGCCTTTCCCCGGGCCGTTTTACGATGGAAATTTTCGCTGGAGGTTACGAGAAGTATACGAAGGAAATCCAAGTAGAGGAAGGAGTCAACTATCCCACGATCAAGTATGAAGCGGGTTTGTGGCCCCAGGTCTTTCTTGTTGATTTTCACGTGTTCTACAAAGACAACGACTCAATCTTCGGCATGATAGGATTTGCTAACGGCTCAACGGAGCCAATCTACATCGAAAGAGCCTCCATCATTAATCCAGCGGGCGAAGTGATTACCGACATACTCCACGACAACGACGGATTTACCTATTACATGGACCTTTCAAACAAGCTCGAGGTTGTCGAACAGCCACAAAAGGCACTCAAATGGGCCCCCCGTATGGTGCAAGGCGGAGAATTCGCCCCGCTCCAAGGGTACTTCCCACCGGGACCTTACAGCCTGGAGGTCCATTACGCCTTCAAGAACGGGCACGAACTGGGACAGTACCACGTCATGACGACAACCGACCACCTAGATCTCGACAACAACTGGGATCCGCATATTCCTTGAACGGCGCATACCCCATCTTTCGTAACCGTCACAACTCTGTTATAATAACTGCATAAGGGAGTTGTTGGCTATGTCTCAGATCAAGGTTATTTCTGAAAATCGCCGTGCCCGCCATGATTACTTTATTGAAGACACGATGGAAGTTGGTATTGTTCTACAAGGTACCGAGGTGAAATCGCTCCGTCTGGGAAAAGTGAATCTTCGGGATAGTTTCGCGCGTATCGAAAACGGTGAAGTCTTTCTACACGGTATGCATATCAGCCCCTACGAGCAGGGCAACCGCTTCAATCACGATCCAATTCGACCGCGGAAGTTGCTGCTTCATAAACGCGAGATTCGTCGCTTGATCGGCAAGACCAAAGAAGAAGGCTACACACTCGTTCCCACCCGCCTCTATTTTTTGCGAGGCAAGTGTAAGGTGGAGTTGGCCTTGGCGAAAGGTAAAAAACTCTATGACAAGCGAGAAGCAGCAGCCAAGAGAGACGCCACCAGGCGAGCTCAACAAGCTCTTGGGCACGATCGTTAAGATCTTGGGCATCTTGACAGTGACCTGGATTTTTGATATTCTTGAGCCGTACACACCACGGGGGTGAATTAGTTTCGACGTGGGTAGGAAGAGCATCAGAAGCGAGCCGAGGTCCCCAATGCCGCGTTAAAAGTGGGAAAGCAATAACTGCAAACAACAATTACGCCTTAGCTGCTTAAGTCGGCTAACGTCCCTTATTTCTCCGTCTGTTAGAAATAAGATCGACGTCAAACAACAGACTACCCTTTGCGTGATGCCCGGAGCATAAAGGGGAAACTTACGGGCTGGTTCGTCCTTTAGCTGGCCACAAAGTAGAAGGATGAACGAGAAACCAATTTGTGGCTGCGCTCGGAGATGCTGGTGTGATTTCACTTACGGACAGCGGTGCAACTCCGCTCACCTCCACCAAAACATAGGGTAGAATCGGGGAGTCTGATTACAGACTCTTTTTTTGCGCGATTAAAAAAACACGGTAGTTTAGCAAGCCCAAACTACCGTGCGTAGCGTCTCTTTATCGTTTATTGGCATACTCATACCCTGAACCCAGAAGCCGTTTGCTGACAATACTCCTTAACCACTACGTATTGTAGTCGCACGGTCTTGCCAAGCGCAGAATAGCCAGGAAAATACCAGCATCTGCAAGGCTATTTCGGGATACCCAATGAGCGGATTGAAGGAAAACCTCGTGTAGAGCAAGCCTTCAATTGATCCAGGTCCCGTGATCACTGCACCAATGCTGGTGAGGACAAATAGCAGATAAAACAGCTTCAACCAGCCACGCTTGGGTCCAATGACAACATCGCGAAAGGGGTAGATGGCGAGGGCCAAGAGACTCCCTCGAACGAGTTGCACTACAGGAGCAAGACGAACCGATAGGACATCAGCCGGCTTCATTACTTGTTGAAACACCGGGTCACTCTGGAAGTACTCGAAGTACTGACTGAGTAGCATGAAAAACACACCGAAAACCAGATAGGTCAGCGTATGAACCGCGGCATAACGCAGCGCAAACGGAATGACCTCCTGGCGGATCCTGGTCTTCACACAAATCCTCCCCTCTACTTTGCCTGATAGGCGTGTTCGGCGAAATGGGATATTGTAGTAAACCCGTTGCGCTCATAAAGACGTTTGGCTCCCGAGTTTGATTTTGTAACGCGCAAATGGATATCCCCAATCCCCTTTTTCTCGCACATGAAATGAATACAGTGCTGTAGCATCAGGCTTCCATACCCCTTGTTCTGAAAGCGAGGGTGGACAACAAGATCGGTGATGTAGGGTCCATCGACGATGTAGCAACCAATTAAGACTCCATCCTTCCAAAAAGACTTCAGACGGTCTCTCTTCTGCAGTTCTTTGATCCCCTGAAGAAATGTTTCAGCAGTCTTTGAGTAACCCTTGGTATCCCAACCATTCTCCCTGTTCAACTGTTCATAAGCCGCTTCAAAAAGCTCAACATAACTCTCCCACTTAACCCTGGACGGCGCCTCGGTTGCCAATTCGCCCAAGTCAACTGGAATGCCCTTTGTCAAGGAGTGCCGAAGCACATACCCTTCCATTTCAAGCACAAAACCTTTGCTCTGCACCAGCTGAATAATCCTTGCATTGCTCCCATGCACATTGAAGTAAAACTCTCCAGCTGTGGACACAGAGCGCTCGATCTCCTCACTGATTGTACTTAGAATCTCCGAAGACGAGTCGTCGGGAAAATTCGCGTAGTATATGCACAGATCATCCGAAGCGACCCTTAGGAAGACACCTTCGCCCTCTTCACCACGTTGAGCGGCCAAAACAACGGCTTGCCCAAAGGTTTCACCCACATAGTCCCGTGCCATGGGTGATATCTCCGCCAGTAAGTTCATGATTGATGTCCGCGTGATACCTAGATTATCCTTCATTCGCGTTACCCACTTTCCGTTAGAATAGTAGTTCGTTGTTCTTGTCTAGTGACCGCGGCAAGGCGGACAACAGCAAGACGATGCTGAATGTAAGCACTCCTCCTCCTAGCCAGACTGTTAGGCTGGGGAAAACGGATGAAATGAACAAGTATTCTTGCGATGCACTGTACGCTACGGTTCCCAGTAAGACAAAGGCAATGTTAAACCGAAGTAGTCGGAGTCTGATTCTTTGCTGGCTCCTGTAAGCCCTGATCAGCTCCACGGCAACGAGGATACTAGCAGAAAAAAGCATACCAATGACGGCGCTGAGCCCGAGATGCGCCCAGACAATTCTACCCATACCCACCGATGGGAACGAGCGCCACCTCGCCCAATCGCTGAGCACGATGGATATAAAAGGCCAACTTCGTTGGGAGTTCGTCAGGATGACAATGGCATCGCCTGTTTCTGGCACCGCATGAAAATGTGTCATGATGCCCTTTCCTTGACCACCATGAGCAACCGAAGGCAAACCGTTGGGTAGTGTCTCAATGTAATGACCTGCTCCATAGGCTTCAAATACGAGACCGTAGATCCCGATTCTTCGCACTTGGGGAGTGTACAACGTCTCAGAAACATCTTTCATGCTTGCCACCACAAACCGAGCGATGTCCTCAGCTGTGGCAAACAGACCACCTGATGCCTTTTGGGGATACACATACACCGGCACAGGCTTTCCACGCAGGTCATAGCCTGTGGGAGGATATGGCATCATAGAGCTGTCTGGTTCAAAGGTTGCTGTTGTCATGTCCAGAGGAAGAAAGACCTCCGAGTACATGTAGTCCACGAAGTCTCGCCCTGTGACTTCTTCGATAAGTAACTCCAACAAATGATAACCTACGTTTGAATAGGAGAATCCCACCCCTGGTTTGCGCAACAAGACCGCTTCCTCTGTAAGTTTGCTCCGAAGGGAGGGCATTTCCTCTCCAGGTGAATAGACGTCGGTAAAGTCACCTAGCGGCATCCCCGAGGTATGGTTCAGGAGATTACGTATCGTAATCCCTTCCGTCCCATTGTCAGACTGGGGGAAATCCCACTCCGCCAAATAGTGCGATAACGGAACATCTAAATCGATCAAACCCTGTTCTGCAAGTTTCGCGATACCCCATGCTACAATAGACTTTGTAATGGACTGAACACTCATTGGCGTGTCGGCGGTCAGGTATCGACCGCTTTCGACATCCGCGAGACCAAAACCGCTCGTCCATACGATCTCGTAATCATGGACAAGCGCGACTTGGCATCCTGGAATTCCGTGCACTTTCATCAGCCTAGAAATCCGTCTTTCCAAATGTACCGTAAAATCCTCTAAAGGAGCATCTGCTTCAATGTCCGTGCCGTTGGGCCAGCTGCCTGAGAACGAGACAGCAAAGAATCCGAAAATTATGGATAATGATATGAACCACAGCCACGTTCTGTGGCCTTTTCGCTTACTTGAACTGATCATTTCGATACTTGACCTCCTCTGCCCTACCGCTCTGGAGAACTACACTTCTTTACTGCGCACTCCGCTCATTCCATTCCATATATTTCAGTTTGGCCATGGTGATCCGCATCGTTGTGACGATCAAGAGCACGGTGACAGTGAGGGAAATCAACAGTGATGAATCAACGGTAGGGTTTAGTTCCATGGCCTGGGTAAGAAGCCCAGACGGCGTCCATCCCTGCATGCGAAGAAGTGAGGAGATGGCTTGAATCCCATACGCCGTAGCCAAAGTTAGAAATCCAGCAGGAATCGGTTTTCTCGTGAAGACACCCCACATAATGAGACATGACAGGAAAAAAACTAGATAGATGCTTTGAAGGATTCCGCTGAACAAGACGGCAGAGATTCCGACTTCGAAGCCAAAGAGATAACTAGAGTATAGGTAATCCACCAAGAGCGTAGCAACAGGTAGAATCACTAGCAGCGTGCCAAAAACCAACAGTTTCGCGCCTACCATGTGTCCAAAACGCTTCCCGGCACACACTGGTAGTAGCCACGTATCTCCCTGAAGCTCACACGCCGTGAGTCCACATAATGTGAACGCGATGACAATACCTCCAATCTCAAACACATCACCCAAATAGCTCCGGATACAGTCACGTTGCGTCATCATCACCAAGTCGTTGACTTCACCACCCAAGACTTGTGGTAGAACTACTTTCAGCATGATTGGCGTTAGGAGAGCAAGGAACAAAAGACTTGCAAAGAGAATGAGTATCCGCCCGCTTCGCAGAGCATAGCGTATTTCTTTTTGCAGCTCAGATTTCATTTATCAGATACCTCCTTCAAAAACAAGTCCTCAAGCCGTGCCTTGCGGAAAGCAAACGATTCAACGGCAATTCCGTGCTCCGCGAGGAATGACATTACAGTCAGAGAAACACCTGGATGGGCCACTCGAACGGCCCACGAGCTTTCGGATCTTGTTAGCGAGACAACACCAACAACCTTGGAGAGTGCATCTGCGACATCGGGACGTATGGGCACCGTCGGGATCATGTCAAGCACCGGCTGGGCATGCTCCACTTGCAGCTGTGTGAGTGGCTTCTCGAACACCATCCGTCCGTCATTAATCATTCCCACCGTGTCGCAGATACGTTCAATGTCATCCAAAATGTGCGTAGAGAACAGAATCGTCTTCCCCATGTTCTTTAGGTCCTTGATCAGACGAAGTACTACGCTCCTCCCCTCTGGATCAAGGGCAGAGGAAGGCTCGTCAAGGATAAACAGGTCGGGGTTGCGAACTAGAGCCACTCCGATGCCGAGTCGTTGCTTCATTCCTCTCGAAAACCCGCCTACCCGCCGGTCAGCCCCATCAACAAGTCCAGTCCATCGAAGGATTTCCTCGACACGTTTGTTGTCTGGAACCTCGGACAGGTAGAGCAGAGTCTCACGGGCGGTCAGCCATGGATAGAACTTGGGTTCCTCAGGGAGATAGCCAACGCGTAAGTCCCCAGGATGCGCAACTGCTGTGACGTCCTTGCCCCTGATCAGACATTCGCCTTCCGTCGGCCGGGACAAACCGGCCAGAATGTTCATGGTAGTGGTTTTGCCCACGCCATTTTGACCAATGAAGCCGTAAACCTCCCCCGCCTGAACATGCATATTCAGGCCTTTTAACGCTTGAAAGTCTCCAAAGTCCTTTTTTAGTCCCGTGACTGTGATCACTCGAGTTCCTTCCTTCCCACGAGCAGAAAGACAACAGGCCCTATCACGTTGATCAGCAAGCAGATAAGAAACCAGGTCTTTCTGTTCAGATTCTGTACTCCTTCTCTGAAGATGATGATCCCGCAGTACACAACAAGGCTAACTTGAAGCACAATAAGGGGCGATAGGATCACGAGGAGATCCTTTGTCAACACAAATGTCCTCACAACGAATACCTCCTCTTACTTAGAGCCGGAAAAACGCGTCTCTCTGAAGAGTCTCATTTGCTTCAGCAGAGTTTAGTTCGCGTTGTCCTTTAAACTTGCGTACTTCATCAATGTTGAAATACAGTTGATCACCACTTCCAGTTGAAGCACTTGGAAATAGCCTGTTCACAAGATTTTGCCACATCTTCATACTTGTCACCTCCAAACCAATGATAAGGAGGTGGCCGGTCATATGTAAGCGTCAAACCAGCCGTACCTTCTAGCTCCTCTCCGCTGATGAGATAATGAAGTCATCAGAGGGAAGGAGCTGATTCTTGTGACTAAGGAAGCCAGGCAAGAGCTGCGCGAGTTGTGGGCTGAGAGGATAGAGGATTTCCGCGCCAGCGGTCTAAGCCAAAGGGCATGGTGCAGAGAACATGGGCTGCGGCCCAACCAACTCTGGTACTGGCTGCGTAAGTTTAGCACTGAAGCCAATCAACCCCAAAACGGCAGATGGATACAACTGGATTCACTAGCTCCTACTGGCTCTGGTGTCGTGCTGCGCATCGGCAATGTGACTGTGGAAATTCAGCGCGGGTTTGACCCCCAGGTTCTAACGGAAGTCATCCGCTCCTTGCTGAACGTATGTTAATTGGTCATCCTAGGCAAAAGGTGTACCTGGCTGTGGGAGCCACCGACATGAGGAAGTCAGTGGACGGCCTGGCCGCCATAGTCCAGCTGGATTTCGAGCTCAATCCGTTTGAGCCCTGCCTGTTCGCCTTCTGCAATCGACAGCGGAACAGGGTTAAGATCCTGGAATGGTCCGAGCGAGGCTTTTGGCTCCACTACTTCCGTTTGGAACAAGGACGCTTGCCATGGCCTCAAGTAGGCGAGGAAGTTAACCCTCTAGATGTTACCTGGCAGGACCTGCGACAGCTTCTGGAGGGAACACCGCTAAAGCCCGTTAGCCAGCGTGCTGTTAAGCTTCCAAAGTATGTAATTTAACATGCATTCTCCCCTTCCTGAGCCCTTTCCCAGCAGGGAATCAGCTTATCCTTCGCGAAGTACTGGGCATGGAAGACACACCGAAAACCCAAGACTCAACCGAATACTCATGGCAAGAACGTGCACTTAAAGCAGAAGCTGAGTTGGCCAAGGCCCTCCAGAAACTGGAGTACCTCGAGGCTCAAATGCGCCTGCTGACTGCCAAGCGCTTTGGCAGATCCAGCGAGAAGACGAGCAAAGATCAGCTTCAACTCTTTGAGGACGTTTTCAATGAAGCCGAATCAAACGCAGAGCCCTTTGCTCCGGAGCCAGAGCTGATCACGGTGCCCGCCCACCAGCGTGCAAAGCGCAAGAAAAAGAAAGGTGTCAGCCTCGAAGGCCTGCCCGAGACCGTGGTTGAATACCGCCTTCCCGAGGAAAAGCTGACCTGTTCCTGCGGCCATGAAAGGCATATCATCGGCCAAGAGGTTACCAAAGAGCTGGTTGTGGTGCCGGCCCAGTTTTCCGTTACTAAGCATGTGCGGTATGTTTACGCCTGCCGCCACTGCGAGAATCACGGAGATGGCACGGCTCCCGTTGTGGTCAAAGCACCGAAACCAAACCGGGCTTTCCCGGGCAGTATTGCTTCTCCTTCTGCAGTAGCACATGTCATTGAAGAGAAGTACGTTATGGCCGTTCCCCTCTACCGTCAGGAGAAACAGTGGGAGCGAAGAGGCGTAAAGGTGTCCCGGCAGAACATGGCTAACTGGATCATGGCCGCCCAGCACTGGTTGCAGCCCATCTATGACCGCATGAAGCAAGTACTTTTGAGCCAGGACATCATATTTGCCGATGAAACCACTCTCCAGGTTCTCCAGGAAGACGGCAAAAAAGCTGAATCCCAGTCATACATGTGGCTGTATCGTTCAGGACGTTATGGGCCTGGGATCGTGCTTTTCGAGTACCAGCCCACCCGTTCTGGGGAACACCCGAAAGAGTTCCTGAAAGGGTTTAAGGGTTACCTGGTCACAGATGCCTATGGAGGTTACAATGGTATCCCCGATGTGACCAGGGTTGGCTGCTGGGCCCATGCTAGAAGGGGCTTTGATGAAGCCATCAAAGCTGCAGGCAAAAGGTCCAAAGCTCCCCAAGCAGCAGAGGGCCTTAAGTTCTGCAACGATCTGTTTGACATCGAGAATGCTCTTGAGGATGTCGATCCTAAGGAGCGCTATGCGCGGCGGCTTCTGCGCAGCAAACCTGTGCTGGACGCTTTTTTGGCATGGCTTGAAAAGACCCGCGAGGAATGTGTCAAGCAAAGCCATTTAGGCAAGGCTGTGGAGTACTGCCTTAACCACTGGAAGGAACTGAATAACTTCCTCTTGGACGGTCGGCTAGAGCTAAGCAACAACCGCTCAGAGCGGTCCATCAAGCCGTTTGTCATCGGAAGGAAGAACTTCCTGTTCTGCATCACTCCTCGGGGAGCCAAGGCAAGTGCCACAACCTACAGCATCGTCGAGTCGGCCAAGGAGAACGGTCTCAAGCCCTTCGAGTACCTGACATACCTGTTCACAGAGCTCCCCAATGCAACCACGAAGGCTCTTGACGAGTTCCTCCCCTGGTCAGAATCTCTGCCGGATAACTGCCGCATACCCAGCAAATGATTTACTACGACCTCTACCACCCCAAGGTAGAGGTCTTTTCTTCTCCAACTACCGTGACACCAATGGAGCGGTTAACGTCTATGGCCTATGTGGTTTCTCAACTCATTGGCCAGGAGGACATTGTCAAGGTACGCCCTCTTTAACGCTTAC
>Ga0265293_10007946_pt1 | contig 16038 bp, 15 predicted proteins | sample Munlanlewell138R_FD_192505 | JGI IMG/M metagenome (GOLD analysis project Ga0265293, IMG submission 192505) | Leachate microbial communities from a municipal landfill in Southern Ontario, Canada - Leachate well 138R | ecosystem: Engineered > Solid waste > Landfill > Unclassified | place: Canada...
GTCTGTTGATGCTGGTTACCGTCTACGAGGCCCACTGGGTCCGTGGTGCTGTCGAGTCGATCCGGCTCGATCCCACGCGCATGGCCCAAGGCATCATGACGGGCATAGGCTTTCTCGGTGCGTGGAACAACGGGGTCAGGTCTCGCATTGAACATCCATTCCCTTCGGGTATTCTGCCCCGTATGGCGAGACCACTACGAATCGAGTTTGCAGGCGCGCTGTACCACGTGACCGCACGGGGTGACAGGCGAGAGCCGATCTTTGATGATGATGATGAAGACCCATTTCCGGGGACAGTATACCCATTTCCCTATCTGGCCATTTCCGGGACAGCCATTTCCGTGAAATCCGGGGACAGTTTGCTCATTTATCGTTGCCAGAGTGCCGACGGAGCTAATAGGTATACTGTCCCCGGAATTCCTGCGGCGACAACCGCCAGGATTTCGCACGGCGCCTGCGATTCGTGTGAGCCCTCAGACCAAGCTCTGCGGGTTGAGCTGCCAGATGGCATAGTTCAGCGCCCCGGCATAGCTCGTCCACAACAGGTAGGGAATGAGTAACGCACCCGCCAAGGCCCGCACGCGCCAGAACGCAATCGTTGTTGCAACAATCATGATCCACAGGATCACGATGTCGGCGAAGGCCAGGGCGCCGCGATGCCAAGCGAAGAACAACCAGCTCCACAGCGCATTCAACGCCAGCTGAATCAAGAAGAGCGACAGCGCCCCACGTGCGGCCCGAAATCCGTTAACACGCCAAACCAGCCACGCGGCAATGCCCATCAACAGGTAGAGCACTGTCCAAACGGGCCCGAACACCCATGATGGCGGCGCCCACGCAGGCTGCGTGAGTTGCGAGTAGAAAGACTCCGCATTCATGGTCGCGATACCGCCGATTGTTGCGGCAAGGACGCTGACCAAGATCCATGCCACAAGGCCAAGAGACTGCGTGGACAACGGAATGGCTCGCATACTCGCTCCTTTGACACACAACCGTCCCCTTACGCGTTAAATGATAGTGCGTATCGCGGACCGCCCCATGCCAGCCGTCGTGCCTGCCACCGACGAAGGAGAGAGTCGTAGCATTCGGGCCATGTCAAAGAGGATTCCTCAGGGTCAGAGTAACATAAGGGAACCTCTATCAATCAGTTCTTCGGCACCCTGAGGTAGGGAATTACATATGGCCAATTTCGTGAACATTTTCCGCACCCGATGGCCGCTCCCGTGTCGCCACCAATGCGGGCACGGCATCGCTAGGTGGACTTCCTTGATCCCTTATGCGGTCCCTGCTGCGCACCTGACATGCAAGGACGCCACCCGCCGCAGGTTGTAGACGATATTCATCATCGCGATCTTCACGCGGCGCGCGCGAACCCGATGGTTCGGATGAGCATGCCGCCCATGGCCGTCTGGGCAGCGAAGACATGTTCGACACGGGCACGGACCTTTGCCCGACGATGGTTGGCGTTCTTGGCGCGTTCTGAGAGCGGCTTTCGGGCGGTGTCTTTGGTCTGGATGAGGGGAACGGGGTCAGGTCTTGCGTTTTGCCTCCGCCCCAACCCGCATGAGGGGAACGGGGTCAGGTCTTGCGTTTTGCCTCCGCCCCAACCCGCAAGGCAAAAGGCAAGACCTGACCCCGGTCTTCTCAAGGGCAAGCCCGCGTGACTTGTCTGGAGGAAGCCCCCGCCGCAAAGGTGCGAGTCGACGGACAGGAATCGTTGCCGGGATAGGCTATCTATTTCCATTAACGGGTGCCGGAAGCGCAGCAACCGCACCGCCCGTTTTGGGAGGAGGTAATGAACCCGCAGGGCGAAAAGCGGCCACGCCGCGGCGTTACGGCCAGGGACGTCTTTCTCCGCCGGCTCATCGCCGCCGTTCTCCTGATCGACCTGTTCGTCGCCAGCATGGTCCTCTGGTCGCTGCAGGAGAGCCGAACCCGTCAGGAGGAGCAGGCGGCCGTTGCGGTTGGCAACCTCTCCCGAGTGCTCGAACGGGACATCGCCGGCACCATCGCTAGGGTCGATCTGGCGCTGTTCTCTGTTTCCGACGAATACATGCGGCAACAGGGAGCCGAAGCGGCCCGTGCCGCCTCCATCACCCGCTTCATCGCCCGCCTGCGCGCGCACCTGCCCGAGGTCGATGCCCTGCGGTTCACCGATGCCCGAGGGGTTGTTGTTTACGGCAGCGACACGGGAGTACCAGAGTCGATCAGCCCGGCAGAGCTCTCCAGTTTCTCCCAACTGCGCGACGAACCCCGAGCCGGGCTCCTCTTTTCCCTTGAGCAGCATCCAGCCAAGGACAAGTGGTTTATCACTCTGGCTCGGCGGATGACGAAGCTGGACGGTTCCTTCGCCGGGGTGGCCTTCGCGCCGGTTCCACTCGAACGATTCTCGCGGGAGTTTTCGGCCATCGACATCGGTCGCTACGGCTCCATTTCCCTGCGCGATCGGCAGCAGCGCATCCTCTCCCGCTACCCGGTGCCCGCCGCGCCGGTCATCGGCCAGCCGCTGATCGTGCCACAGCTGCAGGCACTGATAGGTTCAGGCGAAAGTGCGGCCACCTATATCAGCAATCGCACGGTCGACGGGGTCGAGCGGCGCTTCTCGGTGCGGCGCATCGCCGACTATCCGCTTTACATCGTGGTGGGCCGTTCCATACAGGAGACGCTTGCCTCCTGGCGCAATGACATGAACCGCGATCTCTCCGTGCTCGCACTGTTCTTCATCGGCACATTCGCCGCGTCGAAGCTGATCTACGAGGCTTGGCGACGGCAAGCCGCCGCGGCCGAGGAGGTGCGGGTCCTGAATGACGAGTTGGAGCAGCGCGTTAAGGCACGCACCGCCGAACTTGAGGCGGCCAACAAAGAGCTGGAAGAGTTCTCCTACTCAATCTCCCACGACCTGCTCACCCCCTTGCGTGCGATCGCGAGCTTCTCGCAGATACTGGTCGAAGAGTACGCGTCCGCCATCGATGCCGAAGGGAAGCGCCTCCTGGCGATCATCCGCGACAACACGGTGCAGATGGGGCTTCTCATCGACAACATATTGGAGTTCATCCGACTGGGCCGGCGACCGATGGATTTCCACACCGTCGACATGTCGTCGCTCGTGCGGGACGTGATAAAGGGCTTTCACGCTCAAATCGCCCATCGTCAGGTGCGGTTCTCGGTGGCGGAATTGCCGGTCGTCATCGGCGATCGCATGATGTTGAGAAAGCTGATGGAAAGCCTCATCTCCAATTCGATCAAGTTCACGCGAGACCGAACCGAGGCGGTGATCGAAATCGGCTGCCGCGCTGAAGAAGTAGAGACGGTGTTCTTCGTCAAGGACAACGGGCGCGGATTCGATATGCGTTATGCCGACAAGCTGTTCAAGGTCTTCGAGAAGATCCACCCAAAAGACCAGTTCGAAGGAACGGGCACTGGTCTCGCCATGGTGAAACGCATTGCAGTCCGTCACGGCGGCCGCGTCTGGGCTGAGGGAGAGGTGGACGTGGGTGCAACGATCTCCTTCACACTTCCGGCGAAGCCGAACGGACCTCCTCGCCGGTGATCGCGCCGACCCGCCGTTAGGGAGAATGATTGGAGAATGATCGGGAAACCCATCATCCTTGACACCCTCACCGGGTTTTAGTTAAAGCAATTAGGTCAGATGAAAAACTCGGGGTGGCTGGAGTTTTTCATCTGACCCCAAATATCCGACACCTTTCCCTTTCCCTCCGCGAGTGTGAACGCGAAGCCCAACTCCTCTGGCGTCGGCGTGTACAGCGCCTCAAGCTCTCGTGCCGAAAGGCTGCGTTTGAAGCGCGGATAGGCGGTACGTTCGATGGAAGCCATAAAAGCACTTACCACGTGGGATGGCGGAACGGAGATTACGGTGGCTTGCGCGTCAGCCCCACCGCGGCACGAGGACTCAAAGGATCTTTGTTTCGCGGCGCCGCAGACGCGGTGCGCACCCTCGCCAATGTAGGATCCGGCGTAGGAGCCCGGGCCTCCTGGCGAGGGTTTCGGCCGGTGCCCCCCCATCGCCTGGAATCGCCCAGGGGGCTGCGCTCCTACAGCCCCCAAAAAGCCCAAATCACTGTCCCGCGCGCACCAACCGAACCCGACCGGTGCCGTTCTTGTAGTAGGCGTCGACATAGCCCGTGTCGAAGTCGACGAACCACGCGTAGTCGGAGTTGCCGGCGCTGGGCGAAGACGACCAGAACCAGCCGAACGGGGTGTTGGGGAAGATAACGTCGTTGATGGCGGGGTCCGCCCGGCACTCTTCCACCAGGCTGCGCAGCTCCTTGACGCTAGGCAGGCGCCAGTCGGCGTGGTCCTTGTGGTTCTGAGCATTGGCGGTGGCGGCCACATCGAGCGCCCCCGCCCAGGTATGGGAGGAGGCCGCGCCACCGGCGCACTCCTCGCCACTCAGCCCCCAGGCGCAGCGGTCCCAGGTGAGGCCGGTGCGCGTGTCGGTGATGGTGCCGTCGGCGTTGACTGTATAGGCGGCGTCCGGGTGGCTGCGCGTGATGCCGGGAGAGCACTCCCCGGGCGGCATCGGTGCAGCGCCCGAGCCGCCGGAGGCCCAGGCGGGTGCCACCCACCCGTCGAGCAGGCGGGTGGGGCCGTCCTGGACGAAGAGGCTGAGCCCGAACAGCAGGAGCAGGAAGGCGGCGCCGGCCAGGCGGCGCGGGTGGCGGAACGGGCGATTCATGGGTGGACTCCTTGGTTGCTGTTGGTCAATTGCTGGTTGAAATCGTGGCGTGGGGCCGAGACTTAGGAGCCCAGCACTCTGGGCGATGCCTTTGTCTTTCTCTCGGGCCGAAGAACCGCCCGGACGACTGCATGGATGCAGGAGGTAGAGCAACGCATGAAGCGGTTGCCGAGGGCCGGGCTCCTACGGGGCTGGGTGCCGGCGTGGCGCGGGACAGCCACAGGCGGCGCAGAGCGCGGCGCTTCAGGCCGCCTCGGAGGTAGCCCTGTTCGTCGCAATAGAGGTAGCTGCGGCCGAGCCGCTGCAACCGGCGCTCGATGGCACTAAGACGTCCCATGGGGAGAGCCCAGGCGTCGATGCGGGCGGCGCCCGTGTAATGGGCGGCGCCGGGCAGCGGCTCGCTCGCGAGGAGTTGCCGGCCGCATTGCATGAGGAGCACGAAGCCGGGCCAGTCGTGGGCAAACCAGCGCCATTGCGTCGCCATGGAGGCGACCGCCGGCGGCTCCCAGCGGGGAACGAGGTCTCCGGCGCCACAAAGATTGCTTCGCTGCGCTCGCAATGACATGCGTTGCGCTCGCGATGACATGCGTTGCGTTCGCGAAGACATGCGTTGCGCTCGCGAAGACATGCGTTGCGCTCGCGATGACATGCGCTGCGCTCGCGATGACATGCGTTGCGTTCGCAATGGACAGGACATGTCATTGCGAGCCGCAGGCGAAGCAATCTCCCCCTTCAGGTACGTGGAAGCGCCTCGGCCGGCCACCCCGACGACAGGTCTGCCCATCGCGGATTCAGCGCCGCGATCAATGCGACCTTCTTTGCCCGCGAACCGCCTTTGATCTGCTTCTCTCGCGCGATTGCCGTCTCGGCGCTCGGCGTCGTTTCGAACCAGACCAGTTTGTGGCAGCGATATTTGCTGGCAAACCCCGGCGTCAGGCCGTTGCGATGCTCGTACAGGCGGCGTTCCAGATTGTTGGTGACGCCGGTGTAAAGGACGCGATTGGAGCGGTTGGTCAGGATGTAGACGTAGTAGATTCGCTCCTGCATACGTCACTTCCTTGTTGGGCGCGTCGTGGCGACGGACATTGTGAGATTGCTTCGCTGCGCTCGCAATGACAGCTTCGGGCGCCGCGTGCTTCGGTTCCTCGCAGCTTCGGTTCGCAATGACAATGCCTGCCTGCTTCGATTCCTCGCAGCTTCGGTTCGCAATGACAATGCCTGCCTGCTTCGATTCCTCGCCGCTTCGGCTCGCAATGACAATGCCTGCCTGTTTCGATTCCTCGCTGCTTCGGCTCGCAATGACAATGCCTGCCTGCTTCGATTCCTCGCCGCTTCGGCTTGCAATGATGGATGGCCCTACGTCATTGCGAGCCGCAGGCGAAGCAATCTGTTTTTCCGCTGGAAGGGAGAACAACAAGGCGAGCCACGGGAAGCGCCGGAATATCTTCTGTTTCAGGCGATAGCTGTCAGCGCGCTTGAAATGGCCCCAGTAGCTGGCCAGGGTGGAGCGCAGGGCGTCGCGCGACCGGGGCGGCAAGTCCACCCCCAGGCCATCTTCCGTGCGGCGCAAGAGGGTCCGCTCGTACGCGGCCAGCTTCTCGTGCAGATTGCCGACTACGCGGCGGCGCACCAGTCGGTATCCCGGTTTCACGATGTAGCCGAGGAAGTCGGCACCGTTGCGAAGCGGCGCCAGGACAGGATGCGGCTTGAGTGTGAGCCGCAGGCGCTGCTCCAGGAAGGCGGCAATCGCGGTATGCCACCGCACCAGTTGCGCCCGGTCTTCGTGCAGCAGCACGAAGTCGTCCACATAACGCACGTAGTGGCGGCACTTCAGCTCGTGTTTGACGAACTGGTCCAGCTCGTTGAGATAGAGGTTGGCGAAGAACTGGCTGGTGAGGTTGCCGATGGGGAGCCCGGTGTCGGGTGGGGCGTTCTCCAACCGTTTGTGGGCCGGTACCTGCCGGTATTCGCCCGGCGTGCACAGGCGGATGCCCTGTTCCGCGCAGGGCTGGCGGACGATGCGGCTGGCAATGCGATAGCAGAGCCGGGCCTGCTCCAGCGGCATGCCGCGGCGGCGGACGGCCTTTTGGAGTTTGTTGCCCAGCAGTTCGAGCAGCGTCGGCTGGTGGATGCTGTTGAAGAAGTTGGCGATGTCCAGTTGCAGGAACCACCCCTCGCCCCGCATCCCGCTTCCGTCGCCCTGCGTCCCGCTTCCGTCGCCCTGCATCCCGCTTCCGTCGCCCCGCATCCCGCTTCTGTCGTCCCGCATCCCGCTTCCGTCATCCCGCATCCCGCTTCTGTCATCCCGCATCCCGCTTCTGTCATCCCGCATCCCGCTTCTGTCATCCCGCATCCCGCTTCTGTCATTGCGAGCCGAAGGCGAAGCAATCCCTTTTGGCGTTGGCCGGGAGATTGCTTCGCTGCGCTCGCAATGACATGTCCCGTCATTGCGAGGAGCGTTCAGGCGGCGCATGAAGGTCTGCAGGCGGTCGACGGCGAAGTGGGTGCCGCGGCCCGTGCGATTGGAGGCGCTGTCGTGGATGAAGTCGCGGTCCATGACCGCCTCCAGTTGCGGTACCAGCCAGTGGTGCACCACGCGGTCTTCGAACTGGGCGGCGTAGATCTCGCGCGCCTTGGGCCTCTCGACGGCAAAGACAACGGGCGGCCTGGGTCGCCAGCGCTGTTCCCGCAGGGCATCCCGCGTCTCCACGAGATGGTCCAGCAGCCGTTGCTCGTACAGACAAGCTCGCACCGTAGCGCGCTTGCGGCGGCGGCAGGCGCGGTACGCCTGCTCGACCGACCGCAAGCCCAGGTACGGCGCCTCTTCACTTTCCCGCGCGCACCAACCGAACCCGATTGGTGTTGTTCTTGTTGTTTGCGTTGACATTGCCCGTGTCGAAGTTGACGTTCCACGCGTTGTCGGAGTTGTTGGCGCTGGGCGAAGACGACCAGAACCAACACCCTATTGCCTGCCCGCTTGTACTCCCGACCGCCATCCGCTTAGGGAAACGCTGATTAACCGTCATTGCGAGGAGCCTAAGCGACGAAGCAATCCAGATTGCTTCGCTTCGCTCGCAATGACATGTCACTTTTTCAGTGTTTCCCCGCCGGTAGGCGGCGGGTGGGTCATCCCTGGTTTCCAGGGGAGACAGGCGCACAGTGAATCGGGTCGCGCGGCGCGTCCTTCCGACGCTCCGCTTCCGCCCGTGTCTGCCTGAGCCAGCCGCCGGCCTGCCTTCCCAAGCTGACCGCCAGTTCCGCCGCCCGTTGAAACTGGGCGAAGTTTTGAAAGGCCTTCAACTCCCTGGCCAGTTGAATCTGCATCTTCAGGTCGTCCACCAGTTCCGCCACTTGCTGCACCAGCTTCGCCCGGCTTTGCCGGCGGGAGTGGGCGCGGTGGATGGCCTGGCACAGCCGCAGCGCGGTGGTGCGCAACTCGCTGCCGACGGTGTACTTGTGGTAGCGCGGAAAACCGCGTACCGCCTGTTCAATCTCCAGTAGCAGCCGGCCGGCATCCCGCCAGATGGGTAAACGGTTCAGATGCCGCATCGTCCTGTCTCCCTGTCCCTGTCCTAACCAAGACCCAAGTCACTGTCCCGCGCGCACCAACCGAACCCGACCGGTGCTGCTCTTGTAGCCTGCGTTGACATCGCCCGTGACGAAGACGACGTCCCACGCGCTGCCGGAGTCGCTGGCGCTGGGCGAAGACGACCAGAACCAACTGGCGAGCGTATTGGGGAAGAAGCCGGTATCGATGGCAGGGCTGGTGCGGCCGTAATGGACGAGCGATTGCAGTTCGTCGGCGGTGGGCAGGCGCCAGTCGTTGGCGCCGCACAGGCCGGCGGCATTAACAGCGGCAACGTACTTTTCCGTGTCGCAGCCGGCGGCCACGGTGCCGCCGCAAGCGCCGCCCGCCGCGGCCCCGACGCTGCCGCCGTTGGTGGCCGCATCCGAGTTGTACCAGGTGTAGGTCCAGTCCTTGTGGTGCAGGCCGCCGTCGTCGGTCTTCACCTCCCACATCAGGCCGGTGACGTTGTCCTGGACGCAGTACCAGGGGGTGGTGGCGTAATCCACGGACTGGTCGGCGAGCGGGTTGCCGCTGGCGTCCAGCTTGGTGAAGGAGAAGCCGGCATGGCCGTCTGTGTCGTCGTTGGTGAGCGGATTGGCGTCGCGGCCGAAGTGGGCATCCTGGCCGGCGGGGACCGGGTCATTGCCGTTGGCCGTTTCGGTGCCCGGTACCGTTGCCGTGGCGCCCGCGGCGGCACAGTCGACGTCGTTGTTGTGGATGTCGCTGCCGCTGCCGCCCCAGGCGTAATCGCCGCAGAGGGTGATGCCGGTATCGTTGAGGCCGCCCGCGTCGTCGTTAGCGATGGTGCCGGTGGCCGCGGCGGTGCCGAGGGTGGCGTTCGCCGAGATGTTGGCGAGGGTGACGGTGAAGGTCTCGTCGGGCTCGGAGTCGGTGTCGCCGCAGACGGTCACGTCGACGGTGCCGGTGGTGGTTCCGCCCGCGATCGGCAGGGTGCCGGCGGCGGTTACGTAATCGACCCCGGCGCCGCAGCTCACCCCGCCGGTGGCGGTGCCGTCGCTGGTGGCGTAGTCCACGGTCACGTTGCCGTTGGCCTGTTCGGTGAGCGTTACCGTGAAGGTGAGAATCGTGGTGCCGCTGTTGCCTTCGGCCATGGAGGCGTCGGCGATGCTGACGGCCGGCAGCGCGGCGAAGCTCGCCGTAACGGTGCAAGCGGCGGTGACGGCGCCGGTGGTGTAGGTGTTGCCGCTCAGGCTGCCGCCGCAGCCGACGACGTTGACGATGGAGTAACCGGTGTCGGGGGTGACGGTGAAGCTGGCGGTCGCGCCATCGTCCACGGTGGCACTCGCGGGGCTGATGGCGCCGCCGTCGCCGGCGCTGGTGCTGACGGTGTGGGTGTCCGGATCGCCTTCGCCGCCGCTTCCTCCGCCGCACGCGGTGAGGAGCAGTGTCAGTGCGATGAGCGACAACAGGCGAAACGGGCGGCTCATGGTGCGACTCCTTTATCGAAAATCGAGACGGTGTTCGTGATGTGCGGGCTTGTCGCGGGAGCGGCCATGCCGCGAATGACGTTTGTCGGTGCCCTCGAAACCGGTCGCGGCGCAGCCGCTCCTTGCGGAACACTATTTTCGACCGTGAAGGCGGCGCTGAGCAGGGCACGGCCGTCGGTGTCGGCGAGGCGCACCTGCCACTGGCCGGGGGTGAGCACCAGATCGTCCGGGGCCGGGGCGTGGTGGCTCGGGATGCCCGCGCGGTGGCGCGCGGCGACCGGATGGATGCGGCCGTCGGGGGCGATCCAGGTGTAAATCAGGGTCTGCTCGCGCTCGAAGGCGTTGCCGTTGGTGTAGGCGGTGAGCCGTTCGCCGGGGGCGAAGGCGGTGCCGGGGCGAAACGGCGCGTCGCCCTCGGGCACCTTGCCGATGCGCAGCACGAAGGGCCCTTCGCGGCTGAGGCGGCCGAGGTGGCTCAGGCTCTCCACGTAGTCGGCGGCGTCTTCGAGCCGCGAGGCGAAGTCGCGGTCGGTGCGGATGTACCACTGGGCGGCGAGGCGCCGGTAGTGCTCCACGCGCTCGGGGAGGCTTGCTGCGAGGTTGTGCTGTTCGCGGGGGTCGCGGTCGAGGTTGAAGAGCTGTGCGCCACCGCTGCCGGTGCGCTCGGCGATGAATTTCCACTGCCCGTCCACGAGGCCCCACTGCTCGGGCGCGGTGGTCTTGTGGAAGTAGTGGATGCGCGGGGCGTAACCGGGGTCGGCGAGGTTCTGGCCCCGCACCGGGGGCGCGGGGATGCCGGCGCGCCCCAGCAGCGTGGGGAGGATGTCGCCGATCATGCCGCGCTTTTGCGAGATCAGCGGGCCGTCTTGCAGGCGGAAGTCGAGCACCAGGAGGAAGTTGCGGATGTTCTCCTCGTAGAGGTGGTTGCGGTGCAGGAAGTTGGTGGGGTGGTGGCCGCCGAAGGCCTGGCCGTGGTCGCCGCTGATGGCGATGAGGGTGTTTTCCAGTTCGCCGCGCGCCGCGAGGCGCTCAACCATGCGGCCGATGAGGTGGTCGGCGAAGTGGAGGCTGTTCTTGTGACGCCCGAGCGCGGTATCCGCCGGAAAGGGGGCGGCGTAGTCGGCGGGCACGCTGTAGGGGTGGTGGGTGTTGCCGTTGAGGAAGAGCAGGAACCAGGGGGCGCGGCGGTCGAGGCCGTCCAGCCACTGGTGGGCGCGGCGCAGGGCCTCCCGCTCGTCCACGCCCCAGGAGTTGAGGCGGTGGGCCTGCTGCCAGGCCTCGGGCTCGTGCTCCGGGATGAGGCGGGCGTCGAAGGGCAGCGGCGCGTAAACGGTGTCGAAGTCCTCCGTGTCCATGAACATGGCGGAGAAGAGCCCGGTGCGGTAGCCCTGCTCCCGCAGCAGCCCCGGCAGCGTGGGGCCGCGGTACTCGAAGCGCGCCTCGGCCAGGCCCCCGCCCCAGGTGTAGGTGTGGCCGCCGGTGAGGATGGGCAGGTGGGAGCGGGTCGAGCCGGGGAAGGTGTTGTAGAGCGCCGGGAAGGCGACGGTGTGCGGCCAGTGGCGCGCGAGATTCGGGGTGACCGCGGGGTCCGGGGTGCCGTCGGGCAGCAGGTTGAGGGCGCCGACCGATTCGAGGATCACGTAGATGACGTTAGGCCGGTCCGCCTGCGGGACCACCGCGTGTGCGACGCGGATGAACCGTCCTTCCGTCCGCGCGCTTCTTCCCCAGGCCTCGATGGTCCCCTCCTCCGCCGGCTGCCAGCCGGGGGAGCCGAAGGCCAGGGTGTCGATGTCCAGGGCCGGGTCGTAGGGGATGTCGGCGAGGCCGGCGGGGACGCGCGCGGCGCTGCGGGCGAGCGTGACGAGCGGGTGATCGGCGTAGTTGTGCAGGGGTGCGGCGTTGGACCCGCCGAAGGCGAGGAACGCCAGCGCCAGCAGCAGGTAGAAGCGATCGTGCCGCCGCAGCTCCATGAGCCAGGCGGGCGCCGGTGTGGCCTCCTGCGCCGGCAACAGACGGCGCGCGAGCAGAGCGACCAGGAACGCCCAGACGAGCAGGTTGAAAACGAAGGCCGGGCCCATGATGGCGACCGTGGAATCCACGAGACGCAGGAGGCTCAGCTTGCGGTCCTCCTCCCCTTCGAACTGGAGATGGCCGAGCAGCGCGCCGTAGGCGAGCTGGTTGACGACCAGGTAGAGCAAGGCCAGGGAGAAGAGCGCCACGAACAGCCGGCGCGTGAACGGCCGCCGCGCGGCGACGAACCACAACCCCGCCCACAGCGCCGCGACCAACAGGTTCTGGTTCTGGCTGAACACCAGCGAGGCGAGCTCGCGCAGGTTGTCCACCAGCGATTCGTGGCGCCAGTGGAAGCCGAGCACGATCTCCACCTGCATGAGCAGGTAGAAGCCGGCGGCGGCGAGCGCCACCAGGGCCGCGCCGGTGTGGAGGTTCGGCGCGGCAGTGGTGCCGGTGGTCCGTTGGGCTGCGCCGCCGGGGACAGCGGCATTCGGCAGACGAGCGGACATGGGCGGGCGAGGCTTCATGGTGGCCGGCTGTCTTTCGGACATCAGTACAGGTAGACCGCGCCGCTGCCGTCCTCGTAAGGCGCCCCCACGGCCAGGGTGGCCCCGTCGGCGGAGAGGGCGAAGCTGTGGCCAAAGTTGTCACCGTGGGCTGAATTGGATCCCTTGACATAGCCGATGGCCTGCTCCAAGGCGCCGCTGATGCTCACCTCGGGGAAGTCGTTGCACACCTCGTTGTTGCAGGCCTGGAGGATGTAACGGGCGTTGACCCACGCCGGCAGGAAGACTTCGTAGTCGTACTCGGTGCTGTCCGCCGGCAGGGTGGCGACCTGGGTGAAGCCGGAGGCGCCGTCCGGATTCTCCAGCAGGCGGTATTCGCTCTCCCCTTCCACGTCGCTCCAGGCGAAGCGGAAGGTCTTGATCGCCGTGGGCGTGAGCGTCACGCCGCTGGGGGCAGGCGGCGGTGGAGTGCCGCTGGAGGCTGGAGGCGGCGGAGTGCCACTGTCTCCGCTTCCACAGCCGGAAAGGAGCAGGGTCATGATGATGATAGTCAGCGTGCGGAGCATGGTTTACATCCTCGATACGACGGAAGCCGGTACGCGCCCGGCCGGTGAAAATGGAATCTGGTGCTGGTTGAAGGCGCGCCGCGCGGGTTCGCGCAGGGCGACACTGGTATGGAGGTGCGGTGCCCGGGCCGCTCTCAGGGCTTGCGCAGACACAGCAGTTTCCAGTAGCCGAAGAGGTTCACCGGCGCGACGCTCACTACCGGCAGGCCGGTGGCGGCGATGAAGGAGTCGAGGTCGAAGCGCGGGTCGAAACCAATGGCGCGGGCAAAGGGAGCAAGGCCCTCTTCGATGCGCCGCGCGAGGCCCACCGGCGTGGAGAAGTGATTGAGCACGTAGATCTCGCCGCCGCTGCGGCACACCCGCACCGCCTCGGCCATCATGGCCGCCGGGTCCGGCACCACCGAGGCCACGTACATGGCGGCCACCTTGTCGAAGCTGCCGTCGGCGAAACCGAGCCGCTGGGCGTCCATGCGGTGCAGCGCCACGTGGGACAGCCCGTGGCGCTGCACCTTGCGCGCCGCCCGCGCCAGCATGTGGGGCGAGAGGTCGATGCCGGTGACGGCGGTGTGGCGCGGGTAATGACGTAGGGAGAGCCCCGTGCCCACGCCGATCTCCAGCACCGCTTCGCCGGCCCGGGGCGCCATTTGGGCGACCGTCCGGCGCCGGCCCGGCTCCAGTACCGGGCCGAACAGGGTGTCGTAGCCAGGGGCGTAGCGGCGGTAGGCGGCCAGCACCGCCTCGTGGCTGAGCAATGCGCCGGAGGTGGGACGGCTCACGCCCGTTCCTCCGCCGCGCCGGGCCCCGGGTGAGCGCCGTTGGGTGCGGTTCCTAACAGGGGGTGATTCTTGCCGTCGGCGCATAGGCCAATGTGTGTCATGGATGTTCTCTGAAGTGGTCTCACGCCGGTGTCCCCGGCAGCACCACGGCGGCGTTCCGAAAGGGACGCAGAAAGGTACATCGGTTAGGTATCAACTACTTGTGGGCAATGCACGCGCACTTGTGCGCAATGCACTGTTTTCGGGGCGGCCCTTGCGGCGCCCGCCCCGAGGGGGCTAGCCGCGGGGCCAGCGGCTGGGAGGCATGCCGAAGCGCTGGATGAAGGCGTGGGTGAAGCTGGCGGGGTGTTCGTAGCCGCAGGTCATGGCGATCTCGGTGACGCTGAGCACGCCTTCTTCAAGCAGCGTACACGCCTGATCGAGGCGGGCCTGGCGTAACAGCTCGTAGGGCGGGGCCCCGAACAGTTCGCGAAAGCCGCGCAGCAGCTTGTTCCTGTTGAGGCCAACGGCAAGACACAGGTCGGCCAATGCGGGCGGGGCGGTGAGATCGGCGAGGAGCCGCTCGCGCGCCTCGTGAAGGCGGTCGAGCTCGCGCAGACGGACCACCGAGCGTTCCGGCGCATGGCCGAGGGCGGCGAGGCTCAGGGCGATCAATTCCAGAGCCTTGGCCTCCTGGTAGAGGGCGCGCAGGCTCCCCTGGAACGGGGCGTGTATCAGTTCGGCCGCGACCCGGGCCAGCTGCGGGTTGCGCCGCGCCGCCAGCACGAATGGCGAGGGGCGGTGGGAGAGCGCCTGCTTGAGCAGCGGGTGCAGGCGTCCGAGCGTTTCGGCGTGCTCCTCGAACATCCGTGCGGTGATGCCGAGGCCGACCAGGCTCAGGGGACCGGGTCGGACGCTCAGCGTGGCCCGGTTCTCGTCCGGCATGGCCCAAAGCGGCTGCCCCGCGGCCAGCAGGCTGGTTCCCGCCGTGGGAAGACTGATCGCGAGCGAGCCGGCCACGGGCAGGCAGAAGACAAGGTTGGCGTCATCCGCCGGGTTGTCGTACAGACCGATGTCGGCAGGCGTGGAGACGGTCGCCTTCAGGTTGAAGACGGTAAGCCGGTCGTTCAGCTCGTCGATGCGGATCTGTCCCTGCACGCCCGGGTGTTCGAGCGGCACGGCGGCATTGGAGACGCTGGCCAGGTTCTGCGCCCCGTCCGCAGTGTCGGCCGGATCAGTCACTCGACGATGGTCCGGGAGCCGAGGGTCAGCACGCCGACGCCGACCAGGATGAAAGCGATGCCGACCATCGCGGCAAGGTCCATTACCTGCCGGAAGTAGAAGATGCCGATGAGGGACATCAGCATGATGCCGACTCCCGACCAAACGGCGTACATGACACCGACCGGGATAGTCCGCAGGCTGAGGGAAAAGAAATAGAACGAAACGATGTAGCCGATGAACACCAGGGTGGTGGGACCGACCCGCGTGAAGCCGTCGGCGCTCTTCAACGCCGATGTGGCTATGACTTCGGAAACGATGGCAACCGCCAAATAAAACCAACCCATCCTCACCCCCAGCAACTGATCAGGCCACTCTGACTTCATCCAGGAGTTCCGGATGACGATCAAGCACCTTAAGTAGTTTTACCAGCGCCAAGGGCGGTTTGGTCTTGCCGTTCTCGTAGCGTGAGAAGGCATTGACCCCGCCGCCGAAGATCTCGGCCGCTTCCTTCTGGTCGAGCGCAAGCTTCTTGCGCACGTGCGCAATGAACTCCGGATCGACAATCGAGGCATTCACGAAGAACAACGGGGTCAGGTCTCGCATTGTAACATCCTTTCCCTTCGAAGAAATGGACCATGCCTATCCGGGATTGGCGATCGGCACTCAATCAGTTCGTCATTCTGTTCGGCGAGCGGGTGCCAGTTTGAAATCAGTTACACAGATTACTTGACACCCTCTGCGTTTTGCCTCTGAGCACCGCAAAAACTCTAGGGGTCGGGTCTCGCTTTGTTGCATCTGCGCCGGATTACTCGCCCAATGGTCGTAAGATGAATGTCGAAGAATTCGGCAATCTGCCGATGGCTATGGTCGGTATACGATGCCAATGCCTACGACATCTCGCCACCGCCAAGCCGCTCCCCAAGCGACTCAAGTAATCGCCTGCCATGAATTACAGCTACGACCAGCACCTCGTCGCCTTCAACCCGATAGATCATCCGGTAGCTATGGATGAACGACTCATGGTACGCCGGGTCGTTCATTTCGGGAACGATGCGTCCGCGCAATGGATGTGCGTTCAAGCTTCGTGAAGCGACAAGAAACCGGTCAATCACGGCCCGGGCATAGTGCGGCGAGTCTTTCTCGATATAGGCTGCGAGTTCTTCGAGATCCTCGACAGCCTCAGGCGACCAGCTTACTCGGTAATCCATTTCTTCAGCCGCGCTTCCACTTGGTCCTGCGCCAATTTCCCTTCGGCGCTGGCG
>Ga0265293_10007947_pt1 | contig 16038 bp, 13 predicted proteins | sample Munlanlewell138R_FD_192505 | JGI IMG/M metagenome (GOLD analysis project Ga0265293, IMG submission 192505) | Leachate microbial communities from a municipal landfill in Southern Ontario, Canada - Leachate well 138R | ecosystem: Engineered > Solid waste > Landfill > Unclassified | place: Canada...
CTTCTTGTCTTCTAATACCGTGTGGTCCATCAGCTAAAAACATGCTAGGAATATTAAATTTTTCAATATCTTTTGTTTGCCAAAAATCTTTGCCAGACATTAAAGAAGCTTTTTCTTCTAAAGTCATTTGATCAATAATATTTTTATGTTTCATAAAATTAGTCCTTCCTATTGTTATAATAACATTTTTATAAATAAATAGGCTTGAATTGTAAAGTACAATCAAGCCACTTTTTAATATCTTAAAATTTTAATTTTCTAATTCTTCTTCGCGTTTAAAGATAACCTTAAAGATAGGGAAGAATACCCAAAATGAGATTGCAGCATTTATAATCATTGTGGTAAAGTCGGCGATTAATTCACCAGTATTGCCCCAACCCCATGTATTAATTAAAAGATTATATATTGGGGCTTTATAGAAACCTTGTAAAACAGCAGCAACTATTGTTATGACTATATATGCTATTAAGTACCACATTGCAGCAATCCAAGGATTTGTATTTGACTTAAATGTAATATTTCTTTGAGCAAAAAAGTTTATTACTTGAGCGATTGCTAGTGTTATTTGAACAGCTAGGAAATAAGCTAACCCACCGCCACCGCCGCCACTTATGGCGCCTTTGGCGTAATCAAATACATAATATAAAGATCCATCAAAGTTTTTTCCAATTTGCATAATTTGAAAGTTTACATCAGTTAAATTTGTAAATGTAAACCAATATCTAATTAATGGCATTAACAATAGTTGTAAAACTGTTACACCATTACTTAAAATGAAAAAAACAATAAATTGAGTTATATTAGGGTGTTTTTCTTTGAAATTATTCCATTTTGTTACTAAAACATTTTCTTTATTAATGTTTTCTTTTGTCTCTTCTGGCATTTTTTAGTATCCCCTTTTAGTGTTTTTTTAAAAAAATATTTTGAATTATTTCGAGATTAATATAAATATATAATAGCATAAAAAAACCGTCAAAATAGATGACGGCATGGATTGTTTTTTTTACATCATAAATTGAATTAATTTATTGAATGATTTAAAGTCTCATTTATGGGGATAGTTATTAAAAGAGTAAACCAATTATCGGATGTATCAATGGTTACTGTGCCATTATGCTTTTCAACAGTTGATCTAATGCTTTTTATCCCAAAACCATGAAATAGGCTGTCGCCTTTAGAACTAATTAAAGAACCATTTTCAAAAAATAATTCATTTTGATAATAGTTTTCTAATTTAATAATAATCCAATTTATTTTTTTGAAAATGGTAAGCTTTAATAATCTTTTTTCAAAGTCTTTGATTTGAGTTAAATTTTCAATGGCATTATCAAATGAATTACCAAATATAGAAACTAAATCAATTGTCGGGATTTGATTTAAAATTGAACCATCGGCAACACAAGTGAAATTTATTTTATTTTGAATAATAAGATCTCTTTTAGTATTTAAGATAATATCTAATATTTTATTTCCTGTATTATAAGTGGCTCCGTAAAGATTAATAGATTCTTCTAATTTATCTAGATGTTTCATTTTTTGCTCATAATTTGTTTCGTGTTTAATAACATTAATATGATGTTTAAGGTCATGATATTTTTGATTGACGACATCCATTGCTTCTTTAGAGACCATAAATTGTTCATATTGTTTATCGATTAATCCTCTCATCGTGTGAACTTCAAGGCCCTTTTGAGTTGAATAGCAATGTTCTCTTTGAGAATATAAGATAATTATTCCGACAAAATTTACTAAGGTTCTTATATAGAAAATTTCAGAAGGACGATCACTTGTAATAGGAGATCTTATATCTAAGAAACTCATATTTGAGATTGCGAAAACGACTATTACAATTGATAAAATAGAAAGAAAATCGTTTAAAGAGATTTCTTGTGATTTGCGGTTTCTTTGATATCTTAATTCAATCGTAAACATTCCATAAAAAATAATTAAAAATGTTAAAATAAAAAATAAAGTGATTCTAAAATGATAGATAGGAATAGGAGTAAAAAGAAAAACCCTAATAACAATATTATCAAAAGAACTTAATAAAAAGTATTCTAATTGCCATTCTAAGGAGGCGGCAAATTCTGAAATAACAAAAGAGATTGCAGCTATATATCCCGCCTTTAGATAATCAAGTTTAGCTAAAGTAATGGTATAAAGATACATTAAAACTACCGATAAAATCATTCCTAAAACCCAAAAATTAATATTCCATGAATCAACCCAATAATGAAAAGATATAAAAATAATCAAAAACAGAACAGAAAGAAATATTGATTTCCTTTGTTCGAATCTTTTCCGATTGAAAAAGATATAAATAGAAACAGAAAGCCACTGAGCAAGGGCTGTATAAAGTCTTGGGATATTAATAAATTGTTCCGGTAGGGTTCCGCCAAAAAAATTCATTTTTAATTACCTAAGAAAGTTGATAAACTTTCTAAAAATTGTTTTTTGCGTGGTCTTGAAATTTTTAGCCTAAATTTATTATCAATAACAACAAAATCGCCTTCCACACCACTTACGTAATTTAAATTAACTAAATAACTATTGTTACAACGATTAAAATTATATTCAATTAATTTGTTTTCATAGTTTTTTAAGGTTCCTCTAAGTTGATAGTTAGAATGATCTTTAACTATGATGTTAACATCATGTTTGATACTTTCGATAAATAAAATATCATTAGAAGATATTTTTTTAACGCCATCTTCTGTTGGGATAAGTAAATTTTTTTCAATTTTTGTTTTTGATAGTCTTTCAAGTGATTTATTTAATTCTTGTTTAAAAGAAAAATAAGGTAATGGTTTTAAAAGAAAACTCAAGGCACCGACTGTATAGCCTTTGATGGCATATTGACTCATGTTGGTAACGAAAATAATAATGACTTCAGAATCAAGCTCTCTTATTTTATGGGCCGTTTCCATTCCGTCTTGAATTTTCATTTCAATATCTAAAAAAATGATGTCATATTTTGATTCATAATCAAAAGTGATTTGAACTCCATCAGTATATGTTTCGATATTAAAATCAACATTTTCTTCCTTTTCAAATCTTCTCAAATGATTTAAAATCATTTGAGTGCTTATTGGATCATCTTCTACAACAGCAATCTTATAAATCATTTTATATTCCTTCCAAGAATGATAAAGATAATTAATATTTATAACTACATTATACCATGCAATATAATTTAAATTGAAAATGATCTTTAATTTAAAACTAATTTTTATTTCACGTAAAACATGTTCTACATAACAAAATTTATTTTATAATCTATTCATTATTGTCTTATAAAATATATTAAATATTCAATTTATCATATAATATAATAGTACCATAGCAAAAGAGGAATAATATTATGAAAATTGTTATAGCGATTGACGCCTTTAAAGGAACAATTTCTTCGAAAAAATTATCTGAAATTATTTCTGATAAATTTAAAACCGAATCTAATGTAATAAAGACATTTCCTATCTCAGATGGTGGGGAAGGTTTTATTGATGCAATCAAACATTTTTATAATTGTGAAAGTAAAGTTTATGAAACATACGGACCTTTATTAAATCAAGTAAATGCTGAATATGTTTTAATTGAACAAACGGCGTTTTTAGAGATAAACAGTACCTCTGGAATAACATTGATAAATAAAAAGGAATTAAACCCATTAAAAACCTCTACTTATGGTTTTGGATTATTAATCAAACACGTAATTAAAGAGGGAGCCAAAAAAATAGTATTCGGTTTAGGGGGTAGCGCTACTAATGATGGTGGAGCAGGAATGCTCCAAGGTTTAGGAGCAAACTTTTTTTATGATAAAAAATTAATTGAAGAACCGTTAAATGGTAATCTAATAGGTTTTATCGATGATATTGATTTAAGTGAATTAGAAAAAATAATTAAAGATATAGAATTTATAGTGGCTTTAGATGTGGCGAACCCACTCCTTGGTGCTGATGGGGCAACCCATATATTTTCCAGTCAAAAAGGAGCGTCATTAAAACAAAGAAATATTTTAGAAGAGAATATGACGAAATTTGCCGATTTAATTGAAAGTAAAATAGGAAAAAATTTCCGTCATGAAAAAGGGGCTGGTGCAGCCGGTGGAGTAGGTTTTACGGCTTTAGCAATTTTAAAGGCTAAATTTAATATGGGGATTAATTTTATTATAGATTTGTTTAATCTTGAAGAAGAAGTTAAGGAGTCTGATTTAGTAATTGTCGGCGAAGGACAATTAGATAGTCAAACAAAATTTGGTAAAGCACCACTAGGTATAGCTAAAATGGCAAAAAAATATAATAAAAAAGTAATCGGATTATTTGGATTAACCTCCGATGTTGATGTATCTGAATATATCGATAAAGTTTATTCAGTAGTTCCCAAATATGCTAGTAAAAAAGAATCTCTTGAAAATCCAATTAAAAACTTTCAAAAAATGTTAGATAATATAAGAATAAATAAAGAAGGATAGCAATTATGGACTTAAAACTTAAATTAAAAGAATTATATAATGATAAAGCGGAATCGCTTTATCAAGATATTTTAGATTTAATTAAAAAAGAAAAAGTTGATAAAAAATCTAAATGGCTAACTGAAAAAGATGTTATGTTAATAACATATGGTGATTCAGTTATCGATGATAATAATAAACCTCTTAAAGTTTTAAAAACTTTTTTAAATAACAATTTAAAAGGGTATATTAATAACGTTCATTTATTACCAATGTTTCCTTTTACCTCTGATGATGGTTTTTCAGTTGTAGACTACTTAAAAATTAATCCTGATTTAGGAAATTGGGATGACATAATCTCATTATCTAAAAATTATGATTTAATGTATGATGCAGTTATGAATCATATTTCAAAAGAAAGTAAATGGTTTAAAGGTTTTTTAAAAGGGGATAAAAAATATGAAGATTTCTTTATCGAATGTGATCCTAAACTAGACTATAGTATGGTTACAAGACCAAGAGCGTTACCACTTTATTATAAATATGATTCATTTGAAGGACCGAAATACATTTGGGCCACTTTTAGTGAAGATCAAGTAGATTTAAATTACAAAAATCCAAAAGTATTATTAGAAATGTTAAAAGTGTTAATAACATATGCTAAAAATGGAGCAAGATTTATTAGATTAGATGCAATCGGATTTTTATGGAAAGAATTAGGAACCACTTCAATCCATTTAAAAGAAACTCATGATTTAATTAAAATTATGCGTTATGTAATTGATGAGACTTATCCGGGTACTATTTTAATTAGTGAAACAAATGTTCCACATTTAGAAAACATAAGTTATTTTGGAGAAAACGATGATGAAGCATCCTTAGTTTATCAATTTCCTTTACCTCCTCTTACATTTTTTTCATTCTTAACTGGTGATGCGACAAAATTGACAAATTGGGCTAAATCTCTTAAGGAAACTAAATTACATCCTAAAAATACTTATTTTAATTTTCTGTCAAGTCACGATGGTATTGGAATGAGACCAACTGAGGGTATTTTAACTGATGATGAACGAGAATTAATGGTCCAACAGGTATTAAAAAGCGGAGGAGCAATTAATTATAAAAATAATCCTGATGGTACAAAAAGCCCTTATGAGCTAAATGCAACCTTCTTTGATGCGATAACTTATGGTGAAGAAAAAACGAATATCATAAAAAAATTTATTGCTAGTCAAGCAATAATGATGTTTCTAAAAGGAATGCCAGCAATTTATATTCATAGCTTACTAGGTACAAGAAATGATATTAAAGGAATGAAGGAATCAGGAATTAATCGCAGGATTAACCGAAAGAAACTTCACATCGATAACATAAACTATTTTTTAAATGATAAATATAGTGAAGAGTCACAAGTATTTAATGAGTATAAAAAGTTGATACAATTAAAGATATCAGATAAATCTTTTTCACCCGATGCATCAGAAGAAATATTATCATTAGATAAAAGAGTTTTTAGTTTAATTAGAAGTCATCAAGAAAATGATTATAAAGCGCTGGTTTTAATTAATGTATCAAAAGAAAACGTTATATTAAATAATTTAAATTTAAAAATGGATTATCAAATAGATAATAAAATCAACCTATTACCTTATGAATATAAGATATTAAAAATAAAGAAGGAGTCTTAAATGAAAATAGGGTTACTTCATTTTAGAGTAGGTTTTACAGACGGCGTTTCGCTTGAAATGAACAAGTGGAAAAAAGTATTAGAAGAACTAGAACATGAGGTGTTTTTTGTTGCTGGAGAAAGTAGTTATAAAGATACTTATATAATTGAAGAAATGTCAATTTCAAGTTCAAAACATAAAATGTATTTTAATAATTGTTATAACGAAATAAAAGATTTTAAAACTCCAAATGATTTAGAAAAAGAAATAGTTAAAGATGCATTAGTAATAGAAAAAAAGTTAAAACAATTTATTGATAAATATAAAATAGACCTTTTAATTCCTAATAATGTCTCTTCATTAGGACTTAACCTTCCAACAGGATTAGCGGTTGCTAATCTAATTAAAAATACCAATATAAAGGTCTTATATCATCATCATGACTTTTATTGGGAAAGAGAAAGATATAATAATCCCCAAGCTCCATTTATTAAAGAGTATTTATTGAAATACTTTCCATATAACAATGATCGAACAAAACATGTTGTTATTAATGAAATAGCTCAAAGTGAATTAAAAGAAAGAAGAAATATAAATTCAACGGTCATCCCGAATGTTTTTGATTTTAAACAAAAACCATGGATAATCGATGAGTTTAATAACGACTTAAGAAGCCGTTTAAATATTAAGAAAAATGATCTTGTCTTTCTTCAAGCAACAAGAATAGAGGACCGTAAAGCCATAGAGTTAGCTTTAGACATTGTCAGAGAAGTATATAATAATAAAGAAAAGATAATTAATAAAAAATTATATAATGATGAATTATTTACCGAAAATTCTAAAATTCATTTTGTTATGGCCGGGTTAAATGAAATTACCGAAGAAAAATATCAAATATTAAAAAATAAAATTGATAATATGCCTTATGAAATTCATATTATATCTGATATAATAAAATCCACAAGAAACAATACACCAAAATATTATTCGTTGTGGGATGTGTATACAATGGCTGATATTGTTACATATCCATCTATTTTAGAAGGTTGGGGAAACCAATTAATTGAAGGGATTTTCGCATTAAAGCCTATCATTATTTATGAGTATCCAGTTTTTTTAACTGACATTAAAAATTTAGAGTTTGATTTGATTAGTTTAGGAAATAAACATCTAGTAAACGAAAAAGGTCTAGCTGTTATAAAAAAAGAAATATTAATAGAAAAATCTTTAGAAATTATCGGTCTTTTAACTGATAAAAAAAGATATCAAAACATTACTATAAACAATAAAAAAATTGGAGAATCAAAACTTTCGTATGATTCTTTAAAAAACATGCTTAAAACTGTTATATAAGACATATAACTTAAAGACATAGGCTATCATTTTATTACATGTAATATGTTTAAAACGCTTTCACAGTGATATAATTTATTGAATTTTAAAAAAATAGGAGGAAAAAATGAAAAGAATTATTATTTCGTTTGTTGTAATAGTTGCAGGAATTATCTTGGTTAGTTGTCAAACAAAAAAGACCGAGTTAGTTATTTATAGTGATTTTGGACGTGAAGTGGTTGAAAAAGAAACATATAAAAATCATATCTTCACTCAGTTTGAAAAGGACAATGATGTTGTCATCCGTTTTGAAACTTTAGCTCAAGCCGATGAAACATATAATAAAATAGATACTGAGCAAAAAGCTGGAAATCATACAGTTGATCTCTTGATTTCACACTTTGGGACCATGGATGATTATATTGTAAAAGGTTATATGGAAGATGTTACCAATTTTGAAAAAACAATGACTGATAGAACGTTCTTAGAAGCCTTTGATGGTTCAACGGTTTCAGGTGGTAAAAGATACTTCTTCCCGATTAATTCAGATGTATACCTATCATATGCTAATAAAACAGCTTTTGAAACCTTACCTGAAGGTTTAACTAAGGCAGATATCATGGCTGGAGATTATACTTGGGAAGATTTTGCTGAATGGGCTGCAGAAATCGGTGGTCACAGTGTTATGTTAAAAGGTGATCCGCTAAAACAATTATTGTATCAAATTGGTGGAATGGCTTTATCAAATGGTGGAGAATTCCCTAAACTTAATGATGCTGGGAATTTAAAAGCTTGGCAAGATGTGATTGCTATGAAAGATAACATTCATCCTGAAAGTAAAACAACTTTAGACTCTTCAACAATGATGGGCTCTGGATCAATTGTATTAGCATTTGATTTAATGACACCGATTGCTAATGCTGTTAACACAGCACCAGCTAAATATGAAGTTTTCCCAGGACCTATTGGTACATCTGGTAAAGCTGGATCTATTGCAGGTGGGCACGGAATTGGAATCGTTAAAAATGCCCCTAACCGTGAATTAGCTGAGAAGTTTATTAAATGGTTTACAGCTCCTGAACAAATTGTTTATGCTGCTTTAGGTACAATTCCTACATTAGAAGAAGCAACAACTGAATTAGGAAATGATCCAAGTGAAATAGTTATTAAACAAGGATTAGAAACTCTTAAAAATGCTAATGTCGAAGGTCTTCAAATGATCTCGGATTATACAGACTGGGCTGCAGCAAAAGAAACTTATGACAGAATCTTTTTAGGAATAATGGATGGCGAAATTACATTAGCAAATCTACAAGCTAAACTAGATGCTGAACAAGCAACTTTAGAATCATTATTAGTTGATTAATTTATAAAAAAATAATATATACCGCAGGTAGCCCTGCGGTATATATTTAAAAAAGGATAATAAGATGACTTTAGATTTACCACAAAAGAAATCTCCATTTAAAATATTTAAAACTCCGTATATGCTTTTAGTACCAGCATTACTTTTTTATATTTTCTTTTGGCTTTTCCCAGTAATGTTATCATTTTTTCAAAGTTTTATTTCGTCGACTGGACAAGTTGGTTTTGATAATTATAGTTTGATGTTTAGTGATGCTTTGTTTATGGAAGCATTTATAAACACGATACTTTTTGCCGGTATCTCTTTATTTATTCAATTCTTTTTAGCATTAGGTTTAGCATTATTAATAAATAGAAATTTTAAGGGTTCTAAGTTCTTTTTATTCATAATGCTTATTCCAATGGCACTTCCTCAATCGGCTGTCGGAATTTTATGGAATACAGGATTAGCAGAAACAGGATGGATAAACTCATTTTTAAGAAATACAGGAGTTCAAAACTTATTAGAGTTTTTCCAAATATTATCATCTCCAAAAATTTGGAAAAATACCTCTGGATTTGAAGCTTTATTTATGATAATTTTAATTGATACGTGGACAGTATTACCTTCGGTTATGATTATTATGTTAGCAGGACTTCAAAATTTAAACAAAGAATACCGTGAAGCGGCCTTAGTTTTTGGAGCAAATAAAGTACAAGCAATTAAAGATATTGTTATTCCTATTATTAAGCCATCAATTGTTACAGCTTTATTATTAAGATTAATATCGGGACTTCAAGTGTGGTTGGTTGGTGTGATGATATTTGGGTTTAACCGTGTGCCTTTCTTATTAGAAAGAATTGTTTATTATGTTGATAAACTTAAAATGGCGCCAAACGCTTATCAAATTGCTGTTTCATATTCTATCTTTACACTTTTAGTGGTTTTAGTTGTTGCGACTACATTTATTAAGTTAACTTCAAGTAAAAAGTGGGGTAAAGAATAATGAATATAGCTAAAAAGACAATCTTTTATATAATTATAGTTGGAATTATCTTAGTCGTTTTAATTCCACTATCATATTTAATTACCACCTCATTTTCTTCAACCCTAGAAACACTTGATTATCCAAAGCCTTTAATACCTAAAATATCTCATGAATTAAAGGTAAGTTGGAATGAAGACGAAAATTATTATGAAATTAAAAGGAAAAGTCCAAAAGGAGTTTATGAAGATTTATATAATGGTTCTAACTTTGATAGAATATCAAAATATTTAGAAGATTATTTAAATATTAAAAAAAGTCCTTCACAACTTGAAAATGATTTCGTAAAAGCAAAATCTCAAGAAGAACCAATCAAATTAAAATATTATAAAAATATTTTCAGAAATTTCGTTAAATTCTTCACTGTCTTTAACGGAGCAGAAAAAGCTTTATTTAATAGTTTAAAAGCGGCATTGTATACTATTTTAATATCAATGACATTTGGTGGATTAGTTGGATACGCTCTTGCAAGAACTAAAATAAAAGGAAAAGAAACTATTAGTGTATTAAGTTTAATCGTTAGAATGTTTCCGGTTGTTTCGATATCAGTTCCAATGGCGATACTTTTAATTAATTATGGAATGTTTGATACGATGTTAGGGTTAGCAATTATTTACTCGATTCCTAATATAGGATTAACTGCCTGGATTACTAGAAGTATTTTCTTAGGAATTAATAAAGAGTTAGAAGAAGCAAGTTACGTTTTTGGGGCGACAAAAACTCAAACCTTTTTCAAAATAACATTTCCTCTAGTTTTACCAGCATTTGCTGCCTCTAGTATGTATGCGTTTATAACAGCTTGGAATGATACAGCAGTTTCACTTTTATTAACCGATCGTAATCAAACCTTAGCTTTATTAATTTATAAATCAATTGGAGGTAGTGCTTCAATAAACTATGCAGCTGCTGGAGCGATGATTTTAATAATTCCCGCTTTATTGTTTACATATTTATTAAAAAATTATATTAATCAAATGTGGGGTTAGGAGTAAAAATATGGCATATTTAAAATTTAAAAATATCAAAAAAGTTTATGATAATAAGGTTACTGCAGTAAGTGATTTTAACTTAGATATTAAACAAGGTGAATTTATTGTTTTCCTCGGTCCATCAGGATGCGGTAAAACAACAACTTTAAGAATGATTGCAGGATTAGAAGAAGTAACTGAAGGTGAAATTATTTTAGATGGTAAATCTATTGTTGGTCTTGAACCAAAAGATAGAGGAGTCTCAATGATTTTTCAAAGTTACGCGGTTTGGCCTCATATGACAGTTTATGATAACATAGCATATCCTTTAAAACTTCACAAAAAGAGCAAACAAGAAGTGGAAAAAATAGTTAATGATGTTGCTGAAATTTCCGATATTAAAGAATATTTAAAAAGATATCCAAGTCAATTATCCGGTGGACAAAGACAAAGGGTTGCTGTTGCAAGAGCTATTGCAATTAACCCCAAACTCTTTTTAATGGATGAACCATTATCAAATTTAGACGCTAAATTAAGAGTTACAATGAGAACTGAGTTAAAAAGAATTCACTATGAATTAAAATCAACTTCAATTTTTGTTACTCATGATCAATCTGAAGCTTTAAGTTTAGCTGACCGAATTGTTGTTATGAATAAAGGAAAAATCGAACAAATTGGTTCCCCTAATGAAATTTATCATGAAAGTGAAACAATGTTTATTGCAAAATTTATTGGTTCGCCTTCATCTAACTTTTTTGAAGTGAAAGTAATTGAAAAAGATAATCAAATTATTTTAAAAAATAAATATTTTGAATTTAAATATAATGGTGATGCTACAACAACATTAAAAGAAAAATATCTTAATAAAAATATAATCTTATCCGTAAGACCTGAACAAATTACAATTAATGAAAAAAATAGTATCTTTAAAGCAAAAGCCATTATTATTGAACCCCAAGGTTCTCATGAAATCATTAATTCCAAAGTCGATGATATTGAATTTAAAATAGTAACAAATTTAACCAATATAAAAGAACAAGAAGAAATGAATTTAGGTTTTACCGATCAAGTTTTACTATATGATCTTGAAACTGAAAGACGAATTAAATAAATAAACTAAAGTTAAAAAATAATGATATGATTGATTATAAGGAGGACGCTAAGTATGATAAGTAAAAGCCAAGCAAGAAAAATAATAAATACCTTAAAATCAGTAATATCAGAAGATATAAATTTTATTGCTCCTGATGGATATATTATTGCAAGCTCTGATGAAAGAAGAGTTGGTACACTCCACCAAGGAGCTTTAATTGTAGCTGAATCAAAAAAACAATTAATTATTAGCAAAGACAATGAATACGAAGGTGCTAAAAAAGGGATAAATTTACCTGTTTTCCATAATCAAAATTTAATCGCGATTGTTGGAATAACTGGAGAACCACTTGAAATAATTAAATTTTCGAATGTTATTGTTAAAATGTCCGAAATATTAATAAAAGAACATTTTCTAAATACTCAAAAGCAATTCAAAAGAGAAAACAACCGATTAATTATGGAATTAATTGTCAAAGACAAATTTAATCCTGAAATTGTTAAGATAAAAATGGATGAATTAAGTTATAATACTAATTTTTATAAGTACTTTATTGTTTTTGATGTCTTAGACTATGATTCTTATAATACCGAAATTTTAAATAACATTTATGATAGTATCGAAAGAAGACTTGATTATAACGATTTATTATCTAGATTAGAATCGAAGTACTTGGTGTTATCGCAAAAAGATGAATTAGAAGACTTAATTAAAGAAATTGAAAAAATAAAACTATATTTAGAAAATAAATATAATATTAAATTAACTATTGGTATTTCTGAGAAAATAAAAGATGTTAAAGATTATTATACTAGTTATAAACAAGCAAACACGGTTGTTGAACTAGGTGCTAATAAAGGAAGTGGAATCATTCAAGCTTTTGATTCCACTTCATTAAGTCTTTTATTCCAAGGTTTTTCAAACTATTTTAATTTTGATTTTAGTCATCATGTATTTAAAAATTTAAATATCGAACAAATGAAAGAAGCTAAAGAAATGATTTTAGCTTATATTAGAAATAACGGTTCAATTACTAAAGCGAGTGAAAGTTTATTTATTCATAAAAATACTTTTCAGTATCGTTTAAATAAAATCCATGAACTAACTGGATATAATCCAAGAAACTTAGAAGATTTAATTTATTTATATGTAGCTATTCATATTTAATGAAAAAGAAAGAAGGATTAAAAATGATTAAAATAGCCATTATAGGGTTAGGGGCTAGAGGTGCTGATGTTTATGGAACTTTTATTAATAATAATATCAAAGACGCAAAAATAGTTCAAATCGCTGATCCAAATGTTGAAAGAAGAAATAAATTCAAAAAGAATTTTAATATTTCTTGTGAATTTGTTTATTCTAGCGGTGATGAACTATTAAACGATAAAAAAATTGCTGATGCCATTATTATCGCTACCCCTGATAAACTACATTATAAAGATACAATAAAAGCATTAAATTTAGGATATGATATTTTACTTGAAAAACCAATTTCACCTAGTGAAGATGAATGTATAGAAATTAAAGAGCTAGCCGCTAAAAAAGGCCGTATTGTAGCATTATGTCATGTTTTAAGATATGCTCCTTTATATACTAAAATAAAAGAAATACTAGTTTCAAAAGCATTAGGTGAAATTGTTCATATCCATCAAATAGAACATATTGGCTATTGGCATTTTGCTCATAGTTATGTTAGAGGAAATTGGCGAAATGAAAAAGAAAGTGCCCCTGTATTATTAGCGAAATCATGTCATGATATTGATAACATTATTTGGTTTATGGATAAGGAAGTTGAAAGAGTTTCCTCAATGGGCTCTTTATTTCATTTTAAAAAAGAAAATAAACCTAAAGGCCACCCAGAGCGTTCCCTAGACTGTTATGATTTAGTTGGCTGTCCATATGATGCTAATAAAATATATTTAGAAAACTTTTTAAAAGATCCAGATAAAAATAAAGATAGTTGGCCATATACAGTTTTAACACCATATCCAAGTGTAAAAACTTTAAAAGAAGCGATCAACAATGGCCCTTATGGTAGATCGGTTTATGACTGTGATAACGATGTAATGGATAATCAAATGGTTAATATGGCTTTTAAAGATGGAAGTCATGCTCATTTAACATTAATAGCTCATACTGGTAGTAATCACCGTCAAATTAAGATAATGGGAACTAGGGGTGAATTAGAAGCTAACGATAAAGATCAAACGATTAGTATAAAAATATTTGATGGTTCTTTTGATGTGAAACCTACAATTATTGATTTAAAAAAAGAAAACTTAGATTTATCTGGACACGGTGGTGGAGATAGCCGCTTAGTTTTAGATTTCATTAATCTTTTAAAAGGTAACACCAAAGAAGTTAAAGCATTAACAACAATCGATGAATCAATCAAAAGTCATTTAATTATCTTTAAAGCCGAAGAATCACGAAAAGAAAATGGAGCCTTAAAATATTTATGAACAACCTTTTGAGATTTGATTTATTAAAAACGCCTTTTTCAATTAAAGGGGCGTTTTTAAGTATTTTTAAAAGACCTAATAATCTTGGTGGTGGTATTTGGATAAAGTCATTAATAAGAACATCTTGGGGAGATATTAATAAAATTAAACCCTCAATCTTACTTCTAAAAATTATCCCAACAGATATAAATGGTATTTTTACTGAATATAATATTTATGGAACTCCAACTCATATTAAAATTGAAATTCCTAATGGTGATATTTTAATATATTTTAATCAATATAATCAATTAACTTTCATTTTTAATAATTCGGGGATTGTTTTTGAATATGAAAATTTTGAAACGATTGATGTAAAAGATAATAATAAAGTTATTAAAGTTGATTATAAACATACAAATCAATATATTGATATAAAACCTAATACATCAAATCTATATTATGAAAAAGATTTAAATAGACTTTTTTATTATGGAAATATAAAAGATAGTTTAACATTATCTTTTTGGGTTAATGAATTAGAACATCCAAAGTATTATTCTTATTATCATAACATTGATGATATATTAAAAGAATATAATAATTTTAAAAAACACTATAATGTCAAAACAGAATATGATGAATTAGCTATTTATACTTTATGGATACTATCATATGTAGCATGTGGTAATTTTACTTATGAGGCGATTGCTATTTCGAAAAATGATATGAATCTTACATGGGGATGGGATCACTTAATGATCGGTCTTTCAATTGTTAAATCTAACCCTAAACTTGTTAAAGATTCAATTAAAGTCTTTTTTGACCATCAAAAAGATAATGGAATGTTAGTTGATGCTATTAATCCACTAATCATTGTTGATAAATATACTAAACCACCGGTCTACGGTTATTTTTTGAAAAAAATGATTGAAAATGGTTTAATTTTGACCAAAAAGGAAAAAGAATATTTTTATGAAAAATTAAGTAAATCAACTAATTGGTGGATGAGTAAAAATAATAAATATCCAGTTTATCTTCATCCCTTTGATTCAGGATGGGATAATGCTACTTGTTTTGATAGTGGTGAAAAATTTATTACACCTGATTTGATTAGTTATATTATTCATCAAATGCATTTTTTAGAAATATTAGCTAAGGATTTAAATAAAGAAGATGAATTTATAGAGTGGAAAAATAAAAGAAACACTTTACTAAAAAATTTTATTAATGATTTTTATAATAAAGGTGAATTTTTATTCGAAAGTTCAATAGGAAAACAATCAACAACATCATTAATAAAATTAATTCCAATCATTCTTTATAAATGGTTACCAAAAGAAATAATTAAGAAACTTATTAATGATTTAAAAATAGAAAATCATTTTTTAACTAGTAAAGGTTTAGCAACAGAATCTTTAAAAAGTATTCAATACGATACTAGAATAGGGGATAAAACTAAGCCAAACGCATATTGGCGTGGTCCAATCTGGGCTCCTCCTTTATATATGATAGTTGATAGTTTAAAAGGTTTAAATGAAAATGAACTTGCAAATCTTATCACAAAAAGATATTTAAAAACATTGGAAAGCTCTAATGCTTTTTATGAAAACTACGATGCAATTACGGGTGATGGATATGATGATATTAGTTATGGTTGGACTGCGGCAATCTATATTTTATTAAAAGGATTATAG
>Ga0265293_10007948_pt1 | contig 16030 bp, 17 predicted proteins | sample Munlanlewell138R_FD_192505 | JGI IMG/M metagenome (GOLD analysis project Ga0265293, IMG submission 192505) | Leachate microbial communities from a municipal landfill in Southern Ontario, Canada - Leachate well 138R | ecosystem: Engineered > Solid waste > Landfill > Unclassified | place: Canada...
TCAGGAACCCCTCGCCCTCGAGCGTCTCGACCGCGCGGCCGTGGGGGTCTTCGCCGCAGACGAACAGACAGGCGTCCTTGGGCCGGTCATGCAGCCGCGCGTGATAGCAGCGCGCGGAAATGGCGAGCGGCACCTTGCCGTGCCCCCAGACCTCGACCGCCACGCCACGTTCGGCCCCGGCGCGCGCCAGCACTGCCACCGAGGACAGCGGCAGTTCCGGCGGCAGGCAGATGCGCGTCGCGCCCTTGCGGGCCAGCCAGTCCAGCGTGCCCTCGTTGTAGACATTCACCACCGGCGCGACCCAGAACGGATGCCCTTCGGGCAGGCCGTGGAGCGCGGTGAGATCGGCGACCTCGACCGGTAGTCCCATGTCGAACAGTTCGCGTGTCTGCTTGCGCTCGCGCGGCAGCGTCACCAGCGCGAGGGACGAGATCGCGACCTCCTTCCCCGCCTCCTGCAACGCCGCCACCGCACCCGGAATCTCGTTCTGCCAGAAGGGCAGCCGTTTCGAGCAGACCCATTCGCCGATGACGACACGTGCGGCGGGGGTGGCGGCAAGGGCACGGTAGAAATCGTGCACCGTCTCGGCTGGCCAGAAGAAGGCGTTGGGGCCGATGGTCAGGTCCATTCTCATCTCCAGATCTTGGCGTAAGAGCCGGTCGTTGCCGCCTGTCCCTCGGTCAGTTTCGCAAGTTGTCCCACCGGCATGGGTGCATCGCGCTCGGCGGCCTCGACCGCTGCGCGGAAGGTGCGCACCACCTGCGCCACATAGGCGCGCGAGCGCTGCCGCCCCTCGATCTTCAAGGCCCTGACCCCGGCCTTGCGCAGGAGCGGAATTAGGATTGTCGCGTCGAGGCTCACCGGATCCTCGAAGATATGCCCCGTCTGCTGCCCGCCCTTGCCGTCGGGCGACGTGAACACGCCCTTGCAGATCGTCGGATAGGGCGCGGGCGCGCCCTTGGGGGTGCGGTGGATGAGCACGCCGCTCAGCCGCGCCTCCTGTTCGCCCGCATCGGTGGTCTCGTAACTCACATGGCTGGCCGGAGAGCAGACCCCGTTCATGTTGGGCGACAGCCCCGTGGTCCAGGACGACAGCGAACAGCGCCCCTCGGCCATGACGCAGAGCCCGCCGAAGATGAAGGCCTCGGTCTCGACCTCGGTTTCGCGGTTGATCGCCTCGATCTCGGCCACGGTCAGGACGCGCGGCAACACCACGCGTTTCACTCCGAATTCGCGCGCATAGAAGTTGATCGCATCGGCATTCGACGCCGCCGCCTGCACCGAGAGATGCCGCCGCACCTGCGGACGGCTGCGCTGGGCATAGGCCAGAAGCCCCATGTCGGCGAGGATCACCGCATCGGCCCCCGCATCCGCAGCGTCGTCAATGGCGCGGTGCCACAGGTCCGCATCGCCCGCGCGCGGGAAGGTGTTGATCGCGACAAGCACCTTCGCGCCTTGTGCATGTGCATGGGCCACGCCCTCGGCCATCTCCTGGCGCGAGAAGTTCAGCCCCGGAAAGTTCCGGGCATTGGTCTCGTCCGCGAAACCGCAATAGACGGCATGGGCCCCGGCCTCGACCGCAGCGCGCAGGGCGGCGGGGGTGCCGGCCGGGCAGATCAGTTCCATCATAACATGGCCTCCGTACGGGTGAGACTCAGCCCCATGCGCGGCCCGATCGCACCCGCCAGCCGCCGCACCACGGATTCGGGTGCGCGGGCGAGCGCCGCGAATTCCGTCGCAAGGTCGATCTCGGCGTCATCGAGCGCATTGCGAAGGGCGAGCACTGCCGATGTGTCGCCCGAAATCGCGAGTTCTCCCGAGAAGAACAGGGCATCCCCGTCGCTCTCGCCATGGAGCATCGACAGGAAGGCCGACAGACTGCCCCGGATTTGTGCGTCGGAGGCGGGCACCCGCCGACGCGGGTGCAGCGACAGTGACAGGGGGTCTGCCCTCAGCAGGATCAGCGCGGGCAGGTCGGTTGCGTCGAGGAGGAGTAGCTTCCCCGCCTCGGGCCCCAGCCGCGCCAGCATCCCCGGATGCCGCGCCACCATCATGCCCCCCAGCCGTGTGAGCAGATGCGAGCCGAGGGCGAGCGCAGGCGGAGGCGGCGGCAGATGCATGAGGGCCGATTGAAGGGCTGAGCGGAGGGTCATGGCGCAATTCCCGAGGGATCGCCCGCCCCGATTGGTCGCAGGTCCGGGGCATGGGCAGGGTTGCCCGGTTGATATATGTCAGCGCTGACTCCCGGCAACCGTGCAAGGCGGGGGTGCGACAACGGAGACCACCATGCGCGACCTGCCGCCCTTCGTCGATCTGCGCGCTTTCCTCGCCTGGGCGGAAGGGTCGGGCGACCTGCTGCGCATCGGTGATCCGGTGGCGCTCCGTCATGAAATGACAGCGGTGGAACTGGCCGCCTTGCGCAGGGGCGGGCCAGTGCTGCGCTTTGGCCAAGCCATTGACAACGACGGTAAAGCCGCTTCGGTGCCGGTGGTGGCCAATCTCTTCGGCACGCGGTCGCGTGTCGCCGCCGGGCTGGGGGTGCTGCCCGAGGGAATCGCCGATCTCGGTGACTTCCTCGCCGCCTTGCGCAGCCCCACCGCTCCACGGGGCCTGCGCGACGCTATGTCACGCTGGCCGATCCTGCGGGCGGCGCTGCAGACGCGGCCTTCCGTGACCCGCCGCCCGCCGGCGCAGGAGGCCCGGCTTGCAGACCTGTCCGAACTTCCGGTGCAGACCCCGTGGCCCGGCGATGCTGGCCCGCTCATCACCTGGCCCGTGGTCATCACGCGGCCGCATGGCTCGCCCCCCGACGATCTGGCCGAGGTGAACCTCGGCGTCTACCGCGCGCAGGTGATCGGGCCCGACCGGCTGATCCTGCGCTGGCTCGCGCATCGCGGTGGTGCGGCGCATCACCGCAGCTGGACGCAGGCTGGAGAGCCGATGCCGGTGGCGGTGGCGCTGGGGGCCGATCCCGCGCTCCTGCTCTCCGCCGCGCTGCCGCTCCCCGAGGGGATGTCGGAATTCACCTTCTCGGGCGTGTTGCGCGGGGCGCGCGCCGAGGTCGCGCCTGCCGTCGAGGTGCCGCTCATGATCCCAGCCCGCGCCGAGATCGTCATCGAAGGCTGGGTCCATCCCGGCGAGACGGCGATGGAGGGCCCCTTCGGCGATCATACCGGCTATTACAACGCCGCCGAACCCTTCCCGGTCATGCGTGTCGCCCGCATTACCTGCCGGAATGATCCGCTTTATCTGACCACCGTGACGGGCCGTCCGCCCGACGAGCCTTCGGTGATCGGCGAGGTCTTCAACGATCTGACCCTGCCACTGATCCGGGCGCAGATTCCCGAAGTGCTCGACTTCTGGCTGCCGCCCGCCGCCTGTTCCTATCGGACGGCGGTGGTCAGGATCGCCAAACGCTATGCCGGACAGGCGCGCCGCGTGATGATGGCGCTCTGGGGCATGTTGCCGCAGTTCAGCTATACGAAGATGATCATCGTCGTGGATGAGGATATCGACGCCCGCAACTGGGACGATGTGCTCTGGGCGCTGAGCACCCGCTATGATCCGGGCCGCGACACGATGATCCTGACGGATACGCCGATGGACTATCTCGACTTCGCCTCGCCGCTCGAAGGGCTCGCGGGCAAGATCGGCATGGATGCGACGACCAAGATCGGTACGGAAACCAGCCGCGAATGGGGCCGGGTCATGGTGCTTGACCCCGCGCATGAGGCGAGGGCCGAGGCCCTGCTCGCGGGGCTGACATGACGCCGCGCGTGGTTCTGGGCGTCTCGGGCGCATCGGGTGCGGCGCTCGCGCTCGATTGTGCGCGGGCGTTGCGGCAGGTGGGGGCCGAGATCGACCTTGTCACCTCGCCCGCCGCCGAACGCACTCTGCGCGAGGAACTCGGCGAGGGTGCAGCCGATGAACTCGCCGCGCTCGCCGCGCGGTTCCATCCCGTCACCGACATGGGCGCAAGCATCTCCTCGGGCTCGCATCCGGTCGCGGGGATGATCGTCGCGCCCTGCTCGATGCGCAGCCTGTCGGCCATCGCCCACGGGATGGACGACAACCTCCTCATCCGCGCTGCAGGCGTGCAATTGAAGGAACGCCGTCCCCTGATCCTGCTGGCCCGGGAATCACCCCTGACCCTTGCGCATCTGCGCAATATGACGGCAGTGACGGAAATGGGCGCGATGGTCCTGCCGCCGGTGCCCGCCTTCTATCTGCGTCCGGCCAGCGTTGCGGAGATCACCGCCCAGATCGCCCGGCGCGCCGTAGACCTTCTGCGTCTCGGGCCGCCGCTCGCGCGGGCCTGGACGCCCGACTGAAAGGAACCCCCGATGTCAGACCCCGCCACCGCACCGCAGGAAACATCTGCGCTGATCGACCATATCCTCGGCCGCTATCATGATGCCCATCGCGAGGAACTGGCCTTCCTCGTCTCGCTCGCCCGCAAGATCGAAAGCGTGCATGCCGACCATCCGCAGGTGCCCCATGGTCTGGGGGACGTGCTCGAACGCCTCTTTCTCGACATGGAGGCGGAGATGCAGCACGAGGAGGATGAAATCTTCCCCCTGATGCGCGATGGAAGCGCCTTGCCCGGCGGCTCGCTCGATGCGATGCGCGCCGACCACGCCCGCCATGCGGACATCTTCGCCGAAGCCATCGCCCTGACCGGCGGCCTGAGCCTGCCCGATGATGCCTGCCGTTCCTGGGCCACGCTTTATGCGGCGCTTGAAAAGTTCGGCAGTGACCTGCGCGCGCATCTGCAGCTCGAGGGCGACGTCCTGATCCCGCGCTTCGCGGCCTGACCCGCCCGCAATGACGAAGGGAAAGGGCCGGACTCGAGACCCCGCCTTACCCCCGGTCCTTGCGCATCTGGTCGCGCAAAGCAAAGAGCGTGTCGCGCAAGCGGACCATCTCCTCCGGCCCCATCCCGGTGCGGGCAATGAAACACTCGGGCACATGCGCCGCGCTTTCGCCCAGGGCGCGGCCCTCCTCCGTCAGCGTGACGATCACCCGCCGCTCGTCCCGGGGATCGCGCTGACGGCGAATCCAGCCCGCCGCCTCCATCCGCTTGAGCAACGGGGTGAGCGTACTGCCATCGAGATGCAACGCCGATCCGATCGCGCCCACCGACACCCCGTCGCGGTCATGGAGCACCGAAACAACCAGATATTGCGGATAGGTCAGGCCAAGCGGTTGCAGCAGGGGCTGATAGGCGGCCTGCATGGCGTGACCGGCTGAATAGAGGGCGAAACAGAGCATGTCGGCAGGTGCAAGCATGGCGAATAATTAATTTGTGCACGATCATTTGGCAAGCGGTTGAATCTTCCGGCAGGGAAAGATACATTGCGCACGAGATAGCCGCACACGAAAGGAACCGCCATGTCAGTCGATGTGAAATATCGCACCGAAGCCACCGCCACCGGCGGCGGCCGTAACGGGCTGAGCACGCTTGCATCGGGCCAGCTCACCGTCACGATGGCGAGTCCCACCGAACTCGGCGGCAACGGCAAGGGCCACAACCCCGAGGAACTCTTCGCACTGGGCTATGCCGCCTGCTACCTCGGCGCGATGCGCCATGCCGCTGCGGCTGAAAAGCTGGGCAATGTGCCCGATGACGCGAAGGTCACCGCCGATGTCGGCCTCGGCCCGCGCAGTGATGGCGGCTTCGGGATCGACGTGAAGCTTACCGTCTCGCTTCCCGGTGTTGATCGCGCGACGGCCGAGAAGATTGTCGAACGCGGCCATTTCACCTGCCCCTATTCCAACGCGACAAAGGGCAATATCAACGTCGAGACCATTCTGGCCTGACCCGGGCAGAGGGGCTCCGCCCCTCGCGCCTCCGGCGCTCACCCCGGTATATTTGCGGACAGATGAAAGCATCTTCCTCCTGCACATATACCCCCGGCGTTGATCACGCGGGGCCGCGCGTGTAGATCAGGCGCGCGTCCGGTGGCGGGCGCGCGGGCGTGGGGCTGGCTGTGGCCAATCATCTGCACAGGGGCGATCTGCCCGACGGGCTGGAGCTTGGCCCCCTCGTCGCCGTGGATTGCGAGACGATGGGGCTGGACCCCCGGCGCGACCGGCTCTGCCTTGTCCAGATGTCGGCGGGCGATGGCGAGGTGCATCTCGTGCAGATCGCGCCCGGCCAGCGCGCGGCCCCGAACCTGTGCCGGATGCTGGCCGATCCGGAGGTGACCAAGCTCTTTCACTACGGCCGCTTCGACATCGCCATGCTTCACCACACCTTCGGGGTGCTGGCCGCGCCGGTCTGGTGCACCAAGGTCGCGGCGAAGCTCGTACGGACTTTCACCGACCGGCACGGGCTGAGGTATCTGCTCGCCGATCTGCTTGGCGTCGACATCTCCAAACAGCAGCAGCAGAGTGACTGGGGCGCGACGGAACTGACCCCGGCGCAGCTTGATTATGCAGCGTCCGACGTGCTGCATCTGCACCGGCTGAAGGCGGCGCTCGAGGAACTGCTCGTCCGCGAGGGGCGGGCCGAGATCGCCCGCGCCTGTTTCGACTTTCTGCCCATGCGCGCCCGGCTCGACCTGCTGGGCTGGGACGATGTGGAGATCTTCCATCACTGACATGACCGAACCCGCCCGCCATATCGCCACCGGTGCCCGTGTCCTGCAGGAGGAATCGGCGGCGCTCGCGGCGCTTGCCGGAAGCATCGGCGAGGATTTCGCGCGTGCGGTCGATCTGATCCTTGCCGCAAGAGGCCGGGTGATCGTCTCGGGCATGGGGAAATCGGGCCATATCGCCCGCAAGATCGCCGCGACGCTGGCCTCGACCGGCACGCCGGCACATTTCGTTCACCCTGCCGAGGCGAGCCATGGCGACCTGGGCATGATGATCCGCGGTGATGTCGTCCTCGTCCTGTCGAATTCGGGCGAGACGCCGGAACTGGCCGATCTCGTCGCCTATACGCGGCGGTTCTCGATCCCGCTCATCGGCATGGCCGGACGGCGTGACTCGACGCTCATGCGGGCGGTCGACGTGGGGCTGCTTCTGCCCGACCTGCCCGAGGCCTGTGGCGTGGGCATCGTGCCGACCACGTCCACGACGATGATGCTCGGGCTTGGTGATGCGCTGGCGGTGGCGCTGATGCAGAGCCGCGCCTTCACGCCCGAACATTTCCGCCTGTTTCACCCCGGAGGCCGTCTTGGTGCGCGGCTGTCGCATGTGCGTGATCTGATGCATGGCGAGGACAGCCTGCCGCTCGTCGCGCCGGACACGCTGATGTCCGACGTCCTCCTGACCATCACCCAGAACGGGTTCGGCGTGGCGGGCGTGGTCGAGAACGACCGGCTGGCCGGTGTCATCACCGATGGTGACCTGCGGCGCAACATGGACGGGCTGCTGTCGCGCTCGGCCGGCGAGGTGATGACACATGATCCCCGCACCATCGGCCCGGGCGCGCTGGCCGAGGAGGCGGTGGCGCAGATGAACGCGCTCAAGATCACCTGTCTGTTCGTCACGGATGATGCGGGGGCAATTCTCGGCCTGATCCATATTCACGACTGTCTGCGTGCGGGCGTGGCATGAAATGCGGGGCGACCGCTATTCACAGGTGGTCGGCTGGCTGAAAATCCTGCTGCCGCTGCTTGCGCTCGGGCTGCTTGCGACGATGTTCCTTTTCGCCCGCGCGCCTGCGCCGCCGGGTGGTGTTCCATTCGCCGAGATCGAGGCCATCGCCCGCGACCCCCGCATCGGCGCGCCGCGCTTCTCGGGCGTCACCCCTTCGGGCGTGGCGGTGAGCCTTGGTGCCCGGGCGGTGCGGGCGCTGGAAGCGCAGCCTTCGGCCTTCGCCGTCGACGACCTGCATATCGAGATTGCCACGCCCTCTGGCGAGACGGTCACGCTGACTGCTGCCACCGGAGTCTTCGACAGCCTCCACCGCCGGGCGGTGCTGGAGGGGCTTGCGCGGATCGAATCTTCCTCGGGCTACCAGCTCGAGGCGACGGGGATCGAGGCCGATCTGGCCGAAGGTGAATTGCATACGCGAGGGGCGCTTGCCGCCCGCGCGCCCTTTGGTGCATTCGAGGCTGGTGGCCTGGATGTGACCGATGGCGGTGCGCATCTTGTGTTCAACAATGGTGTGCGCCTGCTATATCTGCCGCCAGTCGAAGGAGCGCGCCCGTGAAATCCGTCCGCCGCATTACCCTTGCTGCGTTTCTTGTCCTCGCGCCCGCTCTGGCCGTCGCCCAGGCGCAGATCGCGCTCAGCGGCCTCAGCGCCGATCCCGGCGCCCCGGTCGAGGTGACCGCCGAGTCGCTCAGCATCGACCAGAACGCCCGCAGCGCCGTCTTTTCCGGCGATGTCGTGATCGCCCAGGGCGAGATGCGCATCGCGGCGGGCCGTGCCGAGGTCCATTACAGCGAGGAGACGGGCGAGATCGCGCGACTCGTCCTCTCGGGCGGCGTGACCTTTGTCACCGCCGAAGAAGAAGCGGGAGCGGAGCGTGCGGAGTATGATCTGGCGGGCGGTGAACTGGTCCTCTCGGGCGATGTCCTGCTCAGCCAGGGGCCGAACGTGCTTTCCGCAGACGAGATGCGCGTGAATCTGCGTGACGGGACGGCGCAGATGCAGGGCCGGGTGCGCACCCTGTTCGGGTCGGGCCAATGACCGGGCCGGCGCTTGGCGTGACCGAAGGATCGGCGGGGCTGCGCATCGCCAACCTGCGCAAGAGCTATCGCCGCCGCCCCGTCATCCGCGACGTGAGCATGGAGCTTGGCCGGGGCGAGGTCGTGGCGCTGCTGGGCCCGAATGGATCGGGCAAGACGACCTGTTTCTATGCTGTCGCCGGACTGGTGCAGGCTGATGGCGGGCAGGTGACCATCGACGGGCGCGACGTGACCGGCCTGCCGATGTATCGCCGTGCGCGGCTCGGAATCGGCTATCTCCCGCAGGAGATGTCGATCTTTCGCGGCCTGTCGGTCGAGGACAACATCCGCGCGGTGCTCGAGATCACCGAGCCCGACCGTACCGTGCGGCGTGAACGGCTCGAGGAACTGCTTTCGGATTTCTCGATCACCCATCTGCGCCGCGCCAGCGGTCTTGCGCTGTCGGGCGGTGAGCGGCGCCGCGCCGAGATTGCCCGCTGCCTGGCCGCCGGGCCGAAATACGTGCTGCTCGACGAACCCTTCGCCGGGGTCGATCCCATCGCCGTGGGCGAGATTCGCACGCTGGTCGCGCATCTGAAGGATCGCGGCATCGGTGTTCTCATCACCGACCACAATGTGCGTGAAACTCTCGGGATCGTGGACCGTGCCTATATCCTCCATGACGGGCAAGTTCTCATGTCCGGCAGCGCCGAGGAGGTCGTCGCCGATGAAAACGTGCGCCGCGTCTATCTGGGCCAGTCCTTTCGGGTGAGTTGAGCGGGGCGAGAAGCCCCGTCATCGCGAGCGGCAGCGAAGCAGCCCGGTCCTCACGTCTCTGGCCTGCCGCGTTGGCTACGTCTCCTCGCAATGACGGTGGAGACGGCCCTGGCCTCCACAAATAACCGGAAGCGGATTGACGGGCGGGGGGGTCTCTGTCCAGATACGGAATAATGGACAGGCACGCACCCACCGCCCGGACGCCCGGGCCCGCCCCGATCCGCCGACAGCGGCCGCAGGGCGCGGAATGCGGCGGCACTGTTCTCTCGTCGTCAGGTCCGGCAGGTCACGCGCGGCAGTTCGCCCCGCCCTGTCCGTACCTGCGTCAGCCACATGAGGAGGAACGATGCGGTATCAGATCAGTGGCAAGCAGATCGACATCGGCGAAGCGCTCACAAGTCATGTCAAGACATCGCTTGACGAGGTGACCGGCAAATATGCCGGCCGTCCGACCGACGCGACGGTGGTGTTCTCGCGTTCGGCCCATCAGTTCGTGTGCGAGATCTCCGTGCATCTCTCGAGCGGCCTGACGGCGCAGGCGCGCGGGGTCGCGAACGAGATCTATGCCTCTTTCGATGCCGGGTCCGAAAAGATGGACAAGCAGCTGCGCCGTTACAAGCGCAGGCTCAAGGATCATTACAAGCCGCGCTCGCAGCCGGTTGAAGTGATGGCCGCCTCCCAGTATATCGTCGCCGCGACAGAGGAATCGGACGAGGATGCGGAGCTTCCGCTTTCTCCAACCATCATCGCCGAGATGGAGACGCAGATCCCCACGGTCTCGGTCGGTGACGCGGTCATGCAGATGGAACTGGCCAATGCCCCCGTTTTCATGTTCCGCAACGAGAAGAACGGCGCGATCAATGTCGTGTATCAGCGTGAAGACGGCAATATCGGCTGGATCGATCCGCAAGAGCCGGACTGATTCCCTGCCGGAAAGGCAGATTTCCGTATGAAGCTTTCGGACATCCTTTCGGTGGACGGGGTTCGTGTCCTGTCCGCCGCAGGCAGCAAGAAGCGGCTGTTTCAGGAACTGGCCGAGATGGCCGCCGCCTGCTGCGGCATCGATTCCGCCGATGTGGCGGAGGCGCTGCTCGAGCGCGAGGGGCTGGGGCCCACCGGCGTGGGCAACGGGGTGGCCCTTCCCCATGCGCGCGTCGCGGGGATCGAGAAGGTCGTGGGCCTGTTCGTGCGTCTCGAGAAGCCGCTTGATTTCGATGCGGTGGACCGGCAGCCTGTCGATCTGGTCTTCTGCCTGCTGGCACCGCCGGGTGCCGGGGTCGATCATCTCAAGGCGCTGGCGCTCGTGTCGCGCACCCTGCGCGAGGTTCCGGTCTGCGCCAAGCTGCGGGCCAATACCGACCCGGCCAAGCTTCATGCCATCCTGACCGAGGCGCAGCCCGGACCCGTTGCCTGAACCTCAGGTCCAGGGGCCGAAGCCGAAGGTCATGCAGTCGCGCGCATAGGCGTCGCGGGCCAGGGCCTCGAGTTCGCGATCGTGAATGCGTGCAAGCCGCGCGCGATGCGGGTCGGTTGTCGCCTCCGGCGGGGGTGTATCGGCGCGGCCGAGCGTGGCGGCCAGCGCGGGCAGGGCATCGACCATTTCCTCCTCGCGCAGGATCAGGTCGGGCAGGGCGAAGCCGGCCATCCCCTGCAGGACCGATGTCTGCGAGGCCCAGCTTGCGTCGATGCGCAGCCCGGTCTGTCCCGAAAGATTCGCCTTCAGGAACACCAGAAAGGCTGCAAAGGCCGCGCGATGGGCTTCGTCGGTCCAGTCCCGGGGGCGATATTCGTCGGGAACCGCCACCCCGTGATGCTGACGCAACGCCGCGCGGATCGTGGTGAAACTCGGGGGCCCGCTGGTCAGGATGTGGTCGCAGAAGGCCGCATGGGCGCGGGCAAGCGGGTGGCGAACCACCGTGAAGCTGCGGTGGCCGGGGTGGCGGTTCTTCCACTGGCGCAATGTCTTGTGCGTAAAGCCGCCCTGCGGGCGCGCGCCGTCAACCGCTGCAAGCCAGTCCGTGGTCGCCGCGACAGGCCCGCCCTTCACGGGCATGTAAAGCAGCGGGCTGGTTGCGGCCGCCAGGAATCCCGGGATGCCGGGGCCGCGGCGCGGCTCGAAATTCGGCGTGCGACCGAGGTTGAAACGGTCGAGCCGCGCGAGCGCCAGCTCCATCTCTGCAAAATTGCCGACCTTCTCCTCGAGCGGCTCGGGGTTCTGCTTCTTCAGCTTGTGGTCGAGCGCCTCGAGCCGCCCTTCCACACCCAGGAAGGTCACAAGCCCGTTCATCACGTCCAGGTCGCGGATATCCTCGTAATCGAGATAGAAGGCGGTCTGTCCGGTGACCTGCAGCGCGCGCATGAGACGGAGTTGAAAGGCCTGCAATGTCTCGAGATTCGCCTCGAACTGGTCCGCGTCGAAGGTCACGACCTCGCTTTTCACATGGGTCACGTTGGTCAGCTTCCACTGGCCCGTCGCCGAGGCGATGAGGCGGCTGATGTAGCTGTCCACCGGGTTGCGGGTAAGGATGATCTTGGCACAGCGCGGGTCGGGCAGAACAAGGTCGAGCACACGCGGATCGTGATCGTTGAAGAAGCGGAACCCGCCGAGCACGCCCTCCTGCTCGCGAATGGCCGACAGCAGGCGCGTGGGGTCTGCCTGCCGTTCCTCCATGGTGATGCCCAGCAGGTTCTCGCGACCGGGATAGCCGATGAAGACGGGGTTGAACGCTTCGCCGTGGCAGGTGACGCCGGGCAGGGCGTTGAGATTCGCCTCGAGAAAATTCGAGCCGGTCCGCATCTCGGCGAAGAGGACGAAACAGTCAAAACGGCTCATGGGTCACTTCACCAGATAGGGTTTGCGGCGGGGTTTTTCCTGGAGTGAGGGTTCCTCTCCCGCCGGGAAATCGCCGGTGAGCCAGGGGTGCATGCCCTGGTTCTTCAGATTCTGCAGGAAGCGCCCGAAGCCCGTCAGATCGACCATTCGCGGGGCCTCGGCCGGCTTGCGCGCGGCCTCCGGGGCGATCTCCTGCAGGATCGTCTGCAGGTTCTCCATCGGATTCTCGATGAAATCGGACAGGGTCCAGATGTGCAGCCGCGCCTTGGCCCATTCCGAGCGAAGGGCGTGCAGATGGTCGGCCTCTATCTTCTGCAGTCGCGCTGCCTCCCGGCGCAGATCGGCAAAGTTTCGGTTTGAGCGAAAGAGCGGGATGGCCCAGGCCCCGGTGATGACATTCACCTGCGCATCCGGGTCCTTGGCGATGGGCCAGGAGACATCCTGATTGTCGCCGGGACCGAACTGGAAGCACTGGCGCTCGCCGCGGGTGTTCCAGATCAGGTTGCGCAGGAACATGGGCGCATTGTGGTCGCGGATGGCCGCCCGGTTCGACAGCGCCCCGGCCCAATATGCCTCCCGCCCCTCGAACTCGACGCGCCCGGGCGCAAAGAGATGCCCGTGCACGCGCATGCCGGTCGTGCGGATGAGCCAGTCCTCGAAATCGACGAACAGTTCGGCGAATCCCTCGAACACCGAATACGGCGCGGCCGAGACGCCGTTCTCGTGTCCCTCATGGGGGAAGCGGCTCTGCATGTAGAGGCCGGGGCGGCCCTTGGTGCGCAATTCGACTGCCTTCGAGAAGATGCGGTCGATCCGGCCCGGATTGGGTTCGGCACGCGGCTTCTTGTCGATGTCCGGGTCGAGGAAGGTGCGGTAGAGCTGTCGCGCCTGCGGCCAGATCTTGCGGGCGACGAAACAGTCCGAGCGGCGCAGAAGCTGCAGGTGGTCGTCGTAGAAGATATGCGGCTTGCCCTGGAAATCGAATTTCGACAGCGTGAGCGAGCGGCTCTCGATCCTCTCGGACCAGAGCCGGGCGAGGGTCTGGAAATAGCTCTCGTCCGGGATCCAGACGCGGCGGAAGTAGCGATCATACTCCGGTCGGCACGGATCCTCGAGGATGGCCGAGAGCGTGCGCCGCGTCAGGCACCACCACTGGCTGCCCATATGCGGGGTCAGCCCCTCGGGGATGCGGCGGCGAAAGCCTGCGCGCCGTTGCAGTTCGACGTAACGGTCGAACAGGCGGCGGTGGCGCTTCCATGAAAAGGGGAAACGCAGGGTGAAGCGTTCCTCAGACAGGCCGCCCACGGTCCAGGGGACATCGGCGGTTGTCGCGCTTTCGATGAAGTCGGTGTCCGGATGCGCGTCGAGATAGGCGATCAGCTCGGCCACCGGACGCAGGGGCAGGCAGGAGCCGGACATGAGATAGACATGCCGGACCTGCGGAAACTCGGCGAGAAGCTGCGTCGCCGCCGCCTGTGTGGCCGCGACCATGCCCCAGCTTCCCCATTCGCAGCGGAAGCGCGGGGAGAACCGGACGTCGGGAAGATCGGACAGCGCATCGCGGAACCGTGCGAAGGCGGGCGGGTTCACCGGCTTGTCGATATGGATGACGACGGGGCAGCCTGCGGCCGCGAGGTGGCGGACCACCTCTTCGGCCCGGTCGAAGGCCGTATGCATCAACATGACCACGCCCAGGGTCATGCCCAGTTTCCCTTGGACATGAGGCCCAGCACCTCAAGCTGACGCCAGTTGATGTATTTCTCGCTCCACTTGCACCACAGATCGGTGCCGCCCTCGATCCCCTCTGCATAGGCGCGATACTCGCGGCTGGCGGCGTAATGCTGGCGGCGGTCGAGTTCCTCCTTCGCCTTGTCCGCCATGGTGTGGAGGAACTTGGTATGGAGCAGCAGGCCCGATGCCTTTTCCCCGCCCCATTCGTCATGAACCGCGTTCAGCCCGCGCGGCAGGAGCATGTGGGTCGAGCTTACATAGGCGTAGGAACGGTGCCAGCGTACCAGCGGGATCTTGTTGAGTGCGGCCGAATGTGCCGGATCGTCAGCGAAGAAAGCGCGCGTGCGCGGTCCGCCCTGGATCCAGAGGTTTCCGAATGTCGGGTTGCGCCGGATCGTGTAATTGCCCGAATCGAACCAGTTGGCGGTCTCGAGCGGATCGCTGCCACGCTCGTATGGCGCGGCCTCGATCGGCCCCTTGGGATACATGTCGAGCAGCATCGCCGAAAAACTGCGAATCGACGAGGCGTCGAGCCAGTCGGTCAGGGCGCGGATCGGGCGGGTATCGCAGAAGGGGTAGATGAACAGTTCGTCCGGATCGACGGTGAGGCACCAATGCCCGTGGCCGTAGCGGCGCTGCAGGTAATTCAGCCAGTCGACCCCGAACCGCGCGCGTTTGTAGCTGGCTGCTGTCGTCCAGAGCGAGACATCGTCCTGTCCGGACAGATATTCACGCCCGCCATCATCGCTGCCGTTGTCGACCATGAGGAAGTGATTGACGCCGAGGTTGCGGTAGTAGTCGAGAAACCACGGCAGGCGGACATTCTCGTTGCGGAAGGTGGAAAAGACGAGGATGTCCCGGCGACGGATCTTCGCGGTATTGTCGCGCACCACCGACAGTTCGCGCGACTTGCGCACCGCCCGGATCAGGTAGCGTTTGCGCTTGAGCCGCAGCCGATATCTCTGCCAGATCGCCACTCGTTCCTCAGATCACTGCGAATACGGTTGTGAAATGCGCGTCCCAGCCAGGCAGGGCAAGGGGAGCCTTGCGCGGGGCCGCCTTTGTCAGCGACATGACGGTTTTCGCCCACAGGTCCGCGTCCTGCGGGTCAAGGTAGACGGGATATTCGCCAAGCATCTCGCGCCAGACGGGCAGGTCGGCACAGACGAGCGGCACGCCGCGCCCGGCCGCTTCGAGCGACGGCAGGCCGAATCCTTCGGCAAGCGAGGGGTTGAGCATGGCGGTCGCCCCTGCAACCAGCGCTGCGACGGCGCCGTCGGACAGGCCCGAGAGTTCCTGCACCCCTGACGGATGTGCATCGAGCCGGGCCAGAAGCGCATCATCCGCCCAGCCGCGCGAGCCGACGATCAGGAGCGGCGGAGCCCCGGGGCCGAGCCGTTCCCAGGTATCGAGCAGGAGCGCGTGGTTCTTGCGCGGGTCGATGGTGTTGAGCGTCACGAAACAGGGCGAGGGTCGCGGGCCATGAGGCAGAGCGGCAGGGTCGGGCACGGCGAGCGTCACGCCGGGATGGGCCACGGTGATCTCGGGCAATGCCTGCCCGGGGCAATGACGGCGCAGGTCGCTGGCGACGGAGGCGCTCGTGCAGAGGATACGGTCGGCGTGTTCCACGACCAGGGCAAGACGCTGTCTGAATTGATCGACGGTCCCGGGGCGCTGGAATTGCGGGAAGTCGAGCGGGATCGTGTCGTGCAGCATGACGGTGATCCGGGCACCGGGCAGGGCACGCAGCCCGGTGACGGTGTCCTCGTGCAGGGTCGTCTGCCCGACATTGACATAGGAGACCGCGCCGGGGAGCCGCCGCCTGAGCATCAGCGAAAGCCAGCGATGCGGCGCGCGGGCGAGAATGTGGCGGCGCAGGAACCCCTCGACCAGTGCCCGGTCGGGATCGTCGCGGCGGGCGAGTCGGTCGTAAAGCCGTGTTCCGCCCCAGTTGCCGTGATCGAGCGCCTCCAGAAAGGCCCGCATCCCTGCGCGGTCGAGCAGCAGATAGCCCGGCCGCGTGCGCACCAGTGCGAAGGCGAGGGCGCTCTCGTCCCGGACAATGGCG
>Ga0265293_10007949_pt1 | contig 16028 bp, 17 predicted proteins | sample Munlanlewell138R_FD_192505 | JGI IMG/M metagenome (GOLD analysis project Ga0265293, IMG submission 192505) | Leachate microbial communities from a municipal landfill in Southern Ontario, Canada - Leachate well 138R | ecosystem: Engineered > Solid waste > Landfill > Unclassified | place: Canada...
GTATTAGCCCATATCCATGCCTTCTTCTCATCTACACCCAACTTCTGGAGATTGGCAAAGCGGGTTCTCACCCGCTTCCACCTCTTCCAGGTGACCATTCGAGTACGACTCCTTGTCCATTCGTCAAGTTGTTGCATTAGACCCTTAATGTCAGCCAGCTGGAAGTAATTCTCCCAACCGCGGATGACCTGATTGAGTCGGGTTCTCCGGTGCTCGATACTCATCCCGTTACTGCGTCCTGTAATCTCACAGACTTTGTCCTTGAGCTTTTGAACGCTTTTGAGGGTACCCGAAGTCTCCCTTCTCCTTTGTAGACATAGAAGCCGTATCCCAGAAATCTAGTGCTCCGAATGTATGCCACCTGTGTCTTTTCTCTGTTGACCTTCAGGAACAGTTTCTGTTCTAAGAAGGGCAGAATGTGTTCAAAGGTTCGCTGCGCTGCTCTCTTACTCTTGCAAAAGATTAGCATATCGTCACATAGCGGACGGGGGTGCGGACGAAAACCTGGACTTAATACAATCAGGAGGTAGTACATGCATTATGAAGAGCGAATTAGAGCGGGCTCTCGATCGTTTGGCCAAAAAAGGGGCCGTGCAAAATGAACGAATCAAAGTTCATTTTGCAGCAGCCCCTGATTTCACTTCTAGTTTCTAGTAAACCAAATCGTCCGCTTCAAGAACTCTGCGTAGCCAGTCTTCAGGATAACCCACGGAGTTTACCCGTCCGTCTTCCATGACAAAGCCACTGTTATACTTCCACATGAGATAATCCAGGAACTCCCACCACGCATCCCTTACGTTCTCCACATTTCTGTTAGCAAAACTGGTAACGAACTCAAGTGCCGCATCTCGATCCTTGTCGAGTAGATCGATGAGAGCCACCTCTATTGCGGGCATACTGTTCACGATCGACGTCTCATATTTTTCTTGCATCGCATTGATATCTTGAATCATGTACGACCACTTGAGATCCGCATAGGTGGCTACAGTCGAAATGGACCACCAGTATGAGTCGCGAGTAAACTTTTGATGTGATCCAGCCTTGGAATTCATCACCTCTGAGATTTCGGTCTGGCTTGGCCAGAATGGAACGTAGCAAGTGGTATCCGGTGCATCAGCACCATACCAAAGCACGGCACCAACTTCGTCGGGCATGAATCCACGAACTTGAGCAATAATACTGTACTCACATTGAATTTGGGAAATGCTCCGTTGCCAGTGATATCTTTCTCCGTCAACGGTGAAGTTTAGACCACGGTATCTTCTGGGGTTGTTCCATGGTCCCGCAGTAAGACTATAGCGGCCATCAAACTCAGTATCTTCGTAGTGGTCTCGATTAATGGCCATAATGTCCTGCAACGAAATCTTCTCATCAACTGGAACCGAGAAGGGCAAGTCAGCCTCATCCAACGAATCCGTTAACGAAGGGGCTACTAGGCTAAATACGCGCCAAACTCGCCGACCACTTGTTGCGGGGGAATCGCTCTTTACAAAATCAAAACGCCAGCTAAAGTTCTCATCTAAACCCATGGCTTGGGCATGCTCTCGGATCCCTGGTCCATACATGAAGTTCTCATGATCGTCCCAGTCGATCTCATCAATTACAGCTGCATTTGCACTAGCGGCCACGTGTCCTGCAGGCACCCGTTGGGCTACCCAGAAAGCACCGGGTGCGTCAAGTCCTTGCTCCCACAGGGGACCGCAACCAACAATTTCAAAGATCCAAGCTTCATTGGGATCACAAAGCGACACACTTTCTCCGCCATCTTTGTAACCATATTTCACCGCCAAATCGCCCATGACTTGAATTGCTTCCCGAGCAGTGCTAGCCCTTTCCATAGCAAGCATGCTGAGATTGGTCACATCAAACCAACCGCTTGGATTACGTAAGGCTCTGTCTCCACCGAAGGTGGTTTCTCCCCAAGCCACTTGCTTTTCGTTGATCATGCCAAACAAACCACTAATGTACCCATAGGTGTGGGCCACTTGGGGAATGCGATTTCCCGTTGGGTAGGCTGCGATCTCGCCCACTTGGTAACCGCCAGTACTTTGCGGTAGGTGCAAGATGTCTACCATGGTTCCAGGCTCCCAATCTTGGGCAGGAACCTTGACAATCTCATAGGCACAACTACCACAGTCTGCTGTGTGTGTAACAAATGCAGAACCATCCACCGTAGATTCAGGTGGTACCGCCAACGACGTACAAGCAACCACATTCAGACCTAAGCCGAAAACCATGACCAACACTAACAAACATGCAAACCACTTTTTCACTTGATACCCTCCTTTTTTTATGATCATAGAGGAAGTGCCGGCATCTTTGCCCAGCACTCCCCTTACCATCTACTCTCTACTTTTCTGGCCAAATTGTGCTCTGGCCAAATCCGACGGCGTCAAGCCATTCCTGTGGATAACCCACTGTACTCATTTGATACTCGTCATCACCATATACGTACCCATCTGCGTAGCGACCGACCAATTGACTAGCCAGTTTCCAATAGGCATCCACCACCCTATTTGCGCAAGTATTAGTGTAGCCAGTTAGGAAAGTCCTCGCTAAGTCTGGATCCATATCATACAGAGCAAGAGCGGTTTGATCGATAAAGGGTTGCATTGTCAAGAACTCTGCCTCAAGAGGATCCCGAACGGCCTTAATATCTTCAATCATGTACGAAAATTTCAAATCAGCCCAGTTCGATACGAAGTTAAAAGCCCACCAGGCAGATTCTCGACTGAAGACATCGTAGGAACCTCCGCGCATACCAACCCTAAAGGATTCAGGCAACTCTTTTGTGCTGCAATAGATGGGGAAATAGCATGTGGAATGAGGTGCATCATAACCAAACCATGTTACACCGCCAATCCAATCTGGCAAGAAATTTCTAGCGGTAACGACCGTCGTCAACGTGCAACGGAACATTGAAATGGCACGTTCCCAGCCTACACTACCTTCAGGGTTAGAGCGAGATGATGTTGGATAGCGATTTGGTGTGCCAAAAGGACCCGCGTCCAAACCTTGGGTAAGATCAAACTCTGTTCCCTGATACGCATCTCGGGTAATCTCCATAATCTTCGCCACCGTTACCGGCTCATCGGGTTTGACTGAGAAAGGATAACGTTCTTCCCAAGGATCCAATTCCAACGATGGGGCTAGCAGACTCAGCACTCTCCACTCCCGGCGAGAATTATACGGAGAAATTGCCTTATAACCGTAGGTTTCGAAAACCTTAAACTCTTCGCCACTGTCTGGACTCCAAAAACCCATTTTTTCTGCTAAGGAAAAGATGTTGTCAGAAGCCATGAAGTGGTCAGGATCGTCCAGATCAATGGCTCCGATTCTACTTCTGTTGGCGCTCACACCAACATGGCCTTCGGGTATCCTTTGTGCGGCCCAAACTGCACCAGGTTCTCCACTACCGGGCGCCCATAGTGGACCAGGTCCGAAGACTTCAAAGAGCCAAGCTTCATTAGGGTCAATGACGGTGAGGCATTCTGCACCAATGCCATAGCCATACTCTACAGCTAGGTCGCCCATGATTTGAATGGCTTCCCGGGCCGTTGAGGCTCGTTCCAAAGCAATTCGTTGAAGTTCAACAATGTCAAACCATCCTTCGGGGTTATTCATTTCTCGACGTCCCCCGATAGTGGTTTCCCCAATTCCCACTTGCTTTTCGTTTTGGAAGCTGTAAGACGCGTTCATATACGCATAGGTGTGGGGTACTTGTGGAATTTCGCCCACTACATACTGAGGGTTACCTATTTGAGTATAAGGACCCGCATCGGTATTGCGAATTACAGGACGCATACTACCAGGTTCCCAATCCTGAGCTGGCACTACATAGACATGGAACGTGTCTGTACCCGAATCATCGGTATGGGTGGTCATTGTGCTACCATCAGCCGATGCGGTTGGTGTAACTGGGATGGAAGTACAAGCGAAAACGGGAAGACCCATCGTTAACACTAGAATCATTAACATACTTACGGTTACGTTAAATCGTTTCATCGTTCTTCCTCCTATTGATAATAGACTCTACCTTCTGACACTGTACCTGGATCTGCAAAGTAATAGCCAACACCATTTTCAAGCACATCTGCTAATTGGGGCACGCCTCGAATCCCTATTCTCCTTTCTTTGTTTGAAATCCCGAACTGATTTATTACCTCTAGCACAACCGAAGTGTGTTGCCCCACACGGTTTTCGATCGACCACCCCGTCTCATCATAAGGTACAAACAACATTTGCTTTCCTGCCAAACTTAGCAAGAACGGATCATAACCGCTTAACAGGAGTTCCTCCGTCTTAGGCCCAGTAGGTTGATCCAAAAATGGAATCGGTGCTTCGAGTAAGAACGGCATTACACTAGAGTGATCCCCAATTTCTCGATGGGATAGACCCCGGAAGCCTTCTGGCGACGGCTCTACGTGAAACTCAAATCCTTCCATCGCAGTTACAGTCAGCGAAGCCATGGTCGCAATACGCATAGCCGAAGAGGGTGCTACAATGCAGTTTGTAACTGGATACATTGTCTCCGCTCCATGGAGATCGAAAGCAATATCTACATTTTCGACACGCATAAGCTCCATGGCAGCAAATGTCAAACGTTCTGAACCCGTACCATCCATTCGACCTGGCCACGTGCGATTCGTGTTGCGGATGTCTGCATAGGATAACGTCTGCCTCGTGGGATAGTGAATGTATACATCAGGATCCGGCCACTGATCCAATGGCGAGGCATCGCGGTTTCCCATACGGAAGACCTTCTCACCCCAGGCTGTTTCTATGTTGTAGTACAAGGGATATCCATCGCCCGGTCTAGTGTTACGACCTCCGCTATTGTTGAAGTTTGGAATCACAATCAGTGTGCCAGCGTCCATAATGGCGTTTTCCACAAAAACGGATGCTGCCAAGACACCTGCCACCTCATTCGAGTGTGTTCCTCCCATGAGCAAAGCTGTGCCGCCCTCTCCGCTTCCTTCCAAAAAATAAACATTGGTGTCAAAGAAGGTATCCTTCAACGAGGGCAAATAGTCACTGAGTCTAGCAACACGGGTGACTCCCGGTCCTGCTACCAAGGGAACTTGATAATGGCGATGCCGGTACAACTGAGCCCCACCCAAAACCGTAACTAACATGAATACTAAGACTAGAATTATCTTTTTTCCGGATTTCTGTGACATCTTGCTCCTCCTCCTACTTGATACGCAATAGCCGAAGGACTAAAGGTACGCAAACCACCAAGTACTGAGCTAGCTCGTCAAAATCACCATCGCTCTTGATGAAATTCCAAACCGCCGTGACCGCGATACATGCAGTGATGATATAGTACAGCAACATGATTAATGACATACTCATCCCCCCATTCCTTTATCCCGTCTGTCAAATGACTAGGAAGCTCAGTTGGCTGCTAAACACAACCATCAGAATTCCCACGACTGTAATGACGATCCAGGGAACCGCTGTAGATTTCAGGAACTCCCAATAACCCCCCTCGAATTCTGCCACCATGACGCTGAGTCTCCCAATGAGAGCAGTAGGTGGCAAACCGTCACCTAGAGGCCACAAGAGAGATAAACCCGCTAAAGCAACCGTGGGGTGAAAACCAAGGGAATTTAGGTACCAGATAAGCGGTATACCGAAGACTGCTGCTCCACCATAGGTGAGTACCCCTTCAGACAAAGGTATGATAAAGGCGAGCAGAATGAACAACAGAGTGAGTGGGGTGATAATCGCCAAGTAAGCGAAGAGACCTCTTACACCTGTGGCTGTCATGATCTGCAAAACCACACCCACGATTGCGACGGTAGAAAGCAGAGGCAGTAGTCGTCTAATTGTGTCCTGGGCTAACTGTAGGACGTTTATTTTCACTGGGCTGACTGCCAGAGCCACTAGGGCAGATATAGTGAATTGGAGAGGTAAACCAAGCAGCGGGAATGAAAACGGCCAAATCCTTGCTGCCGCCACCGTACCAAAGAAGACGATAAATGGGAGCAACATGCGCCCCCAAGTCATGCCCTTGGGAACAGCTGGTAAGTCCTTTTCCATCGTTTCCCAATCCGCTGCCTTACCTTTCCACCCCAGGAAGAACATGGTAAACAGTCCAAGGAGCACAACAGGAATGAGCAAGGGTAGCTCGAAACCGACGTAAGGAATGGCGGTACCAGCACAAACAATCATGGCCCAAATGTTCACAGGTGGGCAGGCTGCGCTCAGGCCCGCGGTGATAAACAAGGTTGCTGCGATACGTCGATTGGAAATGCCAAGATGCCTGAGAGCCAAAGCAACGGAGGAACCAACGACTAATAATGAAACGCTCCCTGCACCTGTCAAGGCGCCGGGGACAAGGATCAGAACTAACAGCAGACAAAGTACGATTACTCTGCGATTATGAAACCGCTTCAACGTGGCCCTAACAAAAAAGTTAACTCCGCCAGAGGCCTTAACGATCTCCATGAAAATGGTGGCGGTTGTGAAGATCAAGATCATGTCAAGATACGTCATACTACCTTCCACAAGATGTCGCCCAAGCTCTGCAATGGGTGGTGTCTTCCAGATCGAACCCACTATGCCACCAACGGTAGCCATGGCCAAAAGGCTCAACTCCACAGAAAATTTGCGGGCGGCTAAAGCATAGCTGACTACCATGGCTACCAAAATCATTAGGATCTCCCAATACACATCTCTTCCCCCTCACAGTGAGATACGATCACTTGGACTTTATTGAAATAGTGTTTCAAGAAACTGAATTAACTGAAAGGCGTTCTTCAGAACAGTAGATTCGATGTCGTTCTGGGCGGCCAAGGCTGGAATACGCCCATCTTGGTTACCGCCTTCTGTCACTACTAAGTGGCTGGCATACTTGGAGACGACGTCGATCATCCTCTCGTTATCGCTTCCTGCTGCACCCCTTGTGGCTACACCACCGAGGTGGATGCCGACAATATACATGCCCTCGTCTTTGCAATAGGACAGAACTGCTTCGAGCCTCTTTATCTCATCTTCAACGGACAAACCGGAGGCTCCCATCCCTTTTAGACTAGCACCTATGGCTACTAATACAGTTTTGAAAGAAGTACCCTCGGGATAGAGTTCACGATCACTATAGGACTCAACATAAAAGCCTGCCTTTGACTCCAAGCCCCCTAGACCAACACCTGCTTTGACCATCTCAACCGTGGGAACGTCCGAATACTCATACAGAATGCCCGCTTGTTCACACAGCAAGTTGAGGGTTACAATATCTGCACTTTGACCAGCTGACGTCGTTAGAACCGGGTATCTTGATGTTTCGGCAAATACAGTTCCCACACCAACTAAGAGCGTTAGAGCCACAAAAGCCGATAAGAAGTAAAGACGTTTGTTTCTTGCCACCGCTATCTCCTCCGTTTTTCATATTTAGATTCATTTTTAGTGACAGACGTCACATTTCCTATTTACTCTCTTTGTTCTCTTAATAAATATTTAAAAAACTCAAGAGGTGCCTCAAATAAGAAGACACCTCTTGTCGCTAACGCACCGTATGATTCTATTTCCATGATTGTAGCTCTTGCAGATACTTTTCCGTAAATCCATGTTGCCTGGCAGCTTGGATAATTTTCTCTAAGTAACCCGGTCTTGCCCCTCCGAGATCCTTGTCTGTGGCAATGTAGACTAAAGCTTCAACCATCTCACCACGAGTCAGATCCTCAACATCGAGTCTCTCTTTGATGTAATAACCACCGGCCACACCTTCATACCAGTCCAACAGACGTTCATCATGGGGGAAGATCTTCCATAGCAATCCTTCTACAGCATGCTCGGAACTTTCGACCACCGAAGCCACGCCTCTTTCATTAATCACGAACTTGTACCCCATCAACCGGGCCAAACCGTGTAAGTCTGCCGTTGGGCATCGTAGTTTCATCTGCTTCGTATCTAGATTCGAACCGTAGGCGAAGTAGAAGGAAGGGGGCGGCTCACCATCCACGTCGGTCGCTTCCAAGGCCCAAGGTGCCAAGACGATCAAATCCAGCACAGCTAGGGCGATTAGCAACATTGAAATCCTCTTAACTTTCGTTGTCATCCCTTCTCCATCTCCTAGCGACTCAACCCTTCTTGGTCATCAAGAACTCTTAAAGTACCTCTTAATGGGTCTGCCGACTTTTCCATAGACGAGATCAACCTCTACCACACCCTCTTGATCCAAATAGCTTAAATAACGATGGACTGTTTGGTAGGCTAGACCAGTATCTTTGGAAATTGAATCAATGTTCTCAGGCTCCTTGGCCTGTTCCAGATGACGGATAATAAGTTGCAGGGTTACCGCACTCATCCCTTTCGGGATGTCTTGGTCGTCAATGAAATCAAGTTCGTGAATATTAACTGATGAGTTCAGGTGAAGATTGATCCTGGAGACTAGATCAGCAACTCGAATAGGCTTTGTAGCAAAATCTGTCGCTCCAGCCTCCATAAACTTATGAGCAATCTCGAGCGATTCATCTACCGTTAAAACAAGAATGGGAAGCTTAGGTTCAACAGCTCGAATTCTCCCTACCAACTCCATCCCATTCATTTCAGGCATATAGTAATCAACGATCACCAGATCAAAGGGCTCACGTTCCAAACGCTTCAGTGCATTGTAGCCATTATCCAACGTTGTCAAGTGGAATTTTCCGACTTCACTAATCGCATGGAGGGTATACAAGACATCATGATCGTCATCAACTGCCATAACTTTTTTCATTACCCTCATTCACCCCCGGTAGACATATTGTTACCGCCGTTCCTTCTCCGACCTGGCTCGTAATGTGGATGTGGCCATAGTGATCGTTTACGACCTTTTTTACAAAGTTGAGCCCCAAACCGGTGCTTCTTCCATTTGTGTAGCCCAATTCCCAAATCTTATCCAATGCATCCCTCGGAATTCCTCTGCCATTATCCGTAATCCTAAACACTACCTTACCATTTTCCTCTAAAGCTTGGACAAAAACACGACCTCCAGACTCATCGGTGGCCTGGAGCCCATTATCGATGATGTTAATTAATGCCCTCGACAAAAGAAATTTATTGGCACAGACCATCACCCCAGATGAATAGTCGATCCGCACGCGGGAATCCAATTCCTCTAAAGAAAGATGAACCTTGAGGAAATCCATGATTTCTTTCACATCAATGGGTTTTAGTGTCCCTTCATGCAAAATCTCCGTGATCATCGAAGAAACCTTCTCAACTGAATTAGAAATCTTTCTCGTATAGTCTACAATCTGCTGGTCATCCACCTTAAGGCCGATGACCTCACTCAAACCTTGAATTGTAACCAGAGGGGTCTTTAGATCATGAACAAGGTGTTTCACTTCCTGAAAAGAGCGGGATGTGATCGCTTCGAGCTCCACTTTACGTAGCTTGTCCAATAAGGAGATTCTATGGTAGTAATCGACAACGATCTTGGTTAAGATCAAAGCATTCAGAATCAACATCACTGAAATGGTAAGACTCATGTAATTCATGATGTGATCTGCATTGATAAACCCAGATACGACTCGAATCGCGCTGGAGACATCGCCTCCGCCTAGATCGAATCTTCCCAATAAGGGAACAACCTCGAGCCAATCGAAGCCAAATAGAAACAAGAAAATAATGACCACTTTGATCGCGACCGCCGGGATTCTAAAGGTGAGGAAGTAAAGGGCCAAAACCACCACGACCGTTATAACACCCGATCGGGTAAATAGGAATTGATAACCGTAAATGGTACTTATCGCTTTATAAATCAAGGGAATTAGCATTAGCGACAGCAAAAAAACGAGCCGGTTCAGTTTGAATTTCGAGGCCAAGCCTTCACCGAAAAGAAAAGTGCCGATGATGACCGGGGAGTGGCGTAGCGTATTGAGAAAAACGAGTTTTGTAGCCACCAGAAGCAGCAACCCAGTATCTGATCTAACAATGCTCTGTTGAAGATCAGCTAGTAAAGCATTGATTTGAGGATGAATCATTCGAGGGAACACTAAGCCTAGAGCAATAAAGCTTAGTCCTAAAATCATCCTCTGCCAATCGGAGGTAGAGGAATGGGTAGCAACAAAGCCCTTGCGAAAGTAGTCCCTAACTGAATGATAAATACGCTGTACTCGTGCCAATGAGCTACACTCCAGTTCTTCCCTATGGGGAAAATATCAGTGTCACTTCTTCGCAGAGATTTCCCATATCAGCAAGGAAAAAAAGGGGAATTCTCTGCTCTTCAGCCAGATTTGTGAAATAATCCAAAGGTCCTCTACTGTCCCTATAGACAATAATGACGTCTACATGTGGAGTCAAAATATCAAGCAGTTGCTGCGAATTTGCATCCCCCTGGATAAATCCCCCTAAATACATCAGGATCAGAGGAACGGATTGCGCCTGGGCCGCCTCGACAATGGCTTTTGCCCGTTCAACTTCACTCTCAAGAGTAGTGCCCGCCGCCGCAATCCCCTTATAACTTATACCAGAAGAAATCACTATCTGTCCGTAATGTTCTACACCATCTGCCTGAAATAGGGGCTGGAAATCCGCCCTTACTCCCATGTCGTCAAATATGGTCTTTATGATCAGAGCGTCAATGCTCTGACCCACCGAAGTGATGAGGATTGGCTCTTCTAATACCAAAGGACACTCTGCAGCCACGATGCCTGATCCAGACACAAGCGCTAAAGCTAAACACATGAGCAAAATTCTCAGCATACGCATCCTTCCCTTTCTACTCTCCGTTGTCATATACTTCAACGAAACGTTTCAAAACCTTCCTTATGGATGCAAATGGACGGGAATTCCAACTAGCCAATTCTGCACCTGTGGAGTGACTTGCCGCCAACTAAAACGCCTAAGGATAACGCTACAGTTAGCCAAATCAACCAGGTATGATGCCTTGTCATATAGTAGACGTCCTCACGGCCAATGGCCGGAAAAGGTACCGGGTCAATGGCCATTCCCGATTTTGTGGCCAAATCCCGAATATTCAAGAGGTGAATCACGGGTACGCCTTGCTCTAGATACTCGAAGATTAGCCCTCGCTCGGGATCCTCCACTTCTACAGGAACCTGGGTTACCAGGCCTGGTGGCACTTGTAGCGAAGCATTTGTGTTTCCCATATTCGGTGATGCTCCGCCAATATTGACAAACAGGTCTGGGAGACGTTGATGATTGTATTCCAAGTACAAATCCAGTCGCTGTTGAATACTCTGTTCATTGTTCTCTGCAAAGATCAAAGTAGCCTCACTGGACTGGGCTATCCCCATCATAATCTCCTGCGACTCAGGAAAAAGCATGCCTTCTCCCCGGTCATTATCGCTTCCTAGCGAGACGGCTTGGATTTTCCGAGGGAGAATACCATCCTCGTTTAGAACATCCAACATCTGCACGAATGTAAATTCGGGAATGTTCGCTCCGTACATGGAAGAGCCTACAGAATAAAACAAAATCGACTCCAATTCCATGGCTTTACAGGCAGCTAACGTAGCCACAATGAGACCTGGAAAAGACCCACTGGCGCCGATAGCCACGCTTGCCCCTGGCTTCAAGTTCGCCTCATGGAAGAGTCTCACCAATAGTGCTGCGAACGAAGGATTGGTGCTCGTCCTCTTCGCCTCTAGGTTACCTAAAGACGTTGTGATGACAGTGAACTGAGAGCCAATAAGCCCTGTCCTATTGGGATCAAGACTTTCGTCGATTGGAATGTTGCGTTCAAGCCTTGCCTCACCAATTACATCAAAGGATGCCTGCATGATCCGGGCTGCTTGTACTTGTTCTTGGTAATACGGTGTCTGTTCTTTTGTCATCGTTCCTTGCACTAGCAAAAGCCCTGTGAGTGCTAGAACACAAGTAACCACAACGTATTTGAGGGGTATCTTTGGTTTTACCCAATGAATCACATCATCACTCCTCAGCTGATTGCCAGCAAGACTAACCGGACAACGGCAGTGACAGCCGACACCCCGATAACTGTGTTTATAACCCCTTGTTTAATCATGTCATTGGCGATCAGGCCAGGAATGATAAAGCCGATAGCCCGCACGTCCTGGTAACCAGCAGGAAGCCGGAGCAAGACAGTATCGAGTAACCATCCCCCTACAAAGCCCACTAAGATCGTGGCGAGAAATCGTCGTCTACTATAAAGAATGGTGTAATTGCTAATCAAACGCACAACGAAATAGCTCAGCACGGCTACCACAAGAGTAGCCAAAATTCGCAAAGGATTATTCCAGTACAAAGCTAAGTAGCCCGGGACAATCAAACCACCGGCAGATAACCCCACGATTTCAGTGAAGAAGAAACTAATAACTAGACCTAACCCCATTGTCTGTGTGATCATTGCTTACCCGCTCTCCGTTTCGCTCAAAGTAATCAATCAAGATCTGGCCAAATCCCTGTGTATTACCATAGCCAATAAGTACTACGTCGCCAGTATGTTGGTGAGATATCTGTTCCAAGACTTGCTCGGGCGAAGGTCTCTTGCTGGCTGTCACTAAGCGAAGGTCGAACCCGTGCTTCTTTAGGTAGCGCTTTGTAACTGGCACTAAGTCACCAGTTAACCATAGATAATCTAAAGGTAGCTCAGAGCATGTCAGCTCCACCAGTTCGGGTACCCGGAAGCTCCGATCTGCTCGATTGTGGAGAAGACCTATGACAGGAATATCAGATAACGATAGACTCGTGGCGATAGCCTGCCATCTCTCCCATACTAATACTGTAGAGGTAGAATCATTGGCAGCGAATGCGTTGACAAAGTACACATTCACCCCCAAATATGTGAGTCGATTGATCTGTGTTGAACCAAGATCAGGTGTAGCTTTAACCATACCTTGCCAAGCTACACTAGCCGGCACGTCCAAGAGTTCAGCGACCTTGAGAGCACAGGCCACGTTTTCTTTGAACATCATGTAAGGAAATGCTCCCATGTCACCATCAGCAATAGTAGCACCTGCGAAGTGGGTTGTTGTAGCTAACTTTCTTGCTTCTTCTTGGAAAAACGGAAGAAGTTCCTCTTCACCGACGACCAACTGGGCAGATGTTGGAATAAATAGGGCGAGGGCTGATGCCACACCCTCACGTGTCGTTCCCATCACGTCAAGATGATCTTCTCTTGCGTTGGTGATCACGCCGATGGTCGACTCTAGTATTCTCTTCTCTGAGACCCACTGCATTTCCGGATTAACTGCCATACATTCGATCACCAAGACATCGCATCCCCGTCTTGCCGCTGCAGATACAATCTTCACCTGCTCAATAATGGAAGGTTTCCCTCTTCGTTTTATAGGCTCCTCTCTGCCATCTTGCCAGATGATCCTCGCTGCCGTACCCGTTGTCTTAGCAATAACCCGATAACCAGCCTGTCGAAGTATTCCAGCGATTAACCTTGTTGTCGTAGATTTCCCCCGGGTCCCATTGATATGGATGCGGATGGCAATCTGGCTTAGATACCGTTGGTGACGAACGTTTTCGAGGATCCCTAAGACTAGTAAACCCAGAGCGAGACCTACAATAATCTCCATCATGTCATCCTTTCCGCGGAGGCAAATACAGGCTACTTCGCCTAGATTCGATTCTAGTGATTCGAGATTGCTGAACAGGCGACGATCACCATTTTATTATGGTTGGACGCTATTTACAGTGTGCTCGAGGAGACGCATATCGCTTCCGAATTCGAACTCGAATTCCTCTCCAGTTCAGGAACATCCATCGGGAAAGAGTCGTTCGAGCCGGCCTTCATAGATAAAGCCAATGTAAGGCACAAACTCCATGGTCAGTTCTAGGTACGATCCATCGTTGTACTGTCGCCATTCCTTCCCTAACCAGGCATCAAGTTCTCCCCACGATGTATCTCGATGTACCTGACCCCAGATTATCACTTCCTGCTCTTCCCATGATGTGATGGAAAATCTGTTTTCAGCGCTTTTCTGCAAGGGTGTCTCGAACACCAAGTGCATTTCGGAAGCATCTACTGCGTAATAGGATCCGGAACTAGTCTTGATTACGTTGTACTCATGGCAAACAATGCCATCATTGTCGGTACGGGTGTCGCGTATCGTGTAGGTTGTCGTGCCTCCCTCAGGGTCTACCTCCACCGCGACCACCTGCCGTTCTAATGTTCCGAATTCTTCTATTGTTACATCATCCTGGATTTCGAATTCAGTGATCTCGTATAGCCAGCTTTTACCTAATTCTAGCCCCATGTAATCCGACTCTGCGAAAGCCATTTCTACACCGGTACCAATGAAGAACACGACCAGAAACACGACAGCCATAGACATTCCTTTGCGACGATTACACATTCTTAACATTCCCTTCTTGAATGCGTGATTCCTTCATAACAGTTATTTCCCTTTTGTTGTTGTTTTCCTCCTGGACAGTGTTGACTTCGCAGTCATTTTGCTGCTCTCTCGGAAGAATACGATTCTAAAAACTCTAAATGAAGCAAGTACCTTGCGGTTGGTTATGGTTTCCTTAAGCTCAAAGAGCTGTAAGTAATCCATGTTGCCACGAAATTCATGCTTCAAGACACGAACCCCAGACCACAAAAAGATGGTTAGAACCATGGAAAGCTCCTGGTTAGTACCCCCTGTAATGTCACGATTACTGCCAAACATCGACTATTCCCCTTCCTACATGAGCCCCTGTTCCCGAAAGCTGGTATACCGCTTTCCATCACCCATAGTGATGTGATCCAATAGATAAATGCCCATCAAATCACCCGCTTCTTTTGGGGGCTTGGTTACGTTCAGTCGTCTTTACTGGGCGTAAGGTCTCCGCTGGGATGGTTGTGGGCCAGAATGAATTCTACGGCGTTGGATAGCATTGCCGTCTTAAGCACCTCGCGGGGATGCACTAAGCTTGAGTTCAACTTCCCCATACTAATTGTCGGCTGTGGCGATAAAAGCGCCTACCTTCTTCTGAAAAGAGCCCTTCGTAGAAAACGCCTTCATAACGAAGATGACCATCGGGATAGTAGAGCTTGTTACCGCTATAAACTCCATCCGTGAACTGGCCCTTGTACTTCACAGCTCCATCTGGGTAGTATTCTTTACCACTGGAGATCAAACCCTCGGAGAACTCTCCTTGATATAGGATACTTCCGTCTTCTCGGTAAAGGGTACCTTGACCATTCATGGTGCCGCCCCAGAACTCTCCTTCATACCAGAGCGTCCCTTTTTCTAAGAAGACTTTACCTTGACCTCGGGGCTGACCACGTTCAAACCCACCTTCATAAAGCACACTTCCACTGGGCCATAAGAATCGCTTCGTAAGGAACCCCTCTAGATCCACATGGAAGGTACTCGAAAGACCAGGGTATTCTATTAAGCGGGCTTTGGCCTCGCCCTCAAGCTTGATTCTCTGCTCTGGTACATCGCCCCACTTAGCCAGTTTTCTCTGTGTCGTCCAACTTAGTCCCAACATCATGCCACCACCCATCCAGATTCATAGTATTCGGCCACAATAGCGATGGCTACACCGGTAACAAAACCTGCTACAAACCAACCTACCGGATCACCTTCCTTCACGTTTCTGTTTCGCTTTCTTCCAGCAGTAGATGCCTACGACTACACCTGTGTAAGACAGGGTCATTGGATCCAAGCATTCACCTCCCCCATCAACCGATCTCCTGCGCACTATCTTTGATTACTCCCTCACCAACAAAGACTTCATCCTTGGCGAGATTGTGTGCATTGCTTTCATCTGCTTTAGGACCGATGTTCATCCAAGTCAGAGCGGCACTAAGACCCCACTTCTCCCTCAACTGGTCGGCAATGTCACCCCACTTCTCTGGATGAGTCTTGATCTTCCTAGGGTCAATTACTTCTACGAGGTTCCAACCGAGCTCTTGGTAGAACTTGATGAGAAAGTCAATCGTGGCAGAATAGTCGTCAACCTTAATGTCTGGTCACTTCTGTTTCATCTCACATTTCGCACCCTTAAGTAAAAAATCATGATAGTTTTGTGTATGGGTTCTCTGTATAGATTCTCCGGTCATAACCTGCCAGTTCTAGCACGCGAAGAACTTCTGGATTGATGTCGTGGGGAAA
>Ga0265293_10007951_pt1 | contig 16026 bp, 12 predicted proteins | sample Munlanlewell138R_FD_192505 | JGI IMG/M metagenome (GOLD analysis project Ga0265293, IMG submission 192505) | Leachate microbial communities from a municipal landfill in Southern Ontario, Canada - Leachate well 138R | ecosystem: Engineered > Solid waste > Landfill > Unclassified | place: Canada...
TTACCAGTCAAAAAAGAAACAATCCTGAAGCCTATGTACCCTTACCGCTTTTCAATCATCGTACCCACATTCAATCGCCTGGACGAGATCCGGGAACTGCTGGAGTCCCTGGAAAAACAAACGCTGGATAAGAACGCCTTTGAGGTCATCATTGTCGATGACGGCTCTTCGGACAATACGGCCGCCTATGTCCAAAGCATGATCGAAAGATCGGTCCTGCATCTGCGTTTCTTTTCACAGGACCACAAGGGTCCCGGGCCCGCACGGAACCTGGGCATGGAGCATGCACAGGGAGAGTATGATATTTTTGTGGACAGCGACTGCATCGCCGATACACGCTGGCTGCAGGCTTATGATGAGGCGCTGAAGGAGCAGGTTGCCGGCTTTGGCGGACCGGACCGTGTGCGTGCGGATTTCACCCCGCTGCAAAAAGCGATCGATTACTCTATGACGTCCTTTCTGACGACGGGCGGCATCCGGGGTTCGTCCAAAAAGAAAATTTCCAAATACTACCCGCGCAGTTTTAATATGGGCGTTCACGCGGAGGTGGTAAAAAAGATCGGGGGCTTCGGCACGCTGCGGCATGGACAGGATATCGAATTTACGCACCGCGTACGCAGGGAAGGCGAAGTTGTCAGGGTCATGGATGCGGTGGTTTACCACAAACGCAGAACTTCCCTGAAGCGCTTTTTCAAACAGGTATATAACTGGGGCGTCGCCCGCATCAATCTGTATAAGATCGACAAGGGCATGCTGGAGTTCATCCACTTTTTCCCTTTTATCGCCACACTGTTTGTGATTGCATTTTTAACGGCGCTGTGTATTTGGCCGTCATACCTCTGGCCTGTTGCTCTTGCGGGAATCGGGGTGCTGATCCTGATGGCGCTGCACGGTGTTGTAAAATATCAGGATATCCGTGTTTTTCCCTATATTCCCATTGTGGTGCCCATACAGGTCCTTGCCTATGGACTTGGTTTTGGCGCTGCATTTATCCGCCGGGTGATCTTCAAAGGAAAAGAAAAGACGGGTTTTGTAAAGAATTATTATCAATAAACAGGAGTCGTTTATGCTTCAGCAGCAAAAAAGGGAACGAACGATACAAATATTGGCAGTATCAGCCGTTCTGCTGATCATTGCCCTTTACTTTTTTTCTCCGATGATCTTCAGGGGGCTGCGTCCCATGGGCGTCGACATATCCGCTTCAAAAGGCAGCACGAATCTTTATCTGGAATATCATGAAAAAAGCGGTGAACGCGTATTGTGGAATCCCAATATTTTTGCGGGTATGCCGGTGTATCCGCGGATCACGCCCTCTATCATTCATCTCGATACGCTCATCAATTATCTGGGGAAAGCCGTTTACGGCTTTTTCTGGTATTATCTGGCCGGCGCACTGGGAATGTACCTGTTGCTGCGCTATAAAAAACAGCCCTGGTACATCAGTCTGATCGCAGCGGCAGCCTTTATTCTGCTTCCGCACTGGCTGGCGTTGCTGGAAGTGGGGCATTTTACCAAGCTCCGTGCATTTATGATCGTTCCGTGGGTCGTACTTAGCTTTCATTATCTGGTGGACAAACGCAGCTGGCTGGGAGTGGGGCTTTTTGCGGCGGCTTTTTCCTGGATCACGCGCACCCAGCACATGCAGGTGGTATTTTACGGGATTCTGATGCTGCTTTTCCTTTTTGCCGTACCGGTATTCCGGCTTTTATTCCGGAAGGAATGGAAAAGCTTTGCGGAACTGGCCCTAAAAGTGGCCGTTGCCGTCGTACTGACCGTGGCGGTTTCCAGTCAGCCTTTTATCAGCCTTGAAGAATACACGCCGTATTCCACGCGCGGCGGCAATGCCGTGCAAATGGAAGAAAACGAGGGCGCTCAGTCTGAAAAAGGCGTCGGTCTGGATTATGCCACCCGCTGGTCGCTGGACGGCAAGGGCGTGCTTTCCTTTGTCATTCCGCGTTTCTCGGGCGGACTTTCCCAGGAGACCTATACCGGGAACCAATACCCTTCTCTGAAAAACCGAGCCATCCCGGGTTACTGGGGAGAGATGCCGTTCACGCAAAGCTATGATTTTGTCGGCATGCTGATCTTCCTCTTTGCGCTCACCGGAATAATCAGATACTGGAAAAAAGACGGATTTGTGCGCAGTCTGACGGTTTTTTCCGGATTTGCCCTTTTGCTTGCCCTGGGCAGGCATTTTATGCCGCTCTACAAATTGTTGTATAACATCGTTCCTTATTTTTCAAAATTCCGCGTTCCGTCCATGATCGTGAACATGATCTTTATTGCACTGATCATTCTGGCTGCATACGGTATTAAGGCTGCCTTCGAAGCTGCGAAAAACAAGGAATGGAAACTGTTTGCCGGCGTGTTCGGCGGCGGCGCGGCCTTTTTGTTGATTCTTCTCCTGTTCAGCGGGAGTTATTCCTACAGCCAGCCCGGCGAGGCGGCGCGCTACGGCGCCCAGACCATGGAGGTCATCCGTTCGATCCGTAAGGAATTTTTACAGGCGGATACCTGGAAGGCGCTATTGCTGACATTGCTGTGCGGGTCCGTCTTGATCGCCCGCAGTTTTGAAAAACTCAAACCCGTACCCGCCTATATGCTTATCGGTTTGCTGATCGCAATAGAACTCTTTTCCGTCAGCAACAGGGCCTTTAAGCACATGCCGCTGGAGAATCCCGATATTGCGGAACGCAGGGAATTCTGCAGGACGCCTATCACGGAATTTCTGCAGAAGCAGCCGCAGCTGCACCGCGCTTTTGCGCTCGGCCAGGACAGCAACCATTACAGCTATTATTATCCCACGATCAGCGGCTACAGCGCCATCAAGCTGCAGACCATTCAGGACCTGCGTGAACACTGCCTGTACGCCAATAACCGCATTAACTGGAATATCTTGAACATGCTCGGCGGCCGCTATATTATTGCAGCGGGACGGCTTGAAGAAGATTTTCTGTTCCCGGCTGCTGCGGACGAAGCACGCGGAGAAATTATATACGTTAATAAAAATGCTCTGCCCAAAGCCTGGTTTGTAAAAAACATACGGTATTTTTCCGCATACGCCGATATGCTGCGTTATATGAACGGCACGGAATTCGAGCCGGAGACGGAAGTCCTGTTGCTGGAAAACAACCGGCTCCGGTCCGAAACCTATGAAGCGGACGGAGAGATCCGGGTGCTGGAACATACGCCCAACCGCATCACTTACGGTGTTGACATCGACGAAGCGCAGTTTACGGTTTTCTCGGAGATGTTCTATCCGGAAGGCTGGAAATTAAAGAAAAACGGCGAAGAAATCCCCCTGGTGCAGACCAATTATGCATTGCGCGGCGCCCTGCTGCCGGCAGGCGAATACACCCTTGAAATGAGCTTTCATCCGGAATCCTATTACACCGGCATGAAGGTGGTATGGGCGGGGAATATCGTGATGCTGCTGCTGATAGCGCTGCCGCTTGTTCTTGGCTTTTACAGGCATAAAAACATCAAGATAAAAGAAGCTTAACGATTATGGATCTGCTGGATCTCAAAATATTCAAACAACTTTATATGCAAAGGAATATCACAGCTGTATCCAAAAGCCTTTATCTTTCACAGCCTACCATCAGTTACCGACTGAAAAAGCTGCAGGAAGAGCTGAACGTACATTTGTATGATTATGACGGAAGATATCATTTTAACGAAAAAAGCCGCCTGTTCTTTGATTACTGCAACAAGGTACTGAATGATTATGATACGACCCTGAACCATATGCGTGAAGACACGATTTATCCTGTCAGCCTCAGCACGGTGGCCACGAGCCTTTACCAGCTTCCGGTCTTTGAAGCCTGTCTAAAATTAAAACTATTCCCCCATATCATCAGCTGTAATTCCGAAGACGCGCTGGTAAATATCATGGAAAAACGTTCCCGGTTTGCCATTGTCGGCGGGATCCATCAGGACCTGCCGCCGGAAATACGCAGTCTTTCCCTGAAGGATCAAAAAATATTTTTTGTCTATAACCGTGCCTGCAACGGAAACCTCTCCGACACCCCGGTAATTCTGGATCAGTATAATTCCGGCATTCGCAGACTGATCGAGGATTTTTTACGCGGACGGGCCGGACTGAAGATTGCCGGAGAGCTTGGCCTGGGCATTGACCGTCTGAAGATTATTCAGGCGCATCCGGTGGGAATGTTCTTGCATGAGACATATTTGAATAACCTGAGCATGTATCCGGATATCCGTGTTTCAAAGGATATTTTTATCATGCAAAACATTCGCATGGTGTTGCGGGAAAAAGAATACGCGAATGCCGTAACGCGACAGATCATAGAACAATTAAATAAAATCCATTGATATATTAAATATTTTTATTTTGTTTTCCGCGAATTGCTTCCTAAAATCTTGAGTCAAGTATAGGGAGTCGTAAAAAAATGAAAAAAACAAGTGTGGTATTCTTGTGTATTTTGATCGTGAACACCCTGAGTGCATCGATCAGTTTCAGCGGTTCTGCCCGTGTGCGTCCGCGTTATGATCTGAAAATTTATCAGGAAAGCAACGGTGACATTACTCAGAGCGGGGATCTTTATTTCCAGTATGAGGCAAAATTAAACATCAAAGCCGATATGGGAGGCGGATATTTTTTCAACGGACAGATCGCCCATAACTCTCTGGCTAACTGGTCGCAGATGGGCGACGGCAAAGATCTTCCTTCAACATCTTCCGACGGTTCCGCCCAGGCACCGTCCATTGCATTTAATGAAATTAGTATCGGGTACCGCGGAGAAAAGACGGGTTATCGCCTGGGAAGAATATCGTATGCACACAACACTTTGCTGGACATACATTATTACCCGACGAAACTTCTGGATATTCCCTTTTTTATTTACAACAATAACGCCTTTACCGGCGCGGAGCTTACTTATAATGCCGGAAAGCATCAGTTAAAGGCGGCATTTTCGGTCGATGAAGACCGGCAGGAGTACGAACACTGTATCCTTGACGGTCTCGACAGTATTGCACATGATCCCAGCGGTTATACGGCGATTGCGGAAACGGCGCTGAGATTCGACCGCATCACGCTGAATCCGGGAATACTATACAGTTTCGGCAAAGAGATTTCGAATCCCTTTACGGCAGGCTTAAGAGCGCAGTATGTGTATAAGGGACTCACGCTGAAAACGGAATTTGCATTCAGCCGCTCCGATCAGGCAGCGGACCTTTACCGCTACAACGGTATCATTTTACGGGCGGAGGCCAAGCAAAAACTCGGTATCGGCACCCTGCGCTTTATGTACGATCATGCCAGCATGAAATATACAAAGTATAACGGTGTGGATTACGGTACACCGCAAGCCGGGATTTTTCACTACACGTGGCTGGAATATACGATCCCGGTATATAAATCCGATCAGGGATCCGTCACGCTGCGGCCGGTCTGGCGGCACTGTTTTCAGAATCTGGACATAAGCGGACAAATCTATAAACGTCATAAAATCGAATTATTTATTCAATACGATTTTTAAAAAAGGGCTCTTATGAAAAAATTATTATTGCTCTGCGTGATCGCGGGTATGTTACTCACGACGTTTTCATGTTCGAAAAGAGACCGGGACAGTGTTGTTGTGGCACAGCAGTTTGGACTGGGTTATGCTCCGCTGGTTGTAATGCAGGAGCAGAAACTGATTGAAAAATACTATCCTTCGGCAAAAGTCGAATGGGCGCAGTTGGGTTCCGGAGGTGCAATCAGGGAAGCCATGGCTTCGGGTCAGGTTGATGTGGGCAGCATGGGTGTCCCGCCGTATCTGATCGCCTGGGCCAACGATTATGACTTCAGAGTCATCAGCGCATTATGTGAAATGCCGCTGGGAATGCAGACCAACAGGCCGGAGGTGAGATCTCTGAAAGACATTACGCCGGATATGAAGATCGCCACACCGTCGCCCGGCAGCATTCAGCATATTTTGCTCTCAATGGCTAGCGAAAAAGAACTCGGCGACCCGACCGCGCTGGACAGGAATGTCATAGCAATGGCGCATCCGGACGGAGCGAGCGCGCTGATCAATCATATTGAGATCGCGGCGCATTTTACCGCTCCTCCCTACATATTCGTCGAATTGGAAGCGGAAGGGATCCATCAGGTCGTCGATGCGGAAAAAGACGCTTTCGGAGAACCCTTTACCTTCCTTGTCACCACCGGGACCGCAGCATTCAGAGAGCGCAATCCGGAACTCTTTGATGCAGTAAGAAAAGCACTCAAAGAGGCGATCGACATCATGGAAAACAACCCGGAATCCGTTGCGGATATCGTTGCTCCGACCATGAACCTCGACAAGGAAACCTATCTGAAATACTGTAACTGGCCCGGAGTGCATTTTGTAACAAATCCCCGCGGCATGCTGAAGTTTCTTGATTTCATGAATAAAGCGGGTTATGTTAATAAGATGACACAAAACGAACACGATCTGATCTGGGAATAAAACGGGAACGCATGGCAGAAAAAGAAATTAACGATAAACGCAAATCGCTGGCAACAAGACTGATTTTTCTTGTTGCCTTGTTTGTTGCCTGGGAATTTTTGCCGCAATGGACCGGCAGTGAAAAGATCATACCGACTTTCTCCATGGCCATTGAGGCATTCTGGGTCAATCTGTGGAAAGGCGACCTCTTCAAGCACATAGTTTATTCCCTGCAGCTGATATTTACGGGGATCCTGATCGGCATGCTGCTTGCCTTTATTCTCACTGCCCTTTGCATGCTGTCAAAACGGTTCAACGACGTGATGGATGTCATCGTTTCCATTATGCACCCTTTGCCCGGTATTGCCCTGCTTCCCGTGGTGATGCTGCTGGTAGGGCTGGGAGCCAAATCGATTATTATCATTATCGTGCATTCCATCTTATGGCCGCTTATCGTGAATGCTTTAGCGGGTTTCCGAGCCATACCGCGTATTCAGCTGGAACTCGGCCGGAACCTTGGCATGCGCCCGTTCCGTCTGATATGGTCCGTAATGATCCCCAATGCCTTTCCATATATTTTATCGGGTCTGAAAATTGCCTGGGCGCGGAGCTGGCGTGCACTGGTTTCCGCAGAAATGGTCTTTGGCGCGTCCGGATTGATCGGAGGGTTAGGCTGGTATATTTATAAAACCCGCTTCTTTATGGATGTATCCGGAATGTTCGCCGGTTTGATATCCGTCATCATTATCGGCATGATCGTTGATGAACTCGTACTGAAAACGCTGGAACGAAAAACCGTCCAAAAATGGGGAATGAGTCTCTGATGAGCGATCTGCAGGTTAAAAATCTCAGTAAATCCTATATGCTTGACGACAAAGTGTTGCCGGTGTTAAAAGACATTAACATTCATCTGAAATCCGGAGATTTTTTAACGGTCCTTGGTCCCTCCGGTTGCGGCAAGTCAACGCTGATCCGCTGCATTTGCGGGATGGAAACGCCCAATTCCGGCGAAATACTGATCGACGGCCAGCCAATATCCGGTGTCGGGCCCGAACGCCTGATGGTTTTTCAGGACTTCAATCAGCTGTTCTCGTGGAAAACCGTGAAAGAGAATATTATTTTTCCCTTGAAACTGAATAAGATATCTTCCAACAAACAGGAATTGAACGATACGGCCGATGAATTTCTGAAGATCGTTAATCTGCAGAAATTTGCCAACGCCTACCCGAATCAGCTGTCCGGCGGAATGCGTCAGCGCGTAGCCATAGCCCGCTCCCTTGCGTTGAAACCGAAAGTCCTGTTGATGGATGAGCCGTTCGGTGCCCTGGACGCACAAACGCGCGCCATTTTGCAGAAAGAACTTTATCAGCTATGGGAACAGTTTAAAACAACGATCATTTTTATTACCCACAACGTCCAGGAAGCCATTATTCTCGGAAATAAAATTATTGTTCTGGGCCTGCAGCCGGCTATGATCAAAATGCAGAAGGACAATCATATCCCTTATCCGCGCATGCCCGAGACCGCGCCCTTCATGTCCCTGTGGAAAACGCTTTATGGACAACTTGAAACAAAAAGATTTTAAGGATAAGAACCCGGTTGCTCTTGTAATGGGAACGGGCATATGTGCGCTGGGTACGATTCGCAGTCTTAAAGAGGACCCCGCCATTCCCATTATTCTCATGGGGAACAAAGAGCGCGGCATTGCCCAATACAGCAAATACATAAGTGATTTTTTCCCCTGCAACGAAGCGGACATTGATGAAATAAACGCTGTTTTATCCGCGGTCAATAAAAAATACGAAGCCGTTATCCCCTTTGCGGCAGGTGCGGATTTTTGGATAAGCAGATTATTGGAAGCCAGGGAAACACTGGATCATTTTATTCTGGATGTCCGCACTGAATATGCCGAGCTAATGAAAAAAAATATTCAGCGGGAACTGGCGCAAAAATGCGGGATACCCTATCCCCAAAGCCTGGAAATTCATTCTGCGGGTGATATGGGCATGACATTAAAATCCCTGCGTTTTCCCGTTGTGGTAAAACCCGTTTCACGTGCCGCGGGAGCTGTCCCCTTCCGTATCCGCGCATATAAGGCTCCGGAAAAACTGCAGCGGGATTTACAGGCATTTTTGGGCAAAGCCCGTTTCCTGGCCAGCACGGAGATCACAGGTCCGGACAAAAATATCTACACCTATGGTTCTTTTGCGGTTAACGGCGTCGTTAAAAATGAATTTTTCGGGCGTAAGCTTACGCAGCGCCCCATGAAATACGGCGTAGCCGGCATTGCGGAATCCGCCGGGGAAATTCCGGAAATCAGGGAGTACTCACGGAAGCTCTTAAAAGAAACGGCTTTTACCGGTATCAGCCAGATAGAATTCAAATACGACCGCACGGATAAAAAATATTATTTGATGGAGATTAATCCGCGCATTTGGCTCTGGATCCAGGCCGCAACTGGCGCAGGTGTCAATTTACCCCTGGCCGCATACGATTATCATGCAGGCCGCGGGGAGCTCCAGCACCGTCAAGGCAGTAAAAAGGTCATGTTTGTCAACGGCCTTTCAATGTTTGATAATACTTTTCGCGAACGGAAACTGATATGGCTGCCGTATTATATAAAATCTTTGTTTGTGAAACGTGTTTGCGGCGTGAAAGATTTTGCTGATCCCATGCCATACAGGATAGAATGCAGACGCTTTTTAAAAAAAATCATTCATAAAATAGAAAATAATGATTAGCTTTTCGCGTGAATAAGCCACTGAACGCCCAACAACGCGAATATGTATTTTACCATCTTGCCTTCAGTCTGGATTTGGATCCGGAGCTGCGGGGACGTTTTGTTTTCGGCGGGAAAAAGGACGGAATGATCTGTTTCGCCGAAAGCGGGGAAGCTTACCGGAAAGAAGCGGTCCTGTACCTTGACGATATTCCTGTGCTGTTCCCCGGAGATCCGTCAAAACCCGCCTATAGCATTGACAACGGGACCCTGCTGTTTCACCATGATCTCCTGCGCTCGGCATTTTACCTCCTGTCGGGATACCGGGAATACCGCTCTGCGGAAAAAGACGCTCTGGGGCGGTTCCCGTACGAAAAATCCGTCCAAAAGGAACTTGGCATCATCGGGAAGCCTGTCGTGAATTATTATTTTCAGATGATCGGTGCAGGCATCCGGGAATATTGCAAGGTACACGGCTTGTCCTTCAGCGAAAAAAGATTTTTTCCCGGATTCGGATTGCTGGTAACGCATGATATTGACAGAGTCGATAAATATACCTTTCATACCGTGAAGGGCAAGTGGAAAAAAGGACAGTGGCGTAAGGGATTGCGCTGGTTTCTCAAGTGGATCAATCCCCTTAGCCAGGAAAATCCCTACTGGAACTTTGATTATATGACGGGAACGTCGGCAGACAGGGGGCTCCGCGATCTTTATTTTTTTCTGAACAAGGACGTACCGCATATCGACAGCTACTACCGTTTTTCCGATAAGCGGATCCGGGAGCTGATGCTTGAGCTCAAAAACAAAGGCCACGAAATCGGTTTACATGGCGGTGTCCGCAGTACCAAAGATCCTGAGATCATGAAAAAAAACAAGAAACAGCTGGAAAAGGCTTTGGGAAATACTGTTACGGGAAGCCGTCAGCACCGGCTGCAGTTTGTCCTGCCGGATACCATGCGCCATCTCGAAACGGCCGCTTTTGCCTACGACAGCACCCTGGGTTTTGCCGCGCACGAAGGCTTCCGGAACAGTTATTGTCTGCCGTTCAAACTTTACGATTTTGAGAACGAGCGTATGATCGACGTATGGGAATTCCCGCTGGTCCTCATGGACAGCACCCTGTTCGATTACCGCCGCTTAAGCTATGAAGAAGCTTATCAAAGCATCGAACATCTTGCGGATGAAGTACGGAAATTTCACGGGCTTTTCACACTGCTGTTCCACCAGTCGTCTTTGGATGAAGAAGAGCATCCGGGAATTTGCGATTTTTATGAAAAAATACTCGATATGCTCGGCAGCCGGAACGGCTTTTCATTCTCTCCGAAAACATTTCTTCAATCACGGATATAGCGTATGTTTATTAAATTCAACAGCCGTCAGGCAGAGACCCGGGACATTGAAAGCGTCAAAAACGATATAAAAATATGGGTGCGCGGTTACATTATTTACAACGATCATTTATCTCTTGGGAGCGAATGTGCGCTGATGGTGGCCGAAGATTATCTGGACGGTTCACTGAATAAAAAGATCCCTGCTTATAACGGCTGCTGGCAAATCATTGTGGTTGATCCCGCTTCGCGGAAGGTGTATGTTGCCAATGACCGCTGGGGCAGCTACCCGCTTTTTCGTGTTGTCAAAGATGATGTGCTTTATATCTCCGATAATTGGCGTGAACTTTTACCTTATACGCAGAAAAAAATGGACGAACAAAGTACCGTTGAAATGATCGCGTTCGGATATGTACTGGGAAATAAAACACTGATCGAAGACATGGATGATTTTGCATCGCATAACATACAAGAATTCTACTTTGAGGGACAAAAGCTTCAAAGCAGCTCCGAGGACTATTGGCATTTGACGTACCGTTTTTTGCCCGGGGATGAGAGAAAGAAAGAGAAAGAATTTGCCGAACTGTGGCAGTCTCAGCTTGCCATCTATGCCGCTGCGATCCGCGATCACGGGAACGCCTGTTATGTTCCGATGTCCGGCGGACTGGACAGCCGCCTGCTTGCATCGGAGTTCGACCGGCACGGGATCGATATTTATGCCATGACTTTCGGGTCATTCAAAGCTTACGACGAAATCGATTCCGCGCTGCAGGTGGTCAGCGAGCTGCATCATACGGCGGGTCATTATATTCAGTATCTGAACGAGGCGACGCTCAAAAAACTGGCGGCGTCGCAGAATCATTGCAACCGGATCACAAGCGGATATTTCGGCCAGCTATATCTGGATTATTTTTATCAGATCCGCGACAAATGCCGTTTTATCGTTCCCGGTTTCAGCGGCGATTTTATGGGCGGTAGCCTGATCCGATACAGAATGTTAAGGTGGAAAAGCGACGGGGACGCAATTCGTTATATACTCGAACAAAGAAGCGCACCCATGGTCAAAGCCCTGGCTGCGGACGAGCGCTACCGCCAAAGGATTCTGGCTGCTCTTGAAAGCACTTTTCCCCATGACGATGACCTGATCACCAATTATGTGCGCTGGTTTACCGAACATGACATCAGAAGATATCTGATACGTTCCGTAATGAATGAAGGAAACCCGCATGGATTTGTATTGCTGCCGTTTTTCGATTACCGCTTAATGGACTTCTTCCTTGAACTGCCCCTGGAGCTGCTGATCAACAAAAGGCTGTATGTAAACACCCAGTTAACATACCTGTACCGGCATCACCCGGAATTGATCAGGATCCCAAGATCGCGCCCGAGAGGGAAAATCCGGAAAGTCGGGAACGCATTTGTTGCCGAATACGGCAATAAAATAAAAAACAGACTGGTCCAGACATTTGAGTCCTCGCGGGGCAGGAACCAGTGGGATGAAAAAATTGACTGGTATGGCGTTTACGGCGACATGGATCTGCCCGGATTTCTGGACGAACGATTGATCAGACATCCCAACTTACTGGCAAAACCGAATTACATTAAATTTTTCGATACGGTTTCAAAAGTTTACAGGGAACTCGCTTCATGCTGAAATTCGCTATTTTGGGAGATCTTATTCAGACTCCCGAATTCACCATTGACGACGCTTTGCTGCAAATTTTGCAACAAAGCGATTTTAATATTGCGAATTTTGAAGCGCCTTTTATCGGTCCGGAATTCAGGCCCGCAAACGGAAAATCGGGTTTATGCCAAAAATTGCCCGATGCCGCCTTGCTGAAAAGACTGAACATTAAGATCGTGAGTCTTGCCAACAATCATATCGGTGATTTCGGCAGCGAAGGCTTCCGCAATACAAAAAAAATACTGGACGAAAACGGAATCCTTTATTTCGGTGCCGGAGAAGGACTTACGGAGGCCGAAAGGCCCGCTGTTCTCAATTGTAAAGGCCTTAGCGTATCCTGCCGCGGCGCAATGTCGCGTTATCTGACCCGTTTTCATGCTGAAACGGGAGCCTTTGGCAGTGCCGATATCCGTGCGGACAGGATGATCGAAAATCTGAAGAAAGACACCGCGGATATCAAGATCGTTTACAATCACTGGAATCAGGAATACGAAGACTATCCGGAACCCATTTATAAGGAAGATGCGGAAAAAATAATTCAATATGCGCATGTCATTGCCGGCAGCCATTCGCACTGTATGCAGGGCATTGGCGATTCATCGGGCAGGCTCATCTTCTACGGACTGGGTAATTTCTCTCTGCCGAACACTGAATATTTCGCATGCCGGGTTTCACCCTACAGACCCAAATGCTATCATTCCTTTTTTCCCGTTATTAGCTTTGCAAACGGGCAAATTGATTATCGGCTTTATCCTTACGTCATCGGTCCGGACGGATTCGCCCTTTCCCTGCCGTCCGAAGAAGAAACAGCTAAAATACTCAGGCGGATCGAAGAAATTTCCGTGCCACTCGGATTGTCTTCTTCGGCATACCGGCGTTATTATCTGAGAAACAGGGACCGCAAAATGCGCAAGCCGCTGACGCGCAGTCACAGAAGAAACAGTATGAATTTAAGATGCTATCGCTTAAAATACGGTATTGTACACGGTCTGGAATCAGGAACAGGCGCCGTGCTGGGGAAAATGGGACTTCGCCGCTTTGTCCGCTCGGCTTTACGGCCGCTGATAGATAAAATACAGAAGGCAAAATAGTGCTGGACCAGATAAAAAAGACGGTAAAACATTCCATTATTTACAGTGTCGGCAACGCCGCCAATAAACTTGTCGGTTTTATTTTACTGCCCCTGTATACCTCGTCCTTTTCTGTTGCCGTTTACGGCGTTCTTGCGCTGTTCGACACGATCTCCGATTTCCTGCTTACTTTTTCTTCTTTCGGCATTGTCGAAGCCCTGAAACGCTGGTTCTGGGACAAAGACGCACGGCACCAGCAAAAATCCATGTTCTTTACCGTCATCGTTTTTTCCCTGGTATCGACACTGATATTTCTTGCGGTATGCTATTTACTGCTCGGTAAATATTCCGTTGAGATCTTTGGAATGTACATCACGCCGAGGACCGTTTGGTTTTTCCTTGGGAGCGTACTGACGAATGTCCTGTTTCAGCGGATCCTGATACTTTTGAGAATTCAACAAAAAGCCCTGCAAAATATGCTTTACAATGTTATCGAGCTTATTTTTGTCCTGGGGCTGACGATCTATTTTATTACGGTGCTGAACTGGGGCATGGAAAGCGTGTTTGTATCGCGGCTGATAGGACAGAGTCTGGCCCTGCTCCTTCTGCTGCCGCAGTTTATCAGGAATTGCGCACTCAAATTTGAGTTTGGCCTGCTGAAAGAGATGTTGTCCTATTCCTGGCCGCTGGCGATATCGACGTCACTGGGCCTGATCCTGACGTTGAGCGACCGCTGGCTGTTGAAAGGCATGGCAAATCTGGATGTCGTCGGTAACTATTCGCTTGCCTACAGAATTTCAAATGTCGTAAAACTGTTGGTGGTGCATTCGTTTTCCCAGGCCTTCACTTATATCTATTTCAAACAAATGGACAATGAAAAGAACTACCGTTTCTTTTCGAAAGCCACGACCTATTTTACTTTACTGCTGACAATACTGGGTTTGATCCTGGTCCTGTTCTCAAAAGAGATCATCATGCTTTTGGCCCAAAATGCGGAATATTACGATTCATACTATATCCTGCCCTTCCTGATCCTGTCCGTTTCCTTTGCCGGATTGCGTCAGATGCTCGTTCTTCCCCTAAACAAATATAAAAAGACCGGCATTATTTCAACCTTTACCATTGCGGGCGGCTTGCTGAATATTGCCCTGAACATTTTGTTCATTCCGGTTTGGGGAGGACCCGGAGCCGCACTGGCGACCGCAATGGCCCAGCTGGCTGTGGTTGTCGCATATTTTTTCCTGAACAAAAAATATGCCGATTACCGTTATGAGATCGGGAAAATCATTCTCGTATTCGGACTGGGTTCCCTGCTGGCCTGGGCAGGCCTGCAGCTGAACACACTCGAGCTACCGCTGCGAATCATGCTCAAGCTACTGATATTGCCCGCCTTCCCCTTGTTTTTGAGATTGTTCGGTTTTTACGAGGAAATCGAACTTTTGCGCATCCGCCAAAGCTGGAGAAAATGGCGGAATCCCAAAAACTGGGGAAAAAACATGAAAAACATCAATCTGAAAGGATAAACGCCTATGCGCATCGGCATGCTTCTGGAGCGGCAGTTCCCGTTTGATGAACGGGTGGAAAAGGAAGCGTTAAGCCTGATCGCCGGGGGGCATAAGGTGTATATCCTTAGTTTTGATCACGATCTTGGCAAAACAAAAGAAAACTACAAGGGTATTGAGGTCCTGCGTTTTCCGCTGGGCAGAAATGCTTACCGGAAATTGAGTCCATTATACAGAATACTGCCCTATTATCGCCGTTTGTGGCTGAAGCATGCCAAAGCAATGGCCGGGGAATATCAGATCGATGTTTTACATGTCCATGATCTGCCGCTTGCCGGCGTCGGTTCCGCAATAAAAAAGCGCTTCGGATGCCGGCTGGTCCTGGATCAGCATGAGCTCTGGAGCGAAACGGTAAAGCATTACCGCCACTACAATACGCTTGCCGGCAGAATTGTCCGTTTTTTAAGCAACTGGAAAGCCTATGAAAAAAAACAATTCTCTTATGCCGACGCCGTCGTAACCGTGGAAGAGCCCATTCGTGAATGGTATATTGAAAAAACCGGCACTGCGGCGGAAAAGATCATTGTGATTCCGAACACGCCGAGCCGTTCGGATATCGAACGCATCCGCCTGCCGGAAAAGTCCGAAATAAAGGAGTTTGTACTTTTCTATGCCGGTAAAATCGACCGCAACCGGTATTTGGATACGGTCATCCGCGCCCTGCCTGTCCTGAAGGAAGAAATACCCGGCCTTGTTTTTAGGGTTGCCGGAAATATCGCCCGCGGCTGCGATCCGCGGCAAACGGCAAAAAGACTTGGTGTCGAAAAGCAGCTTTCTTATCTTGGCAATCTCTCTTTCGATGAAATGATCCGCGAAATGCATCTTGCCGATATATGCATCAGCCTTTTGCCGACTTTCAGTGAAGAACTGAACCGTACCATTGTCACAAAGGTATATCAATACCTGCAGCTTGCAAAGCCCATGATCGTGAGCCGCTCGCATTACATGCGTACTTTTGTGGAAACGCAGGGTCTTGGACTTTCCGTTGACGAAACCCGTCCGGAATCTTTGGCGGAAGCGGTACGTGAAATGTACGCCCATCCTGAAAAAATGCGGGAGTATTCCGCGAATTCCCAACATATCCGCGGCCTTTATACCTGGGAAAATACGGTTATGCCCCTGCTGGAACTTTACAGGAGTTTTGAACAGTGAAGAAAGTTCTGATCATCAGCTATTACTGGCCCCCTGCCGGCGGTCCGGGCGTACAGCGGGTGCTGAACTTTGTG
>Ga0265293_10007952_pt1 | contig 16025 bp, 8 predicted proteins | sample Munlanlewell138R_FD_192505 | JGI IMG/M metagenome (GOLD analysis project Ga0265293, IMG submission 192505) | Leachate microbial communities from a municipal landfill in Southern Ontario, Canada - Leachate well 138R | ecosystem: Engineered > Solid waste > Landfill > Unclassified | place: Canada...
CCCACCCGCTGCTCCATCAAACCCAACTCCGCCGGACGGATCGCTGAAACAATTGATTGGTTTAAGTTTGCAATGGAGTTGCACTGACCCGGAGGGTGATCCTTTGACCTTCGATGTATATTTTGGCACCTCTGCCAATCCGCCGCTGCTCCAAAGCGGAATAACCGGCGTTACCTACAACCCCGGCACGCTGGCATACGTAACTACTTATTACTGGAAAGTGGTAGCCCACGACACGCAGGGAAACGCCACCGATGGGCCGGTATGGAGTTTTACTACCAAGAGCCAGGGTGGCATTTTTAAATGTGGCGATGTAGTCACCGACCCCCGCAACGGTGAGACTTACAGTACTGTGCTCATTGGCGGACAATGCTGGATGGGCGAAAACCTTAACGTCGGAATCAGAATAGATGCTGCCACGCAGATGAGTAATAACGATGTCATCGAGAAGTATTGTTACGATAACAACCCTGCAAACTGCGATGTATATGGCGGATTGTACCAATGGGACGAAATGATGCAATACACGACTACACAGGGAGCTAAAGGCATTTGTATGGATGGGTGGCGTCTGCCGACGGATAACGAATGGAAAACGCTGGAAGGCAATACTGACAGTGAGTTTCCGGTGGATGATCCTGAATGGGATAACTGGAGCTGGCGCGGCTCGGATGTGGGTGGTAATTTAAAAGAAATTGGCACCAGCCATTGGCAAAGCCCGAATGCCGGAGCCACCAACAGCAGTGGCTTTACTGCCCTTGGCGGCGGTTACGCGGCAGGATCATCCTTTACCAACCTGAACAAAATGGCTATGTTTTGGACCTCTACACAGCTTACGGAATCTAATGCCATCATGCGGGGGATGCATTACGCATCAACCGACAACATGCGCAATGATTATGGAAAAACATTAGGAATTAGTGTGCGATGCATTCAGAGTAACCAGGCACCTAACGAACCGCCTGCAACACCCTCCAACCCAATTCCGCAAAACGGGTCAACCGGCCAGTCAATCGAATCCTCTCTCCAATGGACGTGCACCGATCCGGATGGTGATCCGCTGACGTATGATCTCTATTTCGGCTCGCAGGCCAACCCTCCGCTGGTAGCTTCCGGAATCTCTGAAAATATTTTTGATCCGGGCACTCTGGATTATTTTACGCAATATTTCTGGAAGATTGTTGCCCACGATGACCACGGGAATTCTAAAGAGGGACCCATATGGAATTTTACCACCACCAAGCTTTTTTTCGCCGTAACCTTCGACGTGGTTGACGAAAATCAAAATGCGCTTGAAAATGCGGTGATAACTTTGGATGGCGTAACAAATGCCTCCGGCAATTACCAGTTTAATGCGGTGCCCACAGGCACTTTTGATTACTCTGTAGAACTTGACGGTTATATTACCACTTACGGACAGGTTACGGTTGTCGATCAAAATGTTACCGTTACGGTTGCTTTGCCCATGCTGGTTATTGTTGACGAATTTCCGTTTGTCGAAGAGTTCACAGGTGGCACGTTGCCGGAAGGCTGGAGAAACACCATTGAGACAGGAACATTTGGATGGGGGTTTTCGCTTACACCTCTCCCGCACGCATTTATTCATAACACAAATCGCCCGGCTGTTGGCGCCAGCCTTATTACCCCGATGCTCGACGCTTCCGATATCGGTCAGGTAATGCTTGGCATCAACCAACGGTTTCTGACGGAACTTCCCGGAGGAACAATTTCGATAACCATCAGCGAAGATGGGCTAACCTGGCATACCATCGCCCAATATTCCACAACCATCGGAACAGGTAATTTTGAATACATCGAATTTGACATTACTAATTTGGCATCAGGCAAAAATGTTTTCATTGCTTTAAAAGCTGACTTCCCAAATACCGATGCCAATTACGAAGCTTCTTGGGAGGTAGAGAGCCTTACCGTATTTGAACCTGATTATTCGGTTTCCTTTGAGGTGATAAACGCCACAGGAGTTGCAATTAACGACGCTATCATAACGCTGGACGGAGTGGTAAATCCGGCAGGAAATTATTTTTTTAATGATCTTGTTGCCGGCACTTACCAGTACATGGTGAAAGCCGCCGGCTACCTGGATAATTATGGTTTTGTAACACTGATCGACCAAAACATTTCAGAGTTGGTCACTTTGCGGCAAGCCATCACCATTGATGAGTTTCCTTACACGCAGGATTTTGCTGAAGACACCCTTCCCGAAGGTTGGAATAATATCACCCTTGGCGACCCCGAAGGTAACTGGAGATTTATTACCGGCCAGGCACAAATTCAAAGCAGCTGGGGCGACCGAACACATGCGTTGCTGGTTTCGCCGGCTTTTGACTGCAGCGATCTTGAGGCGGTAACCATTGGTATCAATCATTATTACGACGATATTCTGAGCACGGGTTTTGCCGAAATAGTGCTGAGCACCGATGGCGAAACCTGGACCACCATCGAACATTTCCAGGGTGAGAACATTGGCAGCATGGACTTTCCCTATTTTGAATACTATGTTACAGAATATGCTGCCGGACAACAAACGGTTTACGTAGGATTGTTATACGACGATATGGCCAGCACGGAGTTCTGGTGGCTGGTGGATGCTTTTACCATCTTTGAGCCGGCGCCTTACGCGGTTTCTGTCGAAAATCTTACTGGTAATAAATATGCCTATGAAGGCGAATCGGCAACATTTGAATTTGAATTTGTAAACAGAGGCAGCCAAAACGACACCTATTCGCTTGAAGTGCTGGATGCTGCGTGGCAGTTTGAACTTTCGCAACAAAATATTACCATTGATGCAGGACAAAAAAATACCGTAATGGTAACCATGCATGTGCCCTATGATGTGAATATGGGTGAGCAGCATATCGCCGCTCTAAAAGTTAACTCGCTGGGTGATCCTGCACTTGCCCAAAGCGCACCCTTTATCACTGTAGCTGTTTCGACTATTAAAGACAACTATTTTGAAAATTTCGATTTGGTGACTGCACCTGCTTTGCCCACAGGGTGGAGCAAAGTTCAACAAAGCACCTCAACACAGTCGAGGGTTAAAACAGTACGCTCAACCATAGAGCCGGTTTCGAAACCAAACAATATCGAAATTTATGCAGGGAACGATCTCAATCCTACACTGATTTTAATATCCCCCAAAATTGACGACAGCAGAAGCGTCAGCGAATTCAGGGTGGTGTTTTGGTTGCGTGCGGGCTCGGAAAATGCGCTGAAAGTTGGAACGATCTCTTCACCAGCGGGTCAATTTACAGAGCTGGGAACTTACTATACTTCAAATCACTTTACCTGGGAACAAAAGATGTTCTCCTTCGAAAATTACCAGGGCAACGATAAATACATCGCTTTCAAACTCGAAAATATTAAAATCAATTCCGGACTTTATCTCGACGACATCAGCATCGAAATTATTCCTCCTCCAATATTGGCGGTATCGCCCGACAGTTGGGATTTTGGGGAATATTGGGTGCGGTACCCATCGGAAGTGCCACTGGAAGTGGATGTGAAAAATATTGGTCATGATTTCCTGAAAGTGAATAATATTTATCTCGATAATCCGGATGATTTCCTGTTGGATTTCGACCATACGCTGCTTGGCACTAAACTTTACTGGAATAATAATATCCCGCTTACAGTTCATTTCAATGCTGCTGATGTGGGGCCGAGGAGCGGAAATATTGTAATCGAGTACAACGATGGCCAAAGTAAAACCAAATACATTCCGTTGGAGGGTGTGGGTATCGAAAGACCGATAGGCTCCACCTGCGACAATCCGATTTACCTTGAGCTTCCGGTGGTGGATTATGAAAATACCACCGAATTTGCGGGCAATGATTACAACAACCAGTCGGTTGTTCCAAACGTCGCCCTGCTGAGAGGCTATGATATGGATTTCAGATTTACACTCGAAGAGGAATCCTACCTGAACGGAACTATTTCAGGTCCTTACTATGGGCCTTCCCTGTACATTACCAGCCGTTGTCCCGATAAAGCCAACCCGCCCACCGTTTTTATAGAAGTAGAAGGGGTGTATGGTGGTTCTTTTGAGGATGTGATACTGCCGGCAGGCGAATATTCTTTAACCGTTTCCAGCCCGAAAGCTACAAGCTCTTATCCCGGTTATTCACCATTTGCACTCAACCTTGTGGCAACGCCTACACCCAATAAGTACTCGGTAACTTTTAATCTATTTGAAGATTCACCCGAACAAAGTCCGGTTGCTGATGCCAAAATCAACATTACCGGATTTCAGACCAACCTTTCGCTTAAAACCGGAATGAATGGACAGGTAAAACGAGACCTGTATGAAAACGAATACCACGTTTATATCTACAAACAGGATTATGCGGTTCACGATTTTATTTTCTATCCCACTTCCGATACCATCGTGGATATTCCAATGAATGACCTGATATGGACACCTTACGGTTTGGATGTTCAAACAGCAGGGCTTTATCCGGGCCAGGCGCACTTTACCTGGTCTGAGAAGCCCGGCGGGGAACCCTGGACACAAGGTTTCGAACAAAATTATCCGCCGGATGGCTGGGATACCATCGTTACCAATCACGGACAAGTAGAAGAGCCTGGTTTCGATTGGAAATTTACCTGGCAAAAGTACGGTGTTATCAATTTCTCTGATGTAAGCGTAGCGCCACTTGAAGGAAACTACCAGGCCTTTATCATGTGGGGTACCGATCTGCAGGATGAATGGCTGATCAGTCAGGAATTTGAAGCACCTGCCGGAGAACTCGAATTCTGGTATTTCGGCACCAACGGCCTGGCTCCGGGATATGGCTATTACCGTGTAAATGTTTCGACAGATGATGGAGCAACCTGGATGACGTTGTGGCAAGCCAATGATTTGCCTTACGGGAAAAACCATTACGATTATCCTGCTGTGGTCGATCTTCAGCCTTTTGCCGGGCAAAACATTCGTTTAGCCTGGCAGGCTGTCGGCGAATACGGCCTGGTAGCAGCCTGGATGATCGACAAAATCACTGTGGGCAACATCCGGATAGATGAGGCTGAGCTATTGCGTATTTCAAAAGCTGCCAAAATAACGGAACCACAAACTGATGCAGTAATTGCCTCTGCACGATACCAAGAAACGCTTCCCGAAGTAACCTTTGGGGATATGAATTACAACCTCTCAGGAACACGAACAAATCAGGGGTTCAGTGTTTACCTTGATGATATGGTCAATCCGGTGGCGCAGGGAATTCAGGAACCCGAATTTCTATTCATCGGGCTTGATGCTGGCAACTACGTGGCGGGTGTGCAGGCAGTTACCACCACCGGACAATCCGAAATTGTAACGATACCCTTCAACAACCCCACCAGCGGCATTGGTTATACTGTCAGTTTTATGGTGAGAAATGAATCAGGAGTTCCGCTATCTGCGGCACAAATAGAAATTGCATATGTCGGGAATGTGGTTAAAACGCTACAAACTTTTAATGGTATCGCCACAACAACACTTTTTCCGGGCGATTATGATTTCACCGTTTCTAAGGAGGGATATAAAACTTTTAATGATCAGTTCTCCCTCACCAATGCTGCCAAGTATATCAATGTTGTGCTTACAGAAGGCTATCCGGTGCAGTTTGTGGTTGAAAATGAAAACAACCAGCCCATCGCCGGTGCAACCGTGTATTTTGATGGGACCGCTAAAACTACTTCCGCAGCAGGCACAACAACTTTTGAAGTTACACCGGGTAGCTATCCTTATTCGGTAACGCATCCGCAATATGATCGGGTTCTATCTTCTGTGGAGGTTAATCAAACCGGCATCACCCAAAACGTGATGATGCCCGGGATCACCTGCGAAACTCCCAATAATCTTACGGCGCAAATCATAAATTCAACAGCAGCGTTAAGCTGGCAAAAACCAAATATCGGCAACGACGGCACCTGGATACATTGGGATCGGGAATTTGGAAATAATTCTATCGGTACCGGCAGCGCCATCGACTTTGATGTGGCACAGCGCTTCGATGTGGAAGACCTGCGCCCTTATGGAAGGGGATTTCTTACCAGAATCTGGTTCCATGCCTATACCGCAACCTGCGAATATTCTGTAAGGGTATGGACGGGCGGAGACATCAATGGTCCCCAAAACCTTGTCGTTGATCAGTTTGTGTCGAATCCTGTAATTGGCCAATGGAATGAAGTGTTTTTAATTACACCTGTTCCTATCGATGATACGCAGGAGCTGTGGTTTGGTCTGCGGTGCAATACGCTCTCAGGCTACCCGGCCAGTGTGGATGTGGGCCCGGCAACTAATGAAAAAGGTAATATGATAAGGCTGCCAGGCAATGATTGGCAAACATTGCTTGCGGTAAATCCCGACCTCGATTACAATTGGAGTGTTCGCGGATTGGTCGAAACCATGGACTTGCGGTTTCCACAGTTAACAGCCCTTCCCGATGATCGCTCCGGTCATTGGTCGGGTGAGCTGTCGATAACCAACAACCAGCCCGAGCGAAGTCTCTATTCTCCCAGAGTGCTTTTAGGGTACAACGTTTACCGGAATGATATACGCATCAATGATGAGGTGGTTCCTTACAGCGGCTACACCGATATGAACCTGCCGCTTGGCGAAGTGAGCTACAACGTTACCTCGGTTTGGAGCAATGGCTGTGAATCGGGATATTCTAATACCGCCGTTATCAGTAATGCTTGTCAGCAATTTACTTTTGCCAAGGGTTGGAACAGCATGTCGGCTTTTGTGGTTCCCGAAAATCCCGACCCGGAAATTTTATTCAGTCCGGTATCCGGAGACTTGATTTTTATGCAAAATCTCTCTGGTTTTTACTGGCCGACACAGGGCATCAATACAATTGGAGATTTCGACAACAATTCCGGGTATGCGCTAAAGTTTGCACGGGCACGCAGCATGGAAATATGCGGCACCCAATTCGCCGACAGGCAAATTCAACTGGCTGCCGGATGGCATTATCTGCCTGTGCTCAGCGAGTGCGAAGTAAATGTGCTGAGCCTTTTTGCCGGTGTTGTGGATAATATTGAAATTGTACAGGAGCTGATCGGGACAAGAGTTTTCTGGCCTGAGATGAATGTTTATTCGCTCGAAGAGCTTATTCCGGGCAGAGCTTACAAAATCAAGATTAAAAATCCGATAACATTAACTTTCCCGGATTGCAACGGCAAAACGTCAGCAGCAAAATCATATTCTTCAGGAAGTATGAGTTCCATTTGGGGCACTCTGAACCCCACGCCTTTTGCACAGCATATTGCATTCGGCATTTCGGGCAATGACCAACTTAAGCCGGGAGATGTGATAGGTGTTTACGGGCAAAATGGTGAATTTTATGGTTTCCATCAGATTGTAGAATCAGGCGCCCGCTTTGCCATCACTGTTTTTGGTAATGATCCCACCACCGGAGTTCAGGATGGTTTTGCGGAAAACGAACAGCTTTCGTTTCAACTGTTCAGAGCCTCAACAGGCGAATACTTCGGGATGGAAGTTTCGTTCGATCCATCCTATGGCAATGCCACCGGAAATTATCAATCCAACACTTTGTCGTTGGTTGATGATTTCAAACTTTCAGCTACCGGTATCACTCCGGCAGAAGCCATGGATTTCCATCTCTACCCGAATCCTGCCAGTGGAAAAATCACAGTGTTTATGCCAGCGTCAGAAGGCGAGGCGGGAACGATTGAAATATTCAATATAAAAGGTGAGATGATGCTTTCGCAGAAATTTTCGGGAAAACAAACCATCGATGTCAGCCAGCTTAGCCCGGGCATTTACATGGTTCGTGGTTATGCTGTTCATTTCAATAGTTTCAGGAAATTAGTAATAAGGTAATTTTTTCTCATAATTGGTTTTTAATTAGTTAATTTAAAATGTGCAACAGCACAGCCGGTCATCAAACACGATCGTGCTGTGCTGTTTGCTTTTTATGTAGGAATAGCTGTTGCTGATCCGGCGACAGCCTGACATCTTTTTTGTAATCCACTTCCCCGGTCGGGTTATCAGGCAACAGAAAATAGCTCTGATTCTATCTATTTGGGCTAAAGCCCACTGAAATGTTTTCGCCTGTTATCCCCGGCCTAACCTGAATAATTCATCACTTGCTTCAATAGAACACTGATGACGCAGATACAACGGATTTGCGCGGATTTTTGTTTTTATCCGTGTAAATCAGCAACATCCGTGTTATCCCCCGCTTAAGGCGGGGCAGGCAGTGTTCTATAAATGTTTGTGAATAAACCAGGCTAAAGGCCGGGGTTAGTGATCAGATGGCCATGAAATTTTAAATCAAAGCCTAAAAAATTTACAAATCCGCCTGTGCTTCGTTATCGTGGCTGATCAGTCCGGTACGGAGGGCGTATTTTATCAATCCGACGATGGACTTGGTATTGGTTTTTGTGAAGATGTTGCGGCGGTGGGTTTCAACGGTACGTTCGCTGATAAAGAGTTTGTTGGCAATTTCTTCGTTATTGAATTCTTTCGCCACCAGGTTGAGGATCTCTTTTTCACGTCTGGTAAGCTCGCCCGAATCGGACTTTACGGCAGGTTCGGCAGGCTCGCGATGAATCAGATCATCCATCAGGATAGCCTGCACTTCTCCTCCCAGATATTTCTTTTTGCCGGCTACCGTATGTATGGCCTCCACCACCTCATTCATGTTGGTTCGCTTCAGCAGATAACCCGATGCGCCGGCTTCGATCATCGCCGAAATCATAGCAATATCTTCGTGCATGGTGAGTGCAAGCACCTGAGTTTCGGGATAGATTTCTTTGATCTTTTTTGTTACTTCAATACCCGAATGCCCCGGCATGCTGATGTCGGCCAAAACCACATCCACCTGATTTTTACTCAAAAAATTAAGCGCCTCCTGCACGTTGTTGGCTCCTCCGGCAAAAGCAATATTCTGTTCTACCTCAAAGATTAATTTTAAACCATCGATAATTAACTGATGATCGTCGATTACCAATACGCTAATGGCTGGCTTTGTCATAATAAAGTTCCGTTAATGGTATTACAATAGTAACTATTGTTCCTCTTTGCCCTTTGGAATCGATAAAAACATTTCCTTTCAGGTTTTCTACTCTCGAGCGGATGTTCGACAAACCGCCTCCGTTCAACATCAATGCTTCCGTCATCTCAAAGCCATTCCCGTCATCTTCGGCCATGAGTGTAATCTCTTTATCACTTTTAATAATTTGCAAATCGAAATTTTTGGCCTGCGAATGTTTGATGGTGTTGCTCATCAATTCCTGAGCTGCACGGTAGAGGGTGTTTTCGAGGATCTCGTCAAGGGTTCCGCTTAAACCATACATCTCCAGTTGTACGTTGATTTGCTTGCTTTGGTTTACCTGATCCACCATTTCGCGAATACCTTTAGCAAGTCCCTTTGATGAAAGCACTGACGGGGCGAGGTTGTGGGAAATATTCCTAAGCTCAAAAAAGGCGCCATCCACACTGTTTAATGCCGCATCCAACAGCTCTTTTTTAACCGCGCCGGAAATCTCTGGTCTTTGTTGCAACACACTAATGTTGAGACGTGCTACAGAGAGCATTTGCCCCAGGCCATCGTGTAAGTCCTGCCCAATGCGCTTTCTTTCCTGCATTTCAGCTTCGGTAGCAGCTCTCGATTTTTTTTCGTTAAGCGACAAAATGGCTTTTTGATGGTTGGCATTGCGGAGATGATTACGATTCTTGTACAACAGGTAAGTCCCCGCAAGGGTAAGTACAAAAGCGGCGACAATGAAATAGATAATGTTGTTTTTTTTGCTTAACTGAAGTTCCTGGCGCTGGATTTCCAGTTTTTGTATCTCTGCGGCCATACTCAACTCGTCGATTTCGAGATTATAAATTTGATGCAGCTTGGCTTGATTGATCATTGAATCCCGAAGGTTTATAAAGGTTTGGTAATTTTCCAAAGCCTTCTTATAGTTGTTATTTTTTTCAAATATTTCCGAATACACGGCATGGGTTTCCTGTTGGAGTTTAATGTTGCCTAGTTTTTCGGCTATCTGGAAAGCGCTATCGGCAAAAAGCATCGCTTTTTTTGTATTGCCAAGCGTGAGATATATTTTTGACAAGCCCAGATCAGCAAGCCCCGTCTGATAGGAATGATTGATCTCATTTGAAACATGCTTACTCAGCAGATAATTCGCGATGGCTTTGTCGTATTGCCCTGTTTCCAGATAAGTATTGGCAACGCTTTCGTAGCCGACAGCCAGCCCGTATTTATTATCAGTGATCAAATCAAGATTGATGGAAAGCTGGTGATAATAAAAAGCCGAATCAATCTGCCCCATTTGGAAAAACATGGTTCCCAGGTTGCTATAGGTGGCTGCCATTCCGATACTGTTAGCTTTTGGACGCTTCCGGAGGGCATCTTTAAAATGAGCAAGCGCCATATCATAATTATTCAACTCCATGTAAAGCAATCCAATGTTATTGTTGGTGGCAGCAGCATGCGCATTGCTTTTAAGGTTTTCATAAATCCTGCTGCTTTTCATAAAATATTTCAACGCATCTTTATGGTTGCCCATTTTTAAATATGAAGAACCCAGATTATTATACAAATGCGCAGTAAGCAGTACATTCTCTCCCTTTCTGGCGTACTTCAACCCTTCAAAAAAATATTCCATTCCTTTGTCGTAGGAAGCCTGAAGCTGGTATGTCGCCCCTAAAAAAATGTAAGCTCGCAATATTCTCACAGTGTCACTGCTATTCGTAAGCGCCAACGCCTCAGTAACAAGATTACGCGTTTTTTGGGGATCGGTGTAAAGGACGGTCAACCCCTCCGCGAACAAACTGTCGATAACACTGATTTCTTTGGTTACCTCCGGCGATTTTACTGCTTGCGGCTGCAGCAAAGCTTCACCCGGAAAAATAAACATTACCAGTATCAGCGCAAAAATGAGCTTTACGGATAATGCATACTTCGCTCCTTGTTTTTTAAAGAACCACGATTTCACCAGGGGACCCGATACAGCAATGTTTTTTAAAAAAATGATCATAAAATCGAAAAGTAAGTGATTAAAATAGAGTTATGAATTCCTTCACAACGGTCGTTGTAATGCACTGATTTTTAATGTTGACAAAGTTATCTATTAATTGTGTCGGTTCGCATTTTTAATGACCTGTCATGGTATAAAATACGTGTTGGCACTGAATGCACGGCTGGCTTAAAATCAGTGTTGACACTGACGAATGGCATGATTTTGACGAATGGCATGATTTGAAAATCCGGAGTACGCTAAAACCTCAACCGCTTGGGTGAACGTTAAAAAACCAAACCCCGCAGCGATTGCTCACTGCGGGGCTGGCTATTTTATTAATGACAATTTATTAAAACAAAAAACTACCTGACGATAAACTTACGTGAGGTGCTGATGCCATCAGTAGGGATGAGGGTGTAGAAGTAATTGCCTGCTGGCAAATCCGAGACGTTCACTTTTATTTGGTTGGCGCCCGGCAAATATCTATGCGCAGCCTGTCGTTGCAGGATTTTCCCGGAGATGTCGAAGATGCTAACGGAAATCCCGTCAGCCGATTCCAGCTCAAACGGGATGGTAAGTTCGCTGGCGACAGGATTGGGATACGCCTGACCTATTCCGACAAAAACCGGGCTTAGCTCTTCCTGCCCGGCAATTCCTGAAAAGGCAATGTCGTCGATGGTGTAGGATGAACCGACTGTCCCGGTGGCAGTGCTGCTCCCCAGAATAAAAGAGATAAGACACGAATCAGGCGCTTCGGCGGCACTATAGAAAATATTCACCGTAAACGCCGAAAAATCAGTGAAGGTTTGCCCTATAAATCCAAAGCCGGCACCTACCATATTTTCGCTATCGGTGTACATGCCAACAAAAACTGATAATGTATCATTGCCCTGTGGCGTTCCCCTCAGATAACCGGTAAGCTTGGCATGCCGCTGGTCGATGGCAAAAGGTTCGGTGATAAGCATAGGTGCAACGACACCAAACTCAGGTAGTTCTTCAACACGAAGTTCAGCACCCATACCTGTTCTGCCTTCTGTTTTAAAGACGTTTGCAAAAGTAGCGCTGTTGAATGGAGCCACCCAACCTTCGGGTTGTTCACCGTCAGAAGGAGTGGGCACCCAGTTTTCGAAGTCTCCGTTGGGAACCTGCGCCATAAGACCCGTGCCTACGAGTAAGGAAAGAATAAAAATTAAGAGTGTACTTTTTCTCATGATCATGAATTTTAAGTTGTTAAAAAATGAATTTATTTATGATTCTATTAAAAGTTCTTTTTTAATTTGCTGGATTTGCTGCCGGGCGTAAGCCGTAAGATCAGGGAAAAAACAGAGGAAATCATTTTTCAATTCTTCATAATAGATCACCAGTTCCTTGGCAGCGTGTTGCATCTGCGAGTCGAAGCTGGTGCGTTGTGCCATGCCGCTCAGTGTCAGCCTAATATTGTCGACTTGCGCATATGCAGCCAGCCAGTTGCCCATCGCCATTCCTGCCAGCACACGTTTCATGCGCGCCGGCATTATCAAATAATGGGCAAAGAGAACACGATAGGCGTTTTTGGTAAATAATTGCAGCGACTGCGCTGAATAATCTTTCCAGTTGGCAGCCAGAAAATGATCGTAATAAACGTCCACGATCACACCTGAATATTTGCGGTAGCGGCTTCGGATACGGCTGCGGCTTTGTGCCGTAACCGGATGCCGGTCGGTAAAGGTGTCGATGCGCCGGTGCAGGATGATGCCTTGTTGTATTTCGGGTGCAAAAGAGAGAAACTGTTTTCCCTTTACGCTGTCGGCAATAAAGTTGCCCACCATAATTTTGGGATCACCAAATGAGAGGAAAAGATGTGCCAGATGATTCATCAGCCCTTAAACAACGGTTTGCGGCTGATTGTTTCACGAATGCTGTTGATCGTACAAATCAACCAATTGGCGGGCAGCCACGTATGCGCTTACCTCATCGCCACGCACAGCCTTTTGCATCTGCGGAAGCGAGGCTTTTATTTTATTATTATTATAAAAATCGCTTTGCAGAATATCATCGATGGCCTCGTGCAGGGTGAGGTTTTTCTGTTCCATTCGGTTTTCCTGAAAAAATCCATTTTGACGCGTTTTGATAAGATATTTCTGCACGCTTTCCCACGCCTCTTTTATGCCTGTGCCGGTGCGAGCCGAACAGGTCTGCACCGGTGGTGTCCATCCGGAAGGAGCTGGCGGAAAAAGATGCAGCGCATTTTGATATTCTACGCGGGCACGTTGGGCGGCCTGCTGGTTGTCGCCGTCGGCTTTGTTGATGCAGATGGCGTCGGCCATCTCCATGATGCCCCGTTTGATGCCCTGCAACTCGTCGCCGGCTCCGGCCAGCATAAGCAGCAGAAAAAAATCGACCATGCCATGCACGGTAGTTTCTGATTGTCCGACGCCCACAGTCTCTACAAAAATTACATCAAAACCTGCCGCCTCACACAAGATGATGGATTCGCGGGTTTTGCGCGCCACACCACCCAAAGAACCCGAAGAGGGCGACGGGCGGATGAAGGCATTCTTATCGACAGAGAGCGCTTCCATGCGTGTTTTGTCGCCCAGGATGCTGCCTTTGGTGCGGGTGCTGCTGGGGTCGATGGCCAGCACCGCCAATTTATGCCCTAAGGCTGTAAGATGTATTCCCAACGCTTCTATAAACGTACTCTTGCCTACACCCGGGACGCCGGTAATCCCGATGCGGACGGAGTTTCCGGCATGTGGCAAACATTGGCTTATGATATCTTGTGCCAGCTCGTGGTGTTGCTGCCGCGAACTTTCTACCAGCGTGATAGCCTGGCTGAGCAGGATGCGGTTGCCCGCAAGAATGCCGTCAGCATATTCGCGGGCGGTGCGTACTTTGCGTCGGGCACGCTTGAAACGCTCGACGGAGGATTTGCTGACCTGCTCAGGCTGCGGAACACCTGCGTTAACCTGCAATGCTGAAGAGTGATGATGATGATCGTTATCGGACATAAAATGAATGCTTTTTACAAAATTAGGTTTAATAGCGTTAGCCATCCTCCCCAACAAACAGATGTCAAAGTTTGTTGGAAAAAGCTCTTCGCCTGGCTGAGGTTTACTAATCTCCCCGACTACAGAAAAGATATTCCATCAGCAGCCCCTGGTTTTCGCCGGCAAACTCATCTGCTTCAAAAGTGTGTTTTACAAAAACACAGCATTTTCCCGCAAGGTGGTCTTTTCGCAATAATGACACCGCAGCTTGAGTGTTTCCTCATCTTTGATCACATCAAAACTTGTGGTGATTTGCTCATGATTGGTGATGCAGTTGGGATTGAAGCAGCGAACGATCTTTTGGATATGATTGGGGATTTCGACCACCGATTTATGCACTACTTTGTAATCGCGTATCTCGATGAGCGATGCATGCGGCGCTACCAACGCGATCTTGTTTACCTCGTCGCTTTCAAAAAACTTGTTGCTCACCTTAACGATGCCTTTGCGGCCATATTTTTTGCTCTCCAGGTTGGTACCAAAAAGCACCTGCTCTTCGAGGTTTTCAAGGCTGAGAATCTTGATGACTTTAAAAAGACTGTTGGCCGGGATGTGGTCGATAACCGTACCGTTTTCGATGGCCGACACTTTGAGTTCTTTTCTTTGCTCGTTATTTTCCATGACAATAAATTTTTTATCAATATTAAAAACAATGAACCACTATTTAACACCCAGAATAGCGGCCAGCAGTGCCTGCCGCACATAAACGCCGTTGAGTGCCTGCTGAAAATAGTATGCTTTTGGGTTGCTGTCGACATCGGCGGCAATTTCGTTGACGCGGGGCAGCGGATGCATAATGGCCATATTCGAGCGCGAGCCGGCCAGCATGTTGTTGCTCAAATTGTACGCATTTTTTACGCGTTCGTATTCGAGCGAATCAGAAAAGCGCTCTTTCTGGATGCGCGTCATATAGATGATGTCGACGTGCGGAATCACCGCCAGCAGGTCGGTGTATTGATAATACGACAGGTTATTATCTTTGATATGCCGCTTTACGTAGCTGGGCAGTTTTAGTTCTGTGGGCGACACCAGATGAAAAGTAGTGTTGTATTGCGTAAGCGCCATAGTAAGCGAATGCACCGTGCGCCCGTATTTGAGGTCACCCACGAAAGCAATATTGAGATTGTCGAGCGTCCCTTGCGTCTTTCGTATCGAATACATGTCGAGGAGCGTTTGGGTGGGATGCTGGTTGGCACCGTCGCCGGCATTGATTACAGGCACCGGCGACACTTCGCTGGCATAGCGTGCGCTGCCGTCAACCGGATGGCGCATCACGATAATGTCGCTATAGTTGCTCACCGTGAGGATGGTGTCGTTGAGCGATTCACCTTTGCTCACACTCGACGAAGCCGCCGAGGAGAAGCCGATCACTTTGGCGCCAAGCCGCGAGGCTGCACTCTCGAAGCTGAGCCGCGTGCGTGTGGAAGGCTCAAAAAAAAGTGTGGCCACCACATAGTTCCCCAGGATATTCTGGGTAGGCTGCTGTTCAAATCCTTCGGCAATATCGAGAATCCGTATCTGCTCTTCCTTGCTGAAGTCGGTGATAGATATTAAACTCCTGTTTTTCATGTCTGTATGTTGATTTTGGTGTTGATCTCTGAAGCTGTGGCAGCAAAAAAAAGAAGCACCTCACATGAGCATGCTTCTTTTTTGTTTTCAACTATTTTATTGGAACAGCGTAGTGTTGCCATGTTTTTTTTAGAAAGCAAAATTAAGATAATCCTTGTTTGTGATTCAAAAAGAGGAAAACATTTTATTAACAATGCGGAAATACAATCCGCGAATTACCCCCAATTGAGCTAATTACCGCCAATTTTTTTAACCACAGAGAACGCAGAGAAGACGCAGAGGAAACGGAGGAAAGTCTCTGTGCACTTTGTGAAAAAACTCCGTGCCCTCTGTGGTTTTTCTTTGTTTTTATTTTAAAATTATGAATTCGTGTTCATTCGCCCAATTCGTGTGAATTCGTGGATTCTTTTTGACCGTTCGCTAATTTCT